>ERZ1106978.713-NODE-713-length-21863-cov-45.051632_pt1 | contig 21863 bp, 16 predicted proteins | sample MGYA00403689_ERZ1106978 | MGnify/ENA primary metagenome ERZ1106978 (study PRJEB35170, sample SAMEA104062434) | human gut metagenome | biome: human gut; feature: human-associated habitat; material: faeces | place: Denmark | collected 2012-08-02 ...
CGCCTTGGTACTACGTATTTCTGCTTTCACACATCCATCGTTTATCGGTCTGCAAGAAAGATTTCTCGCTTGCGCTCGAAATGACGATACGGGAAAAGGGTATTCCTAAAAGTTTGAAAGCAGGGATTAGGGATTAGTGGCTAGAGATTAGGAGCGCAGAGTGACTGGTGACTAGGAGACATCAGACTCCCATATCGTCATCCCGAGCACAGTCGAGGGATCTTTACTGTACTGCGGGAATCAGCGTGTTGCGCCGAGGAAAAACGATGTCCTGGTACTGCCTCACATCAGGTGATGAGCGTTCTGCCATAAAGATCGAGGGCTATGCTCGAAATGACGATGCGCGCGAAGCGCTATCAAAACTCCGCGGCGCTTCTTAATTTTATGCGCCGCACCTTCACTCCTCACTCCTCATTCCTCACTCCTCATTCCTCATTCCTCATTCAAGCAAGGTTTTCAAACGTAATCTATGGAGCCGCACGCCCTGTGGGCTAACCCTATTTTCAGAAAGGAGATGACCATCCACGAAGTACAGACAAAATATCATGATCCTTATTGCGAGCATGTTCCTTGTATCTATCGGCTACACGATGGTCATTCCTTTCCTGCCGCTCTATCTTTTGGATATCGGAGTACCTGAGGAGAGTATCGCGATCTGGACGGGGGTCGTATTCTCGAGCTGCTTTCTGGTGGCGGGCATCATGGGGCCTGTCTGGGGAAAGATGGCGGATACGAGGGGCAAGAAGCAGATGGCGATCCGCGCGGCGGTGCTGCTCGGCTTTTCCTACCTTTTCTGCGGGTTGTCTCAGAATGCCTGGCAGATGACAGCGGCTCGTGCCTTTATGGGATTCTCGAATGGCTTCGTCGCAGCGTCGATGGCGATCATCTCCGTCAGTGCGGACCCGAAGAATCTGGGAGCCACGCTTGGTATGGGGCAGACAGCACTCATCGTAGGCGGCATCGCGGGGCCTCTTGTGGGAGGGACGCTGGCACATCTCATCGGTATACGGAATACCTTCTTTATTTCTGCGGCGTTCCTCTGGTTCGTTGCCGTGCTCGTCATCCTTTATGTCAGAGAGCCGAAGCTGGGGATGGTGAAAAAAGTGGAATCAAAGGCGACCACCATCGGGGAAGACCTCTCGTATGCCTTCCATAATGGGCATCTGCGGGAGATCCTCTTCATCGCCTTCGGTTTGCAGACGACGATCCTCATGATCCAGCCGGTGACGGCGCTTTACGTCTCTGCACTTTTGGATGGCATGGGAAATGTGGAGCTCATTTCCGGCTTCATCATGAGCAGCGGCGGCATCGCAGGCGCGCTCACGACGACGCTGTGGGGGAAATTCGGCCAGCGCAAAGGCTATTATTTCGCCATCTGTCTCACGCTGCTTGCTGCGGGATGCCTGACGATGGCGCAGTCCATACCGGACACGGTCGTGGGCTTCGGCCTTTGTCAGTTCCTCGTCGGGTGCTTTGTGATCGGTGTGAATCCTTCGCTCAATGCGGCGATGGTCTTGTACACGCCGGATGATTTCCGTGGCCGCGTCTTTGGCCTTTTCAATACGGCGCAGCAGTTTGGCAATATGGTGGGACCGCTCGTCTCCTCTGCGATCTCCATGATGGCAGGGATCTGGGAAGTCTACGCCATCGCCGGCCTGATCCAGCTTTCTCTCGGGATGAAAATCTACCTCGGGCGTGTCCGAAAGGGAGAGCTGGGGAAATAGAATCAGGGAAACTCTGTCAACGGTTCGCGAAAGCGAACCGTTTTTTGTGTGCTCATAGCTTCAAAAGATGCGGGCTTCTCAGCTGAAAAAATTCTGATCTCATCGGAGATGCCAAGCGCATAGAAGCGGCGGATGCGTTTTTCTTGATGATACACTTGGAGAATTACATTTCTTCGGTTGCTCTATTGCATTTTTATTTACCGATTTGATACAATCATAAAAAATTAACGTTCTATAAGGGGGTTATTATGCGTCATAAGGGTATCATGGGTATCATCCTTGGGATCTGTCTCACGGGCTTCTTTCTTGCAGGCTGCGGTATGCCTCAGGGGACGCCGCAGAAGGATGAGCGTCCGGTGATCAAGCTGGGGAGTGACCGTTATCCGCCTTTCAATTATTTTGATGAAGACGGTGTGCCGACGGGGATCGATGTGGATCTTGCGACAGAGGCTTTCGGCCGCATGGGGTATCGAGTCGAAGTGCATAACATCGACTGGGAGAAGAAGAAAGACCTTTTGAAGAGCGGAGAACTGGACTGCATCATGGGTTGCTTTTCCATGGAAGGACGTCTGGATGACTACCGGTGGGCGGGTCCGTACATGGTGAGCCGTCAGGTGGTCGCAGTGAATCCAGAGAGTGACATTTACCACTTGCAGGATCTTGCTGGAAAAACACTGGCGGTACAGTCCACCACGAAGCCGGAAGGCATCTTCCTTCGAAGGACTGATCCTCGCATTCCTAAGCTGGAGAATCTTCTCAGCATGGGAAATCGCGCGCTGATCTATGCACTTCTCGGCAAAGGCTATGCGGATGCCATCGGAGAGCACGAGACTTCCATCCTCCAGTACATGAAGGACTATGATGTGGAGTATCGCATCCTTCCTGAGCCGCTCATGACGGTCGGGATCGGCGTGGCTTTCGATAAGGAGGACCGCCGCAGTTTTTGCCGGGAGCTTGATAAGACACTTCGCGAGATGAGGCAGGATGGGACGTCAGAGAGGATCATCGGAAAGTATTTAGAAAATCCGGAACAATACCTGGAGGTGGAGAAGCTTGCTTACTGATAAAGCGTCCATTAAAAAAGGCATCCGTTTCTGGTCGGTCGGGATCCTTGGCGGGCTGCTGGTCATGCTCGGCGCTTCGCTCTATTTCATCGATCAAGAAAAGAAGGCGGCGGAAGCGCGTCTCTATGAAACGGCGGAATATGTGAAGGTACAGAGCTCAAGTATCACACACTACAATGAAGCATTGGAGGCCCAGTCGCTTTTGCGGCTCATCGAAAGCGTGCGTCAGGTAGGGATAAACATCAAGGCGGAGAAAGAGACAGGACGCAGTACGGAGGAGGCGCTGCTGCAGCAGAATATCCGTGGGTTGTGGCTTTCCGGTATCCTGATTCTTAATGAAAAAGGAGAGACAAAGGATTCTGTCACCAAGATGCCTTCTGCAGAAAAGGCGCTCGCAGGCATCCTATCCAGAGATGTCGTGAAAGACTGCGCCCGTTATCCGGAGAAAACCTATTCGCAGCGTCTTCGCCTCCCGGATGGGGCTTTTATCGATATGGCTGCCTGCGGACGCATGGATAAGCCGGGCATCATCGTCGTGTACCAATACACACCCGCTCAGTATGCCAGAACTTACACGCTCGTGATCCAAAGTCTGCTTGCAGGGTACAATCCCCTGACAGATGGTACTATTCTTGTCGCGGATGACGGACAGGTCATCGCTTCGAATGATCAAGCGCTGATCGGAGAAGAGACGAAGCATCTCCCTGTGGTGCAGGCCTTGAAAGAAAATGCGGGCAGTCGCCATCTCGTGAATATCAGCGAAGAAGCGGTCTATGGCATCATGCTTCGCCAGCGCGACTACTACATCTATGTATACATGCCGGATACCAAAGTATTTGCCGCACTCCCGCAGAATCTGGGCATAATCCTCGCCCTGTATCTGTTTACTCTGTCCGCCTTCTTTATGTATCGCTACCGGTCACAGATGCTACATCAGAAGGAGGAGAAGGAAAAGGAAGAAGCATACCGTAAGAGCCTTCTGGAAGAGGCCCGCCGCGCAGATGCCGCCAATGTCGCGAAGACAGAATTCCTCCAGCGCATGAGCCATGATATCCGTACACCGATCAATGGCATCATTGGCATGCTGGCGGTGGCAGAGCGCTATCCCGATGATTTGAAAAAGCAGGACGAATGTCGTGGGAAGATCAGTAAAGCGTCCCAACTGCTCTTGGAGCTCATCAATGAAGTGCTTGATATGGGGAAACTGGAGTCCGGTGAAGTCGTGCTCGAAGAGAAATCCTTCCATCTGCAGGAGCTTTTGAATGAAGTACTTACCGTTATCGAAAAGCTGGCACAGGCAAGAGATATCGAAGTCATCAAGAGGGATCTTTCAGTGACACACTGGAATCTCATAGGCAGTCCAGGTCACCTGAAGCGTCTTATGATGAATATCATGGGTAACGCTGTGAAGTACAATAAAGATCATGGGAAAATCATACTCAGCCTCCGGGAAGACGAGAGTGAGGATGGCCGCGCTTTCTATACGTTTATTTGTGAGGATACCGGGATCGGTATGAGCGAGGAGTACCAGAAACGAATCTTTGAACCTTTCACTCGCGAAGACGAAAGTGTCAAGACGGCCTACAACGGTACGGGACTTGGCATGCCGATCGCAAAGAAACTCACGGAAACCATGGGCGGCAGTATTTCCTTTACCAGCCAAAGGGGCGAAGGGACGACGTTCACGGTGAAGCTCCCCTTCCTGATCGACAAGTCAGCCGGCAAAGCAGAGGAAACTGCCGAAGAAGCCGAGGCGTCGATCAAAGGTGTCCGTATTCTTCTTGTCGAAGACAATGAGCTCAACATGGAGATCTCGGAATTTATTGTCGCAGAAAAGGGCGCTGTCGTCACGAAAGCATGGAACGGAAAAGAGGCTGTCGAGATTTTTGCAAATGCGCCCGAAGGCGCATTCGATGTGATCCTGATGGATGTCATGATGCCGGTCATGGATGGCTGCGAGGCCGCCAAAGAGATCCGGGCTCTTCCCCGCAAGGATGCGAAGACGATCCCCATCATTGCCATGACGGCGAATGCTTTCACAGATGATAAAATTCGCACTCGGGAAGCAGGGATGAATGAACACCTGTCCAAGCCGCTTGCGCCGGACCTTGTCGTGAAAACCATCACAAAGTTTTTGGGGAAGAAGTGACTGGTGACTAGTGGCTAGTGGCTAGGGACTAGGGACTAGGGACTGGTGACTAGAGACTAGGATACATCAGACTCTCGTATCGTCATTTCGTGCGAAGCGAGAAATCTTCCTTGCAGACCGATCAACGATGTATGTGTGAAAGCAGGGACTGGTGACTAGTGACTGGGAGACGTCAGGCTCTCGTATCGTCATTTCGAGTGAAGCGAGAAATCTTCTTTGCAGATCGATCAACGGTGCATGTGTGAAAGTGGGATTAGGTGCTTTGAGTGACTAGTGACTGGAATGCCAGCTCATGGCATCGCCATTATTTATACTCCGCGGCGCTTAGATCCTTCGACTCAGTTCTCCTGTTTCAGATAAGCCGTTTTTTTAACATACGACGTTTTCCTCCGCTCAGGATGACGAAAAGCACCGCACCAACCCCGTTGAACCTTCTGAACCTATAGAACCTGCTCCCCCTCTTTCGCAAACAAGTAAGGGACGACAACATTCCAGAGGCTCCCCCACAAAGCAAGAAGCAGACTTTTCACATCCTACATCATGACAAAAAGTGCGATCATCAGGATCGCCACAAAGAGACAATAGAAGAACTTCTCCCAGAACGCCTGCCGATTCTTCGTTGTCGAGACCTCGAAGCCGCAATGCGGGCAATACTTCAGCCCAGCGACATCCGGCACCGGACCACGGCAATGCGGACACACCTCGCAGTGCCCCGCCGCATACTGCGCGCGCTCCTCCGCCGTCAGCTCCGGCAGGATCTCCACCGGCGTATCCAACAGCCGGCACCCGCACGCCGGGCAGAAACGGAGCATATTCCCCTCATACACCCGCCCGCACCCTCGGCAGCGCACCGCATCCTCCGGCAGCGGCTGCTCCAGCACCTGATGACACGCCGGACATCGATCCCAGCGCTTCCGCATCCCATGCCCGCAATACGGACACTTTGCAAGATGCGGCCACGACGCCTCCCGGCTCCCCGCCTCCGGCGCATGCGAAGGCTTTGAAAGTGACGTATAAGAGATCCCCGTCCCCGGGATCCCCACCGTCGTCCGGACACCATTCTGTCCGAACGTGATATGCGCCCCGCGCCGCCCGATCGACGTCGAGACCCCGCGCTTCCCGACATTCAGCGTCACTCCCGGCATGATCTTGATCCGCCGCTGAAAACGAAAACCCATTTCTTCCGCCTTCTTTCCTTACAACTCTTTCGCCAGCAGCCACTTCCACATCGGGAGCACATGGATGGTGACCCCGCCCCGCTCGATTTCCTCTTCCTCACTATACGTCAGTATATAAAGCGACTGGCCCTTTATGAAATCATTCAATTTCAAAAGACCACTCACCTCCCGCTCCAGCGTTTCCTCTGACTGGTGCAGGAAATAGCAAACCTGCACCGCTATCTTCTTCTCAGGAATGTAGAAATCCACCTCTATATTTCTTTCATAATAGTACACTTGATCCATCCCATAGCGCCGTACCAGCTCGATAGCCGCCAGATTCTCCAAAGCCGCTGTCACGCCATCCAGCACCAAGAGCTGCAGCAACCCCGTATCCATGAAATAATACTTCGGCGTCGTCTTTCGATCCACCAGCTTACCCATAATATTCTGGACAGAAAAAATCAGGTACGAATCCTGCATATACGACACATACTTGATCACCGTCATCTTGCCGATAGCAAGACCACTCCCTGTCACGATCCGCGTGAGACGGCTATATGAAAGCGGATGACACACCGACTCAGCGATCTTCTTCAAGAGCAGACGCACGGCAAATTCATTTCCTATCCCGTTCCTGGCGATGATATCCCCGAGGTAGATCGTCTGGTAAATGTTATTCAGATACATCCTCTTCGAATGCACATCGATCAATTCCGGAAACGCGCCATTTTCGAGATACGCATCAAAAGCACTGGAAATCGCCGCCTTCCCCTTCATCGTCAGCTGCTTTCGCGGGCTCCCATCGATCCCAAGCGCCATAAGGTACTCCGAGAAATCATACGGATACACCACCCGCATCATGAAACGCCCGCCCAGCGTCGTCGCGATTTCCCGGCTCAGCATCTTCGCATTGCTCCCTGTCACGTACACATGGTACTTGCTGTCTGCCAACCGCCGGACAAACTTCTCCCACCCTGTCACATTCTGCAGCTCATCTAAGAAAACATGCGTTACCTTGTGATCTTCCGCAAACTCTGCCTGCGCCTCTAGGAGCAGGTGCAGATCCGCCGCCGTCATCTCCAGCAATCGTTCGTCTTCGAAATTCACATAGAGAATGTGATCCTCTGGGACGCCTTCCTTCAGCAGCTCGTGGATGCGCTGAATCAGAAGATAGGATTTCCCTGCCCTTCGAATACCCACAAGGCAGTAGTTCAGATTCTCCTCCCAGTCGAAAGCACAAGTAAGAACCCCCTGCTCCTGCACCGCCTCCCACTGGTCTGCCAGCACTTCCTGTATGATTTTTTTATTCATCTTGTCTCCTCCACAGAACGAAAAATGGGTAATATTGTCTCGTTCATAAAACAATATTACCCTTTTTTCGTCTCGTACGCAAGACGGATTGGTGCAAATCTTAAGGAAACGCTGATTAAATCGTTGTCAGATTTTACTCTTAAATTTTTATGCATAGCAATGAATAGCGAGCTATTTAAGGAAGGCTATAACGAATGATTTTATACCACGCATTGTTTCTTCTCTTTTGAAGATTTCAGAAAACAACTCAAAGAGATAATTATCGAGATTATAACCGCTTCCCAATGCGACCACTTGGATGGAAATCTCCAAAAGATACACTCCATGATTTCATCAAGCACGGTGTAACATATGTTTGACAAACCAACACGAACAGCAAAAGTGCCTCTATAAACGATTCCCCCAAATCCATATGCATGTTTCTTCCCTGGGTCAAAGATCGAAAACCAAAGGAAGATGGTAATCATAGAAATTCGAGTTTTTAGAGGTTCCCTTAATGTAATAGAATGCCGATTCCTGAAAATATAATGGGCTGCGCCCGCATATAGCGCCCTGTCAATACGCCGCATAGGGTATACTTTTTCTGCATGGGTATAGATGTTTCAAGCATTGTAATAAAAGCCTATAGTGCTAAATCAGTCATAAAATCCACTAGCATATCCTCGTAGAGGAAAATAATTTATTCCTATATATAGCCAAAAACAATTTTCCCTTCTTTAGAGCACTGGATGAGCTTAGAACCTGCCCCTATCCGGCTGCTTTCGGCGTGGGGCTCGTCTTTCAGGTGATTCCAAACATTGTGCGGGAGTTCCATACCATCATCGACGCCCAGCGTTCACGGGGCCTTGAAACCGACAAAGGCAGCCTGATCCGCCGCGCAGGCAACTACTGCCTCATCCTTGTCCCCCTCTTCATCCGCGTCCTTGGCACTGCACAGAACATGACCTTGTCCATGTACATCTACCGTCTCAATTTCAAAACGCCTCGCTCCTCTCTCAAAAACATTCAGAGCAGCACCACTGATACGGTATTCCTCACAGGACACATTCTTTTCTACGCCGTAGCCACGGCACTTCCCTTTCTCATTCATTCCCTATAAACATTGAAAGAAGGATATTCACATGAGCGAAAACAAATCCAGCAGCTCCCTTTTGAAAAGCATTATCTATGGCGTCGTCTTCGGCGTACTCACCGGCGTACTCTGGGCTTACCTGAATCCAGTACCGATCATCCCTGGAATGATTCACCTCCGTCTCTTCTCCTTCATCCCGCCGGTAGTCGGCATCATCTTCGGCATGAAAGCAGGCTTCTTCTCCGGCTACATCGGCACCGTCGTATGGGGCCTTCTGGCTGGCACCTTCATTCCGATCCACTCCCTCATCGGTGACGGCATCGGCGTAGGTTTCACCGGCCTCATCCCGGCGATGATGGTCGGCGCCAAGTACAGCCTTGCTGACATCGCAGAAAAGAAGAACATCATGTGGAAATCCCTCCTCTGGAGCGTCTTGGCCGGCGTCATCATGATCATCATTTCCTGCGGCAGCCTTGCCATCCTCGGCATCTTCGACTTCTGGTGGGGCGTCTTCTGGATCGGCATCGCAGACATCCCGACCATCTGCCTCACTCCATTCATTGCCAAGTACCTCGCTAAAAAGCTGCAGAACGTAAACAGCATCGACGAAATGCGTGCCTGACGCTCACAATATAAAAACCACCTGGTTCTTCATGAATATATGAAGAACCAGGTGGTTTTGTTTTGGAAAATTTCAGATTCTATGTTCCGGCTAGATCTGGATACAATCCATCACGCACCTGCCATCAATGGTATTGATGCCAGGTGCGTACATATAATCAAAAGGAATCAGATATATTCTGTGATTTTTCACAGCTTTGAGAGAATTGTATTCCGGTGCATCGAAAAACTTTTGTATATTCGCCTTTTGGCCTTCCATGAAATAATCCACAAAAATGACATCTGGATCATATTCAATGAGCTGTTCGCTACTAAGTTTTCTTGCTTTTACCGGCATCACGCCTCCCATCTGTCGAATCATATCGCCAATAATCCAACCATCATCATAATTAAAAATGTTACGTCCTCCTACTTCGAGCATCATTGCTAACTGTGGTGGCTTTCCCTTTGCATACATCTGCGCGCGACTAATTTCGCTGTGAATTTCTTCTACATAGCCATTAGCTTTGTCTTCCGCATGAAAAATCCGCCCCATGTCCAAAATAAACTGACATTCATCTTCAATTTTTCCCTGCGGTATGACGTGATTCGACGTTCCTAAGATATAAGTATTTACACCTTGGCTATTCCACCATTCCGTAGATCGAAACCTATTTTTGGCAAAAGATGACTTCCATCCCATAATAAAATCAGGCTGCAAAGATACAACTGTTTCCAAATCCAAATCGAACCCATAGTTACCTTGGACCTTTTTTATCTCTTCTGGATATTTTTCCTTTAATCTCGCATAACTGAGAGGACTTTCTCCAGCAGACGTAGCAATCACTTTATCGCCTTGACCTAGTGCAAGCAGTACTGCCAATGTGTTAACACGATCAGCCACAACTCTCTTCGGAATTTTCGAAAAAGTCATTTCTACTGATTTTCCTTCGGTGTCGAAAGTCTGTACCGTGACTGGATAATATGAAGTATTAGCGGATTCTACGCTGGTTACATTCGGAATTCCCGATACATTCGTCGTATTTCCACAACCAGTACTTGCCATGACTATAGCACACAGAAATAATTCGCATTCCCAAAATGTAGCTCTACGTATTTGGTATGTCTTAAAAAAAAGCATCTTAGTTTCAATAATAAATCACAATCAGAAATCAAAAGATGCAGAAAGTACAAACGTACGCGGACGACTCAGGAACCCATTGCTCCCATTGAAATTCCAATATGCTCTATTAAAAGCATTGTGGCACATTGCCGAGAAAGTGACGGGTGTATTGAATGCCTTTGTCTTGTACTGAGCCCCAAAATCCCAAACAGTAAAGGACGGTACATCAATAGAGACATGATTATTCGTATAGAACGAAGTAGCTCCCACAAATTGCATACGTCCAATTAGAGACACATCTTCATTTGGCTTGTAAATCAACCCCAGCACAGCATTCCACTTAGGCGTACCATTTAAGGCTTTTCCATTATAAAAATCCTGAGACTTTTGTTCTGTCGTCAAATAACTGATACCACCAATTACATCCCATTTGGGTGCTATTTTTCCATTAACAGTCCATTCAACTCCTCGATATTTATTCCAGCCATCTTTAACTGCCAGCTTTTTTTCATCCTCTCTTCCAAGATCATAGGTGAAAGTACGCTCTGTCTGAATATCAAAGAAGCTCAGCGTTGTAAGAAATCTATTTTTCATATACTTAACGCCGAATTCATTTTGTTTCGTCTTTGCTGGAGGCAGTATACCAGGATTTACATATTGCTTATCAGACAAAAATGTCCCTTTGTCAAAAAATTCTGAATGATTTCCATAAAACATCAGATTTTCATTAGATTTATAAACTACCCCCCACAATGGACTCGTGGCTTTACTTACAACTCTATCGCCGCCAAACTCACCATAAGACATACGATGATGGTGAACACCACCGACAAGAATCCACTTATTGAATGTGATCGTATCAACAGCCGAAATTCCATAGCTATTTGTGCTTCCTGTTAATTTGACTCCATGATTTGGAATTACGCCACTAGGCATATCTGGGAAATCATAAATATTACCTCCCGGCAGTTTGATAGGTTTACCATCACGAGTTTCATTATCCCATAACCCATCCATACTTGAAGTATCATAAGCAACAACCAATTCATGATTAGTTTCTCCAATATTAAAGTCTGCTTTTAAGCCGCCCTGCAAAAAACGATTTCTTAATGCATAAGGTGCAGAACTTGATTTAGAAGACGCAAAATTGCCTTCCTCATCAAGAACGGACCAGCTACCTTTAACCGTATAAGCATACCCTTTATTATAAGCGTAGCCATAATTTGCAAATAACTCCATGTGATCCGTCAATTTTTGTTGATGGTTCATTGTAAACAAAAAGGTTCTTACTCCCCATTCGTTATCCGGATATGCATAATTTTTATCAATAGACGGAGTTTTAAGTAATTTTGTTCCGGTATAATTAGCAAAGTTGAACATTCGTGTCTCTTTCCAACGATGCCCATCACTAATGCCAGTTAAAATATTAGTCTTACTTCTGTTATCTTCATGATCGATGTTGACATAAATATCTTTTACGCGATTTTTTTCATCGGGAACAACTTGCTCTCCATCTTGAAAAGCACCATTGACACGAACACCCCAAGTATTATTTTCGCCAAAGCGTGTACTTGCATCGACACTTTCACGGAATGAGCCTCTTCCGGAAAAAGTTTGAGTATAATTCAATACATTGTGATCTTTCGGTGCTACCTTAGAAATAATATCTACAACACCACCCGGAGATCCTGAACGAGATGCGGAGCCTCGAGTTCCCATTCCAGGACCAGCAGTGATATCAATATGATCTGCAAAGCTAGTCGGCGTCATATTATTCTGAATGAGCATACCAGGAATTCCATTAATTCTAAAAGCGTATCCATTTTGACCAACGCCTCTAATCATAATGTCTGACATCTCATTACCAGTTTCTCTAACCGCAGGATCCATGATGACCACACTATCCACTTCGCGCCCTGGAATTGCAAAATCTTTTATTGTCTTTTGCGTTAAACTAATTTGTTGATTTGGAATATCCATGACGCTTTTGCTTCCAAGAAATCCTTGTGTTGCGGTATCATACACATATCCACCAGACAGTGGCTGTGGAGTAACTCCCCATTTGTCTCTCTCTCCTTCCACAACAACTTCATCCATCTGGTAATTACTATCAGCCGCTATAACACTCTGTGCTACCCCCCCCGGTTATTATTAATAAAGCTGCCAATTCTGCTGCATATTGCTTTTTCATTTCATATCCTCTTTTCTAATGAAACCATTCAAATACAGAAAACCGATTTTATTTCCCTAATTCAAATCGGCCGACAGTACTCCTTTCATACCCATATCCTGATAAATCTACTCCCAGCTGTCCGTCTTCTGTGAATATATTTCCGGATAAAAATTCTCCATTCGCTACTTCATTTAAATTAACATGCGAATTTGTTCAAATTTTACACCCATTAATCTAATTTGTAAATAGACTTAATCCTAACTAATTTTATTTTCTAATTTGCGTTAATTCTCAAAGTAAGTGCCGGATTAGCAGTAAAAGTAGCACTTACATGTAGAACCACCTTTTGCTAGACTTTAGATAGAGAAATCTTGCGCATGAAGGAGGTTGCATTCAAATGATTGTCAACAAAGGCAATAAAAGGTACAAACACCTTACCCAGGATGATCGAAACATTCTCGAGATAATGTTACAAAACGCTACCACTTTCCAGACCATCGCCGCAGCACTTGGCAAAGATGCCTGCACGATCTCACGCGAAGTCCGTAAACATCGAACCCTTGTAGCCAATAGGTTCACTAATTACGATGAACAGAATAACGTCATTAATGAATCTTGCCCTAAGCTCGAAAGGCCGCCCTACGTTTGTAACGCCTGCAAGAAGCGCCACAGCTGTCGATTAAAGCGTTATCTTTACGTTTCACGCAAAGCACATGAGCAATACAGGAACATGCTTCGTGATTCACGTGAAGGCATTCCTTTGAATAAAGCTGAGTTTTACGACATGGATGCAAAGCTTTCTGCTGCCATCCAGAGCGGACAGCATATGTATCAAGCTCTTCAATCTACCGGTGTAGAAATAGCCGTATCCACCGCATACAAATACGCAGATAAAGGTTACTTCTCATTTACCAGCCTAGATCTTCCTAGAAAGGTGAAGTTTAAATCCCGCAAGAAGAAAAGAACGCCCTACATTCCACCTGCTGTCAAAAAAGGGCGCACTTACGCGGATTTCCTTCAATACATTGAAACTCACGAAATACCTAACTGGGTAGAGATGGATACCGTTATAGGCCGTCAGGGCGGAAAAGTCATTCTGACGCTGCTCTTTACCATCTGTAATTTCATGGTAGGCATTTTACTTGACTCCAAATCCGCACTTGCGGTTTCGCAGGAATTTAGACACCTTCGTGAAAAATTTGCAGCAGCTCAAACTCCCTTTGACCAGCTATTCCCGCTGATCCTGACAGATAACGGCGGAGAATTTGCAAATATTCACTCTATAGAGTGAAACGCCGCTGGCACTAGAGAGACGCATCTGTTTTTCTGTGATGCAATGAAATCGTGCCAAAAGCCACGTGTTGAGAAAAACCATACGTTGCTGCGGGATATTTGCCCCAAAGGAACCAGCTTCGATCAAATGACACAGTCGCAGCTAAACATCATATTCTCGCACATGAACAGCACCGCCAGAAAGCAATACAACGGCAAAACGCCTTACCAGTTATTCTGCTTATATCACGGGAAAGAGATGGCTGATTTACTGGAAATACGCGAAGTTCCCGCTGACAAAGTTATCCAAAGCAAAAGATTGCTTAAGCTTCTGAATATTACGGGCTAAAACGCTATAAGGGAGTCTGTTTCACTGCCGCTCCATCCAGTGCAAGGCCTTTAGTCCTTGCACTGGATGGAGCGGCAGTGAAAAAACAAATTTCGGCAGCGAAATGTCAACTTGACCAAATGTATCACAAAGTTTTCACTGTTATTTTAAGAAAAAGAGCGTCAGGATTTCTCGAATTAACTGCATGCAATTTTACAGTGTTTCTAAAAAAATCGATTTAGAAACGCTTCTTTGTGGTGCCCCAAAATAGCTTAAATAGGACAAAAAGCATTGAAAAAGTGCAGTTTTTAATCCCAGTTTCATTCAAAAAATGCAGAATTCCTCGATTTAATGCAAGGTCTAGTTAGACTTGCAGTCACTATGAGATTTTACGTGGGAGGCAGCGATGACCCCGGACGGCAGACCCCATCCTTCTCTCTGCCGGCCACTCCACCCAAAAGGAGCCGTGAAGAAATGAATCCTCATTTCTTCACAGCTCCTTGTTTATTCTCCGATGATCGGCTTTTTTTCTGCGATGCCTACTTTTCTGGGATAGGTCTTGGGACAGGGCGCGGTCTTTCTGATATAGAGGATCACGCGCTGATCGCCGGCGGGGAGTGTGAGCTCCTTCTTTTCTTCGAGCGTGCCGTGGAGCTCGCGCAGGATACGTCCTGCCTGCTTCAGCTCCTCTTCCGCACCGGGGCCTTTCATGGCACAGAAGACGCCGCCGACCTTGACGAAGGGCATCGCCCACTCTGAGATCACGGGCATCGCCTTCACGGCCCTAGCGGTAACGACGTCGAAGGACTCACGGGTCTTTCTGCGGCGGCCGCCTTCTTCTGCACGGATGTGGACGCACTTCACATTCCGGATGCCCAGCTCGCGGCAGGCATCCTCGATGAAGGTGAGCTTCTTCTGGATGGAGTCCACGAGCACCACGTACATGTCGGGACGCAGGATCGCGAGCGGCACGCCGGGAAATCCAGCGCCTGTCCCAAGGTCAAGTACGCGGCCATTCTGCGGAAAATATGCCGGGTCATAGACGGTCATGGAGTCATACATGTTCTTGATGAGACTCTCTTCCCCGTCTTTGATGCCGGTGAGATTCACTTTCTTGTTCATGGCCATCAGCATGGCATTGTACTCTGTCATTTTTCTCGCCGCGTCCTCATTCGCTGCGAGACCCAGAGCTTCCATCATTTCTGCAACTGTCATTTTGATTTCCCTTTCAAAATTACTTGAGAATGGTGATATATGGGTTTAGGGTTCAGGATTCAAGGTTCAGGTTTCAGGTTTCATGTTTCAGGTTTAGCCCGTGAGGCGGGGCGTCCCTTGATTGCGCTTGAAAGCCTCTCGCTCACTCTAGTTAGGAGTTAGGAGTGGCTAGGGATTAGGGATTGGGGATTAGAAGCAAGCGGTGATCAAAATTTCACAATCGGCACGTTGACCGTTCTGCAAGGAAGATCTCTCGGCTACGCTCGAGATGACGACGGCGCGAAGCGCTATCAAAATTTTGCGGAGCTTCATTATTTTTTGCACCGCACCACAATTCCTAATTTCTCACTTCTAATTTCTCATTCAAGCGAAACTTTCAAACGTAATCAAAGGGCGCACGCCCCTATGGGCTAACCCTGAACCCCGCCAACCTGAACCTTGAACCTTTTATTTTCCCTTCATTCGCTTCACGTAGACCATCAGGACTGACATATCCGCCGGAGAGACGCCGGAGATGCGGGAGGCCTGCCCCAGAGAGAGCGGGCGGATCTGATCGAGCTTCTGGCGGGCTTCGATGGAGATGCCGTCCAGATGGAGATAGTCGATATCTTCAGGCATCTTTTCCTTTTCCATGCGCGCTGCCTTTTGGACGGCGGCTTCCTGACGGGCGATATAGCCCTCGTACTTCACTGTGATCTCCATTTCCTCGACGGCCTCCGGATCGAAGACGGGGCAGCCAAGGACATCGACCATGGTCTGGTAGGTCATCTCGGGACGCTTTAAGATCTTATCCGCACCGATGCCTGTCGTGAGCGGAGCAGAGCCGACGCTTGCAAGCGCCGCATTGACAGCCGCCTTGGGCGTGAAGCGCTTCGTCCGGATATAGGCCATCGCTTCCTCATAGGCCTTTTTGCGGGAAAGGAAATGCGCATAGCGCTCTTCTGTCACAAGGCCGATGTCGTGGCCCTTCTCGGTGAGGCGAAGATCCGCATTGTCCTGACGGAGGATCAGGCGGTACTCGCTGCGGCTGGTCATCATGCGGTACGGTTCATTCGTCCCCTTCGTGACGAGGTCATCGATGAGCGCACCGATGTAGGCTTCGTGGCGGGCGAGGATGAAGGGCTCTTTCCCCTGGATCTTGAGCGCCGCATTGATGCCGGCCATAAGCCCCTGTGCCGCGGCTTCCTCATAGCCGCTCGTGCCGTTTGCCTGTCCCGCGGAGTAGAGGCCAGGGAGCTTCTTCACCTCAAGTGTCGGATAGAGCTGGAGCGGGTCTAAGAGGTCATACTCGATCGCATAGGCCGGACGCATGAGCTTCACATCCTCGAGCCCCGGGATGGTGCGCAGGAAGGCGTACTGCACGTCGATCGGCATGGACGTCGACATGCCCTGGACGTACATTTCATTCGTGTCAAGGCCTTCCGGCTCGATGAAGAGCTGGTGACGCTTCTTATCGGCAAAGCGGACGACCTTATCCTCAATGGACGGGCAGTAGCGCGCACCGACGCCGTGGATCTTGCCCGCATACTTCGGGGCGCGCATCAGGTTATCACGGATGATCTGGTGCGTTTCCTCATTGGTATAGGTGAGCCAGCAGTTTCGCTGATTTCTGTCCTCCCGTTCATTCATGAAGGAGAAGGCATGGTTCATCGGATCACCCTTTTCGAGCGCCATATGATCCAGATGCAGGCTTCTGATATCGACACGGCTCGGCGTGCCGGTCTTGAAGCGGAGGATCTTTAGCCCGTGCTTCTTTAGATTCTCTGACAGCCCGACTGAGGGACGCATGCCATTCGGGCCGCCGGAGTACATCGTCTCGCCGATGATGATCTCGCTGTCGAGGTACGTCCCCGTCGCCAGAATGACCGCCTTCGCGCGGTACTCTTCATGAAGCTCGGTCGTGATGCCGACGCATGCCCCGTCTTCCACGAGGATATCCATCACCTGCACCTGCTTCAGGTCGAGATTCTCTGTATTTTCCACCACCTTCTTCATATAGGTGTGGTACTTGTTCTTGTCCGACTGCGCGCGGAGCGCGTAGACCGCCGGCCCCTTGCCGAGATTCAGCATGCGCATCTGGATGGCTGTCGCATCGGCTGCGATGCCCATCTCACCGCCCAGTGCATCGATCTCCTTTACAAGATGGCTCTTCCCCGGTCCGCCGATCGCCGGATTGCATGGCATCATGGCGACATTTTCCAGAGAGATCGTAGTGAGCAGCGTCTTCATCCCCATGCGCGCTGCCGCAAGTGCCGCCTCGCAGCCTGCATGGCCTGCGCCGACGACGATCACATCATACGTATCAATGAGATACATGGTATCCTTCTTTCTTTGCCTCGCAGGAGCTCTTCTCCTGCACTTGTTGATTGCTTATATTCCAAAGTCTTATTATATAAAATTTTTTCGTCCATTTCAAAGAAAGAATAGAGGAAGGTTGGCGGGTTCGGGGTTCAGGTTGGAGGGTTCAACAGGGTTGGTGCGGCGCCAGATCCTTCGACTCAGTTCTCACTGTTCCACCTTTACATTTTCGAACATCCGACATTTCACTCCGCTCAGGATGACGAAATGCGCCGCGGAGTATAAATAGGGCGAGGCCCGAAAATAGTATTCCAGTTACCAGTCACTAGTCACTCCCAATCCCTAATCCCTAGTCACTTTTATCCATTCACTCTCATATATTCTTTCATAAAGTCAGCCAGAGCCTCTGCCGCTTCCGGTGTGACTGCATTGTAGAGAGAGACGCGGAGGCCGCCGACCAGTCGATGGCCTTTGACACCGATGAAATCATTGGCTTTTGCCTTGGCTACGAAGTCGGCCTCCATCTCGGCATTCGCCAGATTGAAGGTCACATTCATGCGGCTTCTGGCTTCTTTTTCGGCATGCCCTTTGTAGAAGCCATCGCTCGTATCGATCACATCATAGATGAGCCGGGCCTTGACCTTGTTTCTTTCTTCGATGGCAGGAAGGCCGCCCATATTTTTGATCCAGTGGAGCATGCGGTTCAGCGAGTAGATGCAGAAGACCGGCGGTGTATTGAAGGTCGAGTCCTTCTTGACGAAGGTCTGATACTGAAGAAATTCCGGTATATCCGTCCGTGCCGTGGCGAGGAGAGATTTCTTCAGGATCGCGAGCGCCACGCCTGCTGCGCCAAGGTTCTTCTGGATGCCCGCCCAGATCATGTCGAACTGGCCAAAATCGATGTCGCGGGAGAGAATATCTGACGACATGTCGCAGATAAGAGGTACATTGACCTTCGGGAATTTCCAGTACTCTGTGCCGTAGATCGTATTGTTGGCGCAGAGGTACAGGTAGTCCGTCCCCGGCTTCACCTCATAGGTGTCGGGGATGTAGGAGTAATTTCTGTCCGCTGCGGAATTGGCATCATAGGCTTCTCCGAAAAAGGCGGCAGAATTTCTTGCTTTGTGCGCCCACACTCCGGTGTCGGCATAGGCGGCGCGGGTATGAAGGAAATTATACGCCGTCATCAGGAACTGCATCGTGCCGCCGCCCTGGATGAATACGATCTCGTAATCATCATCGAGGTGCATCAGCTCGCGGAGAAGAGCCTTCGTCTCATCCAGCATGTTCTGAAATTCCTTCGAACGATGACTGATCTCTGTGATGCCCATGCCCGTTCCTTTGAAATCGGTGAGGTCATTTTTCATCGCCTCCAAAACTTCCAAAGGCATGGGGGAGGGACCGGCGTTAAAGTTGTAGACTCGTTTCATGAAAAACTCCTTAAAAAACACAAAAAGAGAAGACGTCCCATGGGACGAGCTTCTCTTTTCTCGCGGTACCACCCAATTTAACCGGTGCATCAGTCAGTATACGGATAATAAAAAACGCCCTTCATCCTCAAAGGGACGAGAGCACCCGCGATACCACCCAAATTGCCTTCCGGCCATCTTTAGTCTCCTGTAACGGGCAGATCCCGAAAGATTCTTCATCTTTATCTCCGAAGTGGAAAGTCCTTGTCCCATTGGCAACTCACACCGACCGCTGCCTCTCTGAAAAAGATTCAAGCACCCTTCTTCATCATCGCTTGTTTCGTATGATTGGATTATAGACGGAAGAGGGGAAGTTGTCAAGAGGGAATATGGGATTCGGAGTTAGCCACTGGGGCGGCTCGCCCCTTGATTACGTTTGAAAGCCTCGATGGAATGAGAAATGAGAAATGAGAAATGGTGGTGCGGCGCATAAAAATATGGAAGCGCCGCGAAGTATAAATAATGGCGATACCCGCTTGAGACGTTAGACTAAGAGACTTTAGATGTCGGACGTCAGAAGTCAGCAGTTCGAAGTCTGACGTCTAATCCCCAATCCCTAATCCCTAATCCCTAATCTCCGCTCTCCTATCGAATGAATGCATGATGTCCATACTTACTCATGCCTACTTGATATTCGCTATATCATCCCGAAAAGCTATAATGGAAGAAAGAGCTAGGGAAACGCTGATTCAATCGCAGAGTCAGATTTTACAAGAATTTTTATACATAGCTTCGTCATAACCTTCCTTAAATAGCTCGCTATTCGCGTCAGGTTATTCCTCGCTATGCATAAAAAATTCAAGAGTAAAATCTGACAACGATTTAATCAGTGTTTCCCTAGGAACATCGCCCGTTTTTATACGGCGGCGAAGCCGCTGCCTTCATTTCTCATGTATAAGGAGGCAAACCATGGATTTCAGTATCAAATACTTCAAAGACTACATTTCCTTTCATGTAGATGACAGCCATCCGGTGAAAGAACTCCTCCCTCATCACTGCGAAGAGGCAGATATCGAAGAAGAGGAAATCCGCCGGGCACTTGCTCATCCGATTTCCTCGCCGCGTCTCTCTGAGATCGTGAAGGCGGGGGAAAAGGTCGTGATCATCACGAGCGACGTTACGCGCCCCGTGCCTTCCTGGCTTCTGATCCCCTGTGTCCTGCAAGAGCTGGAAGCTGCGGGCGTCCACGAGGAAGATATCACCGTCGTCTTTGCCCTAGGTTCCCATCGCCATCTGACAGAAGAGGAGCGAGAGCGCCTTGCCGGTGAATGGGCGTATCACAAAGTGAAATGCATTGACAGCGATCCGGAAGACTGCGTGCATCTTGGCACCTGCAGGAATGGGACCTCCGTCGATATCTTCCGCACGGTTGCCGAAGCCGACCGCCGCATCCTTCTCGGCAATGTTGAGTACCACTACTTCGCCGGTTATTCCGGCGGCATGAAAGCCATCATGCCGGGCTGCGCTTCGCTTGCCTCGATCCAGTCGAATCACAGAAATATGATCCGCCCCGGTGCGTATGCGGGGCATCTCGATGGAAATCCTGTGCGCGAGGACATCGAAGAAACGGCAGCGTACTGCCCTGCCGATTTCATCGTGAATGTAGTCTTGGATGATCATAAGAAGATCGCCTATGCCGCAGCCGGAGATCCCGTCGCAGCGCATCGTGACGCTTGCCGTTTCCTAGATGGCCTCTATAGAGTGGATATCAGGAAACCGGCTGACGTCGTCATCGTTTCTACTGGCGGCTATCCGAAGGATATCAATCTCTATCAGGCACAGAAATCCATCGATAATGCGAAGCACGCTGTGAAAGAGGGCGGTATCATGATCGTTGCCGCATCCTGCCACGAAGGCTACGGCAGCGCGCCCTTCACCCGCTGGATCGAGAGCTATCCGACACCTGAAGAACGCATCGCGGCCATTCACGAGCACTTCGAGCTCGGTGGTCACAAATCGGCGGCGCTTGGCCTTGTGCAGCAGAAATGTACCATCTATCTCGTGACCGATATGGACGATGCCCTTGTCAGGAAAGCGAATATGGTGCCTTTCCACGACCTCCAGCAGGCTGTCGATCAGGCGCTGAAAAAGAGAGGAGAGAAGGCGAGCGTTTACGTCATTCCTGTCGGTGGATCGACACTGCCGATGATTCAGTGAATGAGAAATAGAAGCGCGGTGCATCACAAAAGAGAGGTTCTGCGGGTTTTAGAGCAATAAAAAACGATCCATGGAGTCATGCCATGGATCGTTTTTTTATTGGTGGAGCATAGGGGGATCGAACCCCTGACCTCAAGATTGCGAACCTTGCGCTCTCCCAGCTGAGCTAATGCCCCATGTATTTACGTATTATACCCCTTTGGGGGGTGAGATGCAATAGATTTTTTAAGGGCAGGGGGAATGACAAATGAGGGAAAAGGGAAAAGGCAATAAAAAATCCCACGGCGCGTAGCACGTGGAACTTTTCATTAAGGTGGGCGATAACAGGATCGAACTGGTTCCGCAGCGAACACATTTTGAAGGAGCGAAGCGACGCACAAAATGTAGTGAGTCGCGGATGCAGGAGGTTATATGACTGTAGAGAAAAAAGAAAAAAGGCAAGAAAAAAGCACCACGGAGCGGATCACGTGATGCTTTCTTATGGTGGGCGATAACAGGATCGAACTGGTTCCGCAGCGAACATTATTTGAAGGAGCAAAGCGACGCGCAAATGATCGTGAGCGCGGATGCAGGAGGTTAAATGATAATGAAAAGAAAGGTAAAGAAGGAAAAAGACCTCACGGCACGAAGCACGTGAAGTCTTTTCATTATGGTGGGCGATAACAGGATCGAACTGGTTCCGCAGCGAACATCATTTGAAGGAGCAAAGCGACGCGCAAATGATCGTGAGCGCGGATGCAGGAGGTTA
>ERZ1106978.720-NODE-720-length-21731-cov-3.400074_pt1 | contig 21731 bp, 14 predicted proteins | sample MGYA00403689_ERZ1106978 | MGnify/ENA primary metagenome ERZ1106978 (study PRJEB35170, sample SAMEA104062434) | human gut metagenome | biome: human gut; feature: human-associated habitat; material: faeces | place: Denmark | collected 2012-08-02 ...
CTTGTTGTCGTTGTCCATAAAATAAACCTCGTTTCCGATTAAAGTCAGCAAGCCGGAAGTCTATAGCTCGTTTAAGCATAATACAATAATAGTATATACTATTTTACCTCAAATTACAACATAAATTTCGTACGAATTTGACTATAAAATTACCTCTATTTTTATAAAATCAAATAAAACCGCTTTAATTTACAACAATTTTACAAGAGATTATTGCAGCTATTTGATAATTTATAAAAAATTCAGAGAAAAATAGAAAAAACACTTGCCTTTTGTATAAAAATTTGTTATGATATTAGTAAGAGCGAAAAGGTGAGTTGTGTCCACATGATCTCACCTGATTTTTTTGTGTTTTATTTTTGATATATGGAGGAAAAATGATATGCCTACAAAATATGTCTTTGTAACAGGCGGTGTAGTATCAGGTCTTGGAAAGGGCATAACCGCTGCGTCACTGGGAAGATTGTTAAAAGCAAGGGGCTACAGCGTTACCATTCAGAAATTTGACCCGTATATAAATGTCGATCCAGGCACAATGTCACCTTATCAGCATGGTGAGGTTTTCGTAACTGACGATGGTGCGGAAACTGACCTTGATCTTGGTCACTATGAGAGATTTATCGACGAAAATCTTTCTATCAATTCAAATGTTACCACAGGTAAGATATACTGGACAGTTCTTAATAAGGAGAGAAGAGGAGATTATCTTGGCGGCACAGTTCAGGTCGTTCCTCATATCACCAACGAGATAAAGGATCGTCTTTACAGAGTAGGCAAATCAACTGACACAGATATAGTTATCACAGAGATCGGCGGAACAGTTGGCGATATCGAGTCCACACCATTCCTCGAGGCTATCAGACAGGCTTCTATCGAGCTTGGAAGAGAAAATTCCGTGTTTATCCATGTGTGCCTGCTGCCTTATATCTCAGGCTCAAAGGAGCTTAAATCAAAGCCTACACAGCATTCCGTAAAGGAACTGCTTTCTATCGGTATCCAGCCTAATATCCTTGTTCTTCGTTCTGAAATGGAGATACCTGAGGATATGAAGCAGAAGATAGGTCTTTTCTGCAACGTAAGAGCAGAGGACGTTATACAGAATCTTACAGCACCATCACTTTATGAAGTGCCTCTCTGGCTTGAAAAAGAGGGTCTTGCAGATGTTGTTTGTCATCATCTTAAGCTTGAGTGCAGACAGCCAGACCTTAAAGAGTGGCAGGAAATGATAGGCAGAGTTCATAGCTGTAACAAGAAAGTAACTATCGGTCTTGTTGGCAAGTATGTTGAGCTTGAGGACGCTTATCTTTCCGTAGCAGAAGCTCTCCGTCACGGCGGTTTTGAGAACAGCGCAGAAGTTGATATCAAGTGGATACAGTCTGAAAATCTCAATGAGAACACTGTAGCTGAAATGCTCCACGGCTGCGACGGCATAATCGTACCGGGCGGCTTTGGTGACAGAGGAATCGAGGGCATGATCGAAGCTATCAAATATGCAAGAGAACATAAGATACCAATGTTCGGTATCTGCCTCGGTATGCAGATGTCTGTTGTTGAGTTCGCAAGACACGTTGCAGGACTGGAAGGGGCAAATTCTTCCGAGTTTGGTGACACTCCATATCCTGTTATAGATATAATGGATTCACAGAAGGATATCACAGAAAAGGGCGGCACGATGCGACTTGGCCTTTATCCATGCAAGCTTGCAGACAATTCAAGATGTGCTGAGATCTATTCAGCACCACAGAATCTTATCCGTGAGCGTCATCGTCACCGTTGGGAGTTCAATAATGAATACAGAAAGCTTCTTGAAGATAAGGGTCTTATGCTTGCAGGCCTTTCACCTGACGAAAAGCTTGTTGAGATAGTAGAGCTTCCGAAGAATGTACACCCATGGTTCGTTGGTGTTCAGTTCCACCCAGAGTTCAAGTCAAGACCAAACAGAGCGCACCCTCTGTTCAGAGATTTCATCAGAGCTTCTATCGAGTATTCTGAGTTTGGCGAGAAAATATAATAACATATAGTTTTTATCAAGGACAGATGATTTTTTTCATCTGTTCTTTTTTTTTGTGTAAAAATGCAAAACGTGCAAGGAAAATGGCGTAAATATGTATGATTTGAATAAAAGTCATTGACCTTTTATGTGATGTATGATATAATCGTATTAAGTGAAGTAAAAGCTGACAGGTGGTGAGGATTTGTTAAAAGATCTTGAAAAACCAATAGAGTATCTAAAAGGCGTTGGGGAAAAACGTGCCGAATGTTATGAGAAATTAGGCGTAAAGACAGTATATGACCTGCTTTGTCATTATCCAAGAAGTTATATTGACTATACCTCGCCTGTTCCCATAGCCGACGCACCAACTAACGAGCCTTGCATAGTAAAGGGCAGAGTAGTTAAAAAGCTCCCTGAAGCCCGTATCAGAAAGGGTCTGTCAGTGTACAAAGTCATTTTTACCGATGATGTCACCGACCTTGTAATAGTTATCTATAACAGCGAGTATATGTATAAACAGCTTGAAGTGGATAAAGAGTATTACCTCTGCGGCAGGATAACAGGAAACCTTGTGCGAAAAGAGATAAATTCTCCTGTGATACTTTCTGCCGATACTGAAGATAAAGTCCAGCCTGTCTATCACCTCACAGAGGGTCTTAGTCAGCAAATGCTCAGAAAAACAGTAAGGCTCGCCCTGAATGTTTTTAATAAGAATATCTATGAGCCGCTGCCAAAAAGCATAATGCAAAGGTATAATTTCTGTTCTCTTGAATATGCTTTGGAGAATATACATTTTCCAAAAGATATGCACACCTGCGAACTTGCGAAAAATCGCCTTGTCTTTGACGAGCTTCTTGTTTTGCAGCTTGGTATGCAGCTTATGAAAAGCCGAAGCCGTGAAAAAAGCGGCTTTGTGCTGAAAACGCAGGATATGGACAGCTTTTATAACGCTCTGCCTTTTATCCTTACAAACAGCCAGCAAACCGCTATAGAGGATTGTATCAGAGATATGCAGAAAGAACAGCCTATGAACAGACTCGTTCAGGGCGACGTTGGCTCGGGCAAGACCGCAGTTGCGGCAGGAGCGGCATATTTTGTGTATGAAAATGGCTGTCAGCGCGCACTTATGGCACCTACTGAGATTCTTGCAGAACAGCATTATGAAACCTTGAAAGGCTTCCTTGAACCGCTTGGCGTAAAGGTGGCACTGCTCACAGGCTCTATGACCGCAAAACAGAAAAAGCTTGTGAAAGAGGGGCTTGAAAACGGTGAATACGCCGTTGCAGTGGGAACACACGCTCTTGTTCAGCAGACAACGAAGTTCAAAAAGCTTGCCCTTGTCATAACAGACGAGCAGCACCGTTTCGGCGTTGAACAGCGTGCAGCACTTGCTTCAAAGGGTGAAAATCCCCATAAGCTTGTTATGTCAGCCACGCCTATCCCTAGAACTCTTGCCCTTATGATATACGGCGACCTTGATATTTCTGTACTGAAAGAGCTTCCTAAGGGCAGACAGCCCGTTGAAACATATGCCGTTACAGGAAAGCTTCGCGAGCGTGCTTTTAACTATGTGAAAAAATATCTTGACGAGGGCAGACAGGGTTATATAGTCTGTCCAATGATAGATGAAAGTGATATGGACTTGCAGGACGTTAAGACCTATGCTAAAAAGCTTTCTCAGGGTACGTTTAAAGATTACACTGTGGGACTTCTTCACGGCAGAATGAGCGGTGCTCAGAAAGAACAGGTCATGAACGACTTTAAGGAGCATAAAATAGACCTGCTCGTTTCCACAACAGTTGTGGAGGTAGGAGTTGACGTGCCTAATGCGGCAATAATGGTAATAGAAAATGCTGACAGATTTGGTCTTTCCCAGCTTCACCAGCTTCGTGGTCGTGTGGGAAGAGGTAAATATAAATCAAGTTGTATCCTCATTACAGACAACGTGAATGAGGAAAGCGTGAAAAGGCTTAAAATTTTGGGCAAGACTAACGACGGCTTTAAGATATCTGAGGAAGATCTTAAACTCAGAGGTCCCGGTGACTTTTTTGGAAGCAGACAGCATGGCCTTCCTGCATTGAAGATTGCGGATATGTCACAGGATATGGATATACTAAGAAAAGCACAGGAAGCCGCACAGCTTATCAGAAACGCAGACCCTAAACTTGAGCGTACAGAAAATATATATCTAAGAGAGCTTGTGGATAAACTCTTTGACAAAACTATGTCAGATAATTGAAAGATGTAAAGTTTGAAAACTTTATCGTGTAAGATGAGATGTAAAGCATAAAGACTTTATAAGCAAAAGAATAAAGCGGAGGTAATTATGGAGGCAATAAAATTTTTAAAGTACATTCTGTCGAGAATTGGGATAATGATCGTTCTTACGCTGTTTTCAGCCTTTGCAGGCATTGTGCTGATACCGGCTCTGGTTACGGTCTTTCCGTCAAGCACATCTGCTTTCAAAAGCTTTATGACAAATAGTAATGTAGACTCATTTATAGGCTTTGCGGTCATGCTTATATTTTTCCTAAGACTTTTTTATGACGACGGCAAACGCCATGCCGCATATGAAAATTGGAGCTGGGTCAATATTACAATAGTGTATCTTCTTATGCTTCTAGTGTATTTTATCCCTGCAATATTCAGGGATTCATTCAGTCAGGAGGGCAAGGGAGATATCTTCTATAAGGTGCTTTATTATCCGTGTATATGGCTGAATGAAGGCGTGGGCATGAACTACCTTGTAAGCGTGATCCTCGGCATAGGACTTCTTCTTGCAGCGGCCTATTGTTTCTATCTGATAGCCTATAAAGTGTATGTTCATAAGCATCCTGTCATTCTCAAAAGTATGAAATCTTTTAGTGCGGGCAAGACAGATAATAAAGTATAAATTGTATTATTTGAACATAAATAAGAGTATTTACTATCAGAAATCTGTATGAACTCGCTTTAAATGTTAAATACTATTTAAAATGTTAGTTTAATTATTCTATTTGTACAAATTCGATAAATTTGTGAAGATTATTTTGTAAATAAATTAACGCTTAAAAAGCACTCAATCACTTGCGAAAAGATGAAAATAATGTTATAATTATAAAAATGCGTTTTGTGTATTTTTAAAGTTTTTTGTTATGAATGCACAAAATGTATAAATAAGTGGAGGTGTATCTACATATTATGAAGAAATTTTCCTATGTTGCTAAGGATACCTCGGGAAAAACCATAAAGGGTATCTATGAGGCTGAGGATGCACAGGAAGTACTGGACAAGATCCACGAACAAGGTCTTTTCTGTATAAGTTATACAGAAGCATTGGGCGGTGCAGGCAAACAATCTGTGCACAAGTTCAATACTAAGGAACTTGCTTTCTGCTGCCGTCAGCTTGCGGCAATGATGACATCGGGTCTTACCATTGTTAAAGCGCTCGACATTCTCTATAAGGAAGAGGAGAATAAGGGTGCAAAGGATGTTTGGAGAAGCGTTTATGACGATGTTCAGAAAGGTCAGAGCTTTACCGAGGCCCTCGATACAAGAAGAGGAAGCTTTCCGGACTTTTTCATTTCAATGGTAGACGCAGGTGAGACCTCAGGTACGCTCGATATGACAATGCAGCGTCTGAGCGATTACTATGCAAACTCAAACAAGTTGAACAATAAGGTAAAGAGTGCGATGACTTATCCTATCATACTTGGCGTTCTTTGTATCGTCATGGTAATCGGTATGTTTACGTTCATCATGCCTATATTTGCAGGTCTTATGCCAGAGGATCAGATGCCTGCACTTTCTAAGGCTCTCTTCTCATTCAGTGACTTTTTCAAGGCAAAATGGTATATCATTCTTATCGTGGTCGTTGCTTTGATATTCGGTTGGATATACGCCTTGAAAGTACCGTCAGTCAGACTTAAATTTGACTACATAAAGATAAAGATGCCTGCCGCCGGAAAGCTTATGGTAAAGATCTACGAGGGTCGTTTCGCAAGAACTCTTTCATCACTTTATTCAAGCGGTATCCCAATGGTAGAGTGTCTTGAACGTTCGTCAAGAATACTTGGAAATGCTTATGTCGATAAGATGTTCATTCAGGTAGTTGATGAAGTTAAGCAGGGCGCACCGCTTTCAGCGTCACTTGCAAAAACAGAGATATTTGAAGGAATGTTTACTTCCATCATCTATGTCGGTGAGGAATCAGGTGCTCTCGATGAGATCCTTGAGAAAACTGCTGACTACTATGAGGAAGAAGCAGACGCAGCCGTTACAAGACTTGTAGGACTTATGGAACCATTGCTCATCGTATTCATGGGTGTTGCGATTGGTCTTTGCCTTGCGGGTATCTTCCCACTGCTCTACGGTTCATTGTCAGGTCTGGAAAACTAAGGGTCTGCATTTTATGTTCGTTAATTTTAAATATCTCCTCTCCTTTAAAATGGAGAGGGAAGATATTTGTTTTGAAAAATAATTTAAGAGGTGAAGGAATAAATGCTATCATTTGATATTTCTGATAGACAAATCAACATTGTTAAAGGTGATAACTCCTCTAACAAGATAAGGATCGAGAGATCTTTGCAGGTAGACGTTCCTGAGGATATGATCCTTAATGGTGAGGTCATCAACCTTTCAGGTCTGTCTGAGTTGCTGCTCACTCAGATCAAGGCTGAGGACATGATGGATAAGGACGCTATCGTTACTTTTTCATCGAGCAACATCGTATTCAAGGAGCTTGTAGTTCCAAAGGCAAAGGGTAATGAGTTCCTGCTTATGGTACAGAACCATATGAGCCAGGAAATGGGTATCACAGATGAGTATTCTATCTCATATACAGTAGTAGGTGAAGCAGGCGAGGATAATCCTGGTGCAGTGAAGGTACTTGCAACAGCTTGTCCTAGTACGATAGTTGAAAGCTACAGAAAGCTTTATAACATTATGGGCATGAACCTCAGATCTGTTAACATCGGATGTAACTCTATCGCAAGAATCGTTCTTGCTGACAAGTCAAACATGGAGAAAATGCCACTGTTGGTTTGCCAGATCGATAAGAACTTCCTTGGTCTTACACTTTTTGAGAATGGACAGATGGCATTCGCCAGATACGTTCCTATCTCAGAAGAAGATTATGATTCTGACGATTATATCACTGAAGCTCTTAACGAGAACATCTTCAGAATGGAGCAGTTCAATAAGGCAAGAGGCGGTTCAGGACTTGAAAATGTTATTCTCTATGGCTTTATCGAGGACTACATCAAACTCGTTGACGCTCTTGACGGTCTTGATATAAAGGCTTCCGTTCTCGGTGTGCCTGCTCAGATCACAGGTTTCGAGAACTTCGAGTTTACAGTATTCGCTAATGCTATCGGTGCTCTCTATAAGAGAAACAAGGCAACAGAGAAGATCAACCTCCTCGAAGTCGATCAGTCCACAGGTAAGGGCGGCAGCAGCGGAATGGGTTCGCTGCTCATGACAGGCGGTATCTTCGCTGCGGCAGCCGCAGTGCTTATCGCAGGTGCAACACTTGTTATTAATCTCAGGAAGAGTTCTATCGAGAAAGATATAGACAAGACTAATGATAAGATAGCTGTTTGCAATGAGAAGATCGCCCAGAACCAGATACTTCACAATAAGATGAAGATCATGCAGGATTATTCAAACTATGTTACATCAGCAAATGCAGCTCTTGAAACACTTCCGGTCGTGTCAAGTGAGATGTTTGACGATATCAAGGAAGCTCTTGGTTCTTTCAAGTATGAAGGCTTTACATATAACCTTGAAGCTGGTACAGTAACACTTACTAAGGTTGAGCTTGATGATCAGTCAGATGTAAAAACAGCAATCGATGCCCTTGTAGGTACAGGACTCTTCCAGGAAGATGTAGGATACAACGGATATTCGATCGGTGAAGACGGCAGCTCAGGCGTAACGCTTGATTCGCTGACACTTTATCTTAAAGAAGAGGGCGAGGGTGAATAATTATGAAGTTGAATTATCGTGATAAAATGATTTTGATAGTAGTATTCGTACTGCTTATAATTGTTGCAGGTTTTATGCTCTTTATTAAGCCTGCCATTGATGAGTGTAGTCAGGCAAGCAGTGATCTGGAATCAGCAAAGGTACAGCTCAGCGAGCTTGAAGATCAGGTAGACAAGGATAAGAACCTTGCCGCTGAGATTCAGACACTTTATACAAGCACCTCACAGGTCGCAGCTAACTTCTATGATTATCAGGTAGCATACAAGGCTACTGATAAGGTTCGTGAGCTTTTTAATGTTGATGATGTAAAGATCAAAAACTCCAATATGACTATTTCATCATACGGCAGCACAGTTCTTTCGCCTTTTGCTTATGAGTCAACAGCAACAGCTACTGATTTTGACACTAAGGTAGATGAATACAATAATGCAAGCACAACTGATTCATCAGCTGCAGACGCAAACACAGACGCAAACACAGATGCAAATGCAGCTGATACCAATGAAACAGCTGCACAGACAATAGGTTACTATAGCCTTAACATTCAGTTCAAAAGCTCGCTTTCAGGTTTCAAGAATTTTGCTGACAACCTGACGACAAACAATGAAAAGAGCATGGTGATCGAGAATGTAAACATAGAAAATGTCAACGAGAGTGAGATCTCAGGCTCTATGACACTCAATATGTACGTTTTGAAGAAGCTTGCTGATCCTTCTGCCAGCTAAGAGAAAACTATTTGGTAGGATAAGGAATATTTCTTATCCTACCAATTAGTGCTATATAATGATTAAAAATTTTATATAAGTAATCAACCTGTGTAAAATGAAAAAAGTATAGCATAAGTGATAATAAAACTAAGAAAGGTGGTTAATATGAAGAATACTCCGAAGAGGAAACAAAGAAACAAACCCGGAGTCGTGCTTTTCACAGCGGTTGCTGTCATGCTCATGCTGTCAATACTTTTGACTGCAACTGTTTCTTTTGTTTCGGTAAATAGGACAAAAACAAATGATAACTATAAGAGCAAACAGGCTTATCTGACAGCTTCATCTACTCTTGAAAGCTTTATTAATCAGATACAAACTGATACTGCTCCAACCAATGACCCTACTGCAAAGGCTCAGCAGAAAAAGGCCATAGATAACCTTAAAAAGCTAGCAAGTGCTAATAGCGGAAAGGGTACAACTACTAATGTCAGCTATAATGGATCAAATGGTAAAAGCGATAATATCGGTACCACAAAGATAACTGTAGCACAGGAGGGTACAAGTGTTGCAAATATCGTTGTTACCTGTGAAACTACTTATCTGGGAAAAACTGAAAAGGTAGCAGCTCATATTTCCACGCAGTCAGTTACAAAGCCTGCCGAGTATACAAATACTATCGAGCTTGTTGGTAACGGTGGCGCAGGTTACGATAACCTTAACGTTATCGGTGATATGGCTGGTATCAATAATACCACTGGTAAGGTCTATAGATTTACAAACAATACCAGTATCTATGGTTCTTATCTTATGTATGGTTCTTTGGAGGTTTCAACTCAGCCTCTTATCATGCTCAAGCCTAGTCTAGTAGATGAAAAGCAGGGTTCAACTGTTACAATTTCTGAAAACCTTGATGTTTCAAATGAATTCCACATTAACTCCACAATGGCAAGAGCAGACGGATATAACTATGTTAATATCGGTCAGAAGCTTTCCACTTCAAACCATATGGACGTTGGTTCTTCAGGTTTTGATGTCGATTTGTTCTGTTGTGAAGCTAACATTGGCGGAAATGACTATACACAGTATGGTAACTTCTACGTTTATAAGGGCGCAGGTGCTTATAATGGCGATGCAACATTTGGTGCAGCTGGTCAGACGATCAATGGCTCTCTCTATGTCGAGGGTGATCTTAATGTCACAAAGTCACTTAAGGTAACAGGCTCTGTTTATGTTACCGGCACTATCACGGGTAAAGATAAGATTGTCTGCCAGGCTTCAAATATTCATGAAGGAGCTGTTCTTAGCAAAGCAGGTCGTGACGCAAAGCCACAGATACCTGTATCTGCTGATGCCTATGTATATTATCCGGAAGATTTCTTCATGAGCAATGATACTAATGTGACAACGATCTCTGAACAATATCAGGCTTTCTATAATGGCAAAAACACTAAAACTTTCAATACCTTTGCAAGCGATCCAAGCTATTGGAATAATGTTGACTACACGCTTACTGAGCTAATAGACCTTACAGGAACAGGAGCTAAGACTTCAGTTACAAGCCGCTACAAATTGAGAATAACATCAAGCTGTACATGGGCATCTGATCTTTCGTTCAATGATTTTGGCAATGGTTCAAGGATCCTTGTTGATGTTTCTGATACTTCAGGAGATATTGTTATAAGACTTCAAAATGGTCTTAGTCTTGATTCAAGCTGGTCTCCAACTATAGTTGTCAGAAATCGTTCAACTATAATTGATACAACTACAGGTGACAGAAAATACAACTGCTATTTTGTTTCAGACTCAGGCAGTGCTATTACACTTAATGGTATCGACTCAGTAACAGGCAAGTCCAAGCATTCGGGTTCAAGCGCATGTAACTATAACTTTAGTGGCTTGAAAATATTTGATTATGACACTTATGTTCGTATGTATAACTCTGATACACTAAAAAATACTAAGGGTAATCCTGGTGCTCCACAGAGCAGCTTCATCCTTAATCCAACATCAGTGGACGTTGCAGGCTCTTACAGACCATCAAACAGCAGTATCATTTTCTTATTTGCTGAGAACACAACGCTTAGCGCCACAAACAACAGTTTCTTCCAGGGTTCATTCTACTCACCAGAAGCAATGGTTAATATAGCAACAAGTGGTCTTAGTGCACTTAATGTTACAGACTCAGCAGGCGGAAAAATGACCGTTCAGTGCTGTGCAGTCGGTGTAGTTATCGCAAACAGCTTTGGTAACGCCAATACAGCGTTCTATGTATACACTAAGCCTTCAACTACTTCTGTAATGCAGAATGCGAAGGGCGGTAAGGACGATTCAGCATTCGGATATACTCTTGACAGATATGATCACTATTAATTGAAAGGAGTATACTCATGAAAAAGAACAGCAAAAATAAAAAGGGTATGACTCTTGTAGAGGTCATCATAGCAATGGCACTTTTGTCAGGTATGTCAGCTATGCTTGTTACAGTTGCTGTAGCGGCAAAAAGACAGAATCTTGAAAACTACTACCGCAACAATGAAATGTATACTCAGGCAGTAAATGCCGAGCAGTATAATGATAACAAGACCGTCAATATGAACGAGTTGAAGGTTAACAAGTTTTCTTCAAGCGGCAAAACTACAAATGAGTTTGCCCTTGAGGCAGACTTTGGAAGCGGCATAAAGTTCAATACTACAGCCTATGGCTTTAAAGCAAAGCTTAATAATATTGATGAAGACGCAGGCTATCAGCTCAAATTTCTTCAGGGTAAGGACATAAACATTACACCTAATCCTGAAAAGAGCGTTTACTGGGTAAAGTTTTATAACAATTCAGGGGCAGATATGAATTTCTATGCTCTTACGCCTGAGCTTACAGGCGGAAAGTTCTTTGATGTAAATAATAACTCATCAGGAAATTCACTTCTTATCCCTATCGGTGACGGTGGAAATCAGCAGTTTGGCGTTGTGCTTTCAGGCGTAACAGGAAGCGATTATTTCGGCTTCTCACAGTCATCTGATCTTTACAGCAGCACTCCAACAGCCGATGCAGCTGCATTTAAGATCACAGATGCGACCTTTGACCATTATCTTGAAAAAGATGCGTCAGGTAAAGCTACAGGTTATGTAGTTATCCATTATATGGGTGGCTCTGATTACAAAAACCAGGCTGAATATGACGATGCACAATCAACACCATAAGGAGGGAGGATCTTGAAAATGAATAAAAACCGCAAGGGTTTTACCCTTGTTGAGCTTATCGTTGTGGTAACGATTTTCGGCGTGATCCTCGGAGCTATCCTTAATATGATCAAACCTGCAAATAACGTTTATCATGACGCTGATGCAACAATGGAAAGCAATGTCATAGGTTCAGGTCTTATAGACTATCTTGATGATGAGCTTAGATATTCGACCAATGTTCTTGTGCTTAAAGATTATATTGGTGTGCCTGATGTTTCAACCTCTGGTACTATCGGTGCAAGCGGTGTGACCTATTCAAACTGTATCGTTATTGACAATAATAATCTTCGTGGCTATAGTCTGGAAGACTATTCAGGCAACGACACGGATACAGCCGCAAAGAGAATGGGTGCAAAAGGCTGTATCATTAATGTAGGTAAGGTAAATACAGAGGGCTTAAACTTTAATAATTCTGCTGTTGCAAGAGGCGTTGATTTTTACGACAATTATAAGTTTGATATCGGTGCAAGTATCAGCAAAATTGAGGAAATGTATACTCTCGACGTTTCTCTTACAGCCTATCAGCCAACATATGAGAACGGAAGCTATACTTTTACGAAAACAAAGTATAAAAAGGATGCAGCAGTAAATCTCACAAATATTAACATAGATGAAGGCGATTCATACAATGTTAATGACTATAAAGATTTCTCTGTAGCTCCTGATTATGTCACATATCCTCGGGCAACTACTGCTCCTGCAGGTTGCACAGCTCAGCAGGAAAAGTATTACAGCTCTGACGCTTCAAACAAATATACTTATATTTTCTATGATAAGACAACAGTTTCAAGTTCAAAAACATACAGTGTAAAGTTTATCTACTCTGCAAGCGACCCTGAATCAACGCTTCGTGGTAAACAGATAGATACTAAGTCTGTTAAGGCGGGTACAGTTTATCAAACTCCACCTTCTATGCCATCAAGAACAGGTTATGGCACGCCTTATTGGGTAGACAGCAAGAATAACGTTGCTGATTTTACAACAGGCGTAACAATAAATAAGGATATGGTATTCTCCTGTGTTTATCCGCCTATTGCACCGAAAGACCAATTTAATGTAACGTTTGAGAATATCGACGGTTCTACATTTAAAACAACAAGTGTCTATGATGGCGACTTTGCAAATGACCCGGGAATTCCAACTGACATGGATACTATAAAACAGGATTTTGTTAAGTGGGTATACAAATCAGATACGTCAAAGGGTCTTACTGATGTTTCTATTACAGATAGCTCAGTTGTTTTCGTTCCAGTTGTACAGAACAAGCATAAGGTTGAGTTTAAATTAAATGGTTCTTTAATAAATGCCTCAACTATTTATGTTTCTGATGGACAGTATGCAACTTATCCAGGTGCTATCCCTGTTCCGTCAGATACAACAAAAATATTTGATAAGTGGGTTGTAGAGGGTAAGAGTGATGATATCAGTTCTACCCCTATAACATCTGACACTGTTTTTGTAGCACAATTCAAGGATAAACCAACATTGCCTAGTGGTTCATCGAGAATAAAGGTTCATATTCTCACCAAGCCTTCAAATGGTAATCATATTGTATGCAGTGGTAATCCTGTTGATTTCGAGGTGACAGGTCAGGTTATTCGTACTTCAACATATTGGGGCAGTTATATGAATGATCAGTTAAAGGTTGGTACGGATTTGGAAATACTTTTCTACAGTGATACTATTAATCTTCAGATAGGTTGGACCAGTGCTACTGTAAATTTAACCAATAATGGTGGAGAATATGAATACTGGTTTAAAGATGATAAGCTTTATACTAGTGATCCATCATAAATTTTAGTTTTCAGCGGCTGTATATTATTGTACAGCCTTGCTGAAAAAATCCCCTTAACAGAAAACTTCTATTAAGAGGATTTTTTGAGCAAAAAAATTCCGCAGTATCAAACTGCGGAATTTGTGCAATTATCTTATTATCAGCATTGCTTCGTTCATCATCTCGTTAAGACCAGTAAAGTCCATGTACCATGAACCGATCTGCTCTGAGTACAAAGCTGCAACAGCAATTCCTATGGAGAGATATGGACCAAATGCAAATACTGAATCACCACTGCGGTGCTTCTGGATAAGTCCACCGATTGAGCCTGTTATCAGTCCGATAAGAAGAGCTACCAAAGCACCCTGCATTCCGAGAAACAGCCCTGCGGCTGCCATGAGATATACATCTCCCATGCCCATTGCTTTCTCATGTGTGATAAGACAAATAATAAGCAAAGGCACGCTCACAATGAAAAATCCGATCAAGTGTGACTTAAGCGTAAGTCCCGTCTGATCTTTGCAGAAGATGTATTCCGCAACACCAAGCAAACCTATGAATATCACCACATATGTGTTGATAAGCTGAGTGTCCCAGTCCATGAAGAATACAACGATAAGAGCAGAGAACAAAAGACAGACAAGTGCTGCACGAAGCGGATTGAAAATTCCATTAAAATGGTAGAATACCCATAAGTAGAGCAGTGCGTTCAGCGTTTCAACTATAGTGTATCTTGCCGATATCTTTGCACCGCAGCTTCGACACTTTCCTCGAAGTATGCACCAGCTTACTATCGGTATCAGGTCACGCCGTTTGATCGGCTCACCGCAGGTCATACAGTGAGAATTTCGCTTGATAAGACTTTCATTTTTCGGTAATCGGTATATGCAGACGTTAAGAAAACTGCCTATGCACGCTCCGAAAATGAACACAAATACATAAATGATTATGTATGATAAGGTTAAATTATCCACAGTGATCCTCCTTTGGATTCATTAGTTAATATATTAATTTTATCATACTTTCATGAAGATTACAATAGATAATATGATTTTTTTGCGGTTTTTGCACCGCAGCAGACGTTTCCGCAGCGTCGGATCCCTAAATCAATGCGGAGGATTGGAGTAATATATATGAGAAACGGCCCTATCGGTCAGTATCTGGTACAGAAAGGTCTTATAACTGAAGAACAGCTTCAGGAAGTCCTTGCCAAACAGAAGGAGCAAAAGGGAAGACTTTTTGGTGATGTCATTATTGACATGAAGCTCGTTACCGATGTTCAGTTCTGTCAGGTCCTCGCCGAGCGACTGAATGTGTCTTATATCGACCTTGATAATACTGAGCTTATGCCTGATATCGTCAAGAAGATACCGGAGGCAACTGCAAGAAAGTATAACGTCATCGCAGTCAGCAAAATAGGCAAGCGTATGACCGTTGCAACTAATGACCCTATCAACTTCTATATTTTCGAGGATCTCCGTGTTATCACAGGCTGCAGCATAACACCTGTCCTTGCCACAAAGTCATCTATCAACCGTGCAATCGGTAAGATGTACTCAGAAGGTCAGGTTAACTCCGTTGTTGACGAAGCTACAAAGCAAAAAGAGGAAGAGCTTAACCTTGAAGAACTCAAGGATATTTCCGAGGAGAGAATCGAGAACGCTCCTATCGTTAAACTTGCTACCGCTATCGTCGAGAATGCCCAGCGTCAGGACGCAACGGATATACATATCGAGCCATTCAAGGATAAAACCGTTATCCGTATCCGTGTAAACGGCGACCTTATCGAGCTTATGACTCTTTCCGCTGCACTTCATACTTCGCTTGTTACCCGTTTCAAGATCTTGAGCGGCATGAATATCGCCGAGAAGCGTATCCCGCAGGACGGCCGTATGTCACAGGTCGTTGACGGCACAACTCTCGACCTCCGTGTATCTAACCTTCCAATGGTGTACGGTGAGAAAGTCGTTCTCCGTATCCTCGCAACAGGCGATATGTCCCTTAGAAAAATTACCGACCTGGGTATGACAGATTATAACTATAAAAGATTTGAGGCGTGCCTGAAAGTGCCGCAAGGTGTTGTCCTTGTAACAGGCCCTACAGGTTCAGGTAAATCTACCACACTTTACGCTGCACTTGGCGAAATATCTAAACCAAGCAACAACGTTATCACTGTCGAAGACCCAGTCGAGAAGAAGATAGAGGGCGTAAACCAGTGCCAGATCAACGAAAAGGCAGGCATGACATTCGCTGCAGCCCTTCGTTCTATCCTCCGTCAGGACCCTGACATCATAATGGTCGGAGAAATGCGTGATACTGAAACTGCTGAGATCGCTATCCGTGCCGCTATCACAGGACACCTTGTTCTGTCAACACTTCATACCAATGACGCCGCTTCTACTGTAACAAGACTTGTGGATATGGGCGTTGAGGCATACATGGTCGCAACCTCACTTATCGGTATCGTTGCTCAGCGTCTTACAAAGGTGCTTTGCCCTGAGTGCAAAAAGCCGAGAATGTCAACTGAGGAAGAAAACGAGCTTATGGGTCTTGACCATTCAGTACAGGTGTACGACCCATGTGGCTGTCCAAAGTGCAATAACACAGGATATAAGGGAAGAACCGCTATCCATGAGATCCTTCTCGCAACACCGTCTATGCAGGCTCTTATCACAAGGGGAGCAAAAGCTGACGAAATTCAGGAGCTTGCAAAGAAAGAGGGCTGTCACCTGCTTCGTGACAACGTTTCAGAGCTTGTTCAGCAAGGCAAGACCTCAATGGACGAACTTATCCGTGTAACATATGCTGTATAAAAAAAGAAATATATGGAGGTAAATTCTAATGGCAATCGACATTAACAAAATTCTTGATGAAGCAAGAGCCCTTGGCTGTTCCGACCTGCACTTCACCGTAGGTATTCCGCCGATAGTTAGACAGGGCGGTAACTTGAGAAAGCTTTCTTCATATCCTGATATGACCGAGATCGAAATTCTCAAAATATGCGAGGATATGTGCACAGATAAGCAGCGTCAGTCTATCAAAGACCATATTGATACCGACTTTACATATGTATCTTCAAGAGGTTTCCGTCACCGTGTAAACGTGTATCGTCAGAGAGGAAACACGGCTATCGCTCTCCGTCTTTTGAGAAACGATATCCCGACCCTTACCGACCTTGACCTGCCACCTATCCTTGCAGAGTTCTCAATGAGACCTCGTGGACTTGTGCTTGTAACAGGCCCTACCGGTTCAGGTAAATCAACAACTCTTGCCGCAATGATCGACCATGTAAATATCCATAAATCAGCTCATATAATCACTATTGAGGACCCTATCGAGTATATGCACGCTCATAAGAGATGTATGGTAAACCAGAGAGAGATCGGACCTGACGTACCAAGCTTCTCACTTGCTCTCCGTGCTGCTCTCCGTGAGGACCCGGATATTATCCTCGTAGGAGAAATGCGTGACTTCGAGACTATCGAAGCTGCTGTTACCGCCGCTGAAACAGGACATCTTGTTATGAGTACACTTCATACAACGTCCGCACCGTCAACTATCGACCGTATCATCGACGTTTTCCCTGCTCACCAGCAGCATCAGATCAGAACTCAGCTTGCTTCCGTTCTTGTAGGTATCTGTACTCAGACACTTTGCCGTACATTCGACGGCACAAGCCGTGTAGCTTGCTGTGAGATTCTTAACGCAACAGACTCTATCAAAGCTATGATCCGTGACGATAAGGTGCATCTTATCGGTTCAGCTATGCAGACAGGTAAAGCAACAGGAATGCAGACCATGGATCAGGAGCTTGCAAAGCTCGTTCGTTCGAGAACGATCTCCATGGACGTTGCGCTTGAAAAGTGCGTAAACCCACAGGATCTCAAGAGATTTATCGCAGGCGGAGCATAAAACACAATATAAATAATAAAGAGCGTTTTTACCGAGAAAGTAAAAACGCTCTTTTTGTTTACCTTTTTGTCAGCCCTTGACCTCGCTGTCATTGTGCCAAACATTGTTGTAAAGAAAAACAAGCACAGCCATTGCAATGATAATGAAATATCCAAGAAAGCTCCAGCCATCGGGAATATCTCCAAAAAGGAAATATCCCAAAATCGTGGTAAAAATCAACTGCGAGTAATCATAAACCGATATCTCCCTTGCAGGAGCGTGAGTGTAAGCCGCAGTTATAGCGAACTGTCCGCCTGCCGCACCTGCGCCAGCTCCCAATAAACAAAGTATTTGGAAAATCGTCATAGGGTGGAAATCTAATATTAGAAATGGCAGGGTGAACAAGCAGGAAAATCCCGAGAAGTATGCAACTATCACCGCACCATTTACTCCATGCTGTCCTAAGTATCTTACGCAAGCGTAAGCAAGTCCCGCTCCCATTCCTCCTAGAAAACCGATAAGGGCAGGGAAGAAGTCCACATTCTGAAAACTCGGCTTGATGATAAACAAGCTTCCTATAAATGCACAAATTACAGTGAAGCCCTGAAAGAAAGTCAGCCGCTCTTTAAGGAAAATAAAAGAGAAAATGATAACGAAAAACGGTGACATTTTGTTTAGCATGGAGGCGTCAGACAGCACAAGATGATCTATGGCATAAAAGTTTCCAAGCATTCCTAGCGTGCCAGCAAGCGCCCTCACAAAAATGACCGCATTGTTCTTTTTGCCCTCAATGTGAAAGCGTATGTGATTTTTCTTAAGAACTCCAATAGCGAAAAACAACGCCACAAAATTTCTGAAAAAGGTCTTTTGCACCGTCGGTAAGTCTCCCGAAAGCCGTACAAACGCGAACATGAATGCAAACGAAAAAGCCGACAGAATAATGTAAATAATAGCCTTGTATTTACTTTTCATCTCTGTCACCTCCGTTCATGTAAATGTGTTCACGCCTAAGCTCTTTTATAAGCTCGCCAACCTTCCACTTTTGATTATGCATTGTGACCATTGCTTTCAACTTCACCGTAGCCTCTTTTTCCCTAAGCTTTTTCAGTATAGGGTCAAGGCTCCTGCCGTCAATGCCTGAAAAAATAAGGCATTCGTCCGTGATGTCCTCGCCCTCTTTTTCAGACCTGACAAAGCCCTTGAAACCGCAAAGATATCCCACCTGCTGTCCCATTATCTCATTGTCAAAGAAAACAGTCTCCGCATTTTCGCTTTTAGCAATATCTTCAATGATATCACGCTTTTTCGAACTGATATTTATGCCGATTATTTTTTTCGGTATAGCACTTCGTATTCTTGATTTCATAAAATTACTCCTCAAATCGTACTATCTATATTATACCCCGATCTCATATTTTCTTCAAGAGCAAATATACAGAATTTTTACCCTCATTTGCCCCGATTTTATGTGTGAACGCAAAAAAAATCGCCCCGATCTCTCGGAGCGATAGTTTTATTTAGTCATTAGAGTTCAATGATGACCTTGCCGCTGAAGTTAGGAGCAATTTCAACAGTCTTGTCTGTGTTAGCCACAGCGATCTTGAAGCTTGCCTTTGTGTCAGTGTATTCGCACTCGATCTTGTTGCCGTGTCTTGTAGCTGTCAGCTCGAATACCTTGTTTGCCTCAGTGTCATAAATAGGGCAAACAGCAGACTTGCCGTCCTCAAGCTCGTAGATAGTGAATGTTGTGCCCTCAAGATAATCATACTCTATCTGTCTTTCAAAGTTGCCATATGCAATAATGCTGTTTGGCTTAGCAAGAGCAGGTATCTCAAAGTATGAGCATTTGTGCTTATACCACTTGCCGCCCTCAAGAACCTTGCCGGTGATAATATCTGTCCACTTGCCCTCTGGAACATAGTATTCAGCGATACCCTCGTCATTAAGAATAGGAGCAACAAGAATGTTGTCGCCGAACATATACTGTCTGTCAAGCGTCAGGCAAGTTGGGTCGTCAGCAAAGTCAATGACCATTGCTCTCATTACAGGTACGCCGACCTCGTGTGTCTTGATAGCCTGAGCCCACAGATAAGGCATGAGCTTGCCCTTGAGCTTTGTGAAGAAGCGCAGAACGTCGCAGGACTCCTCGTCAAAAAGCCATGGCACTCTGTATGACTGGTTACCATGTAGTCTTGAATGTGATGAGAACATACCGAACGCAGCCCATCTCTTGTAAATGTCAGGCGTAGCAGTAGCCTCAAAGCCTGCCATGTCATGTGAAGTGTAGCCGAAGCCTGAGATACAAAGTGACAGACAGCCTCTTACAACCTCAGCCATTGAGTTGTAGTTGCCTGAGCAATCTCCGCCCCAGTGAACAGGGAACTTCTGACCGCCTGCTGTAGCAGAACGTGCGAACAGACAAGCCTTGTTCTCTCCAAAATATTCTTTCAGTACATTGAATACGCACTCATTATAAAGATATGTGTAGAAGTTGTGCATCTTGATAGGGTCAGAGCCGTCATAGTAAACAACATCTCTTGTAGGTATTCTCTCACCAAAGTCTGTCTTGAATGTGTCAACACCCATTTCGCAGAGCTTTCTCAGATATCCTGCATACCACTTGCAAGCCTCAGGATTAGTGAAGTCAACAATAGCCATACCAGGCTGCCACTCGTCGCACTGGAATACAGAGCCGTCAGTTTTCTTGATGAAGTAGCCGTTCTTCATACCCTCGTCAAAGAGCTTTGAACGCTGACCAACATATGGGTTGATCCATACGCAAGTTTTCAGACCCTTGTTTTCGTGAAGTCTCTTGAGCATTGCAGGTGGGTCAGGGAACTGTGACTTGTCCCACTCAAAGTTACACCACTCAAAGCCCTTCATCCAGAAGCAGTCAAAGTGGAATACCTGAAGAGGAATATCTCTCTCAGCCATGCCATCGATAAATGATGTGATAGTCTCCTCATCATATGTTGTTGTAAATGAAGTTGTGAGCCATAGACCAAATGAGAATGCAGGCGGCAGTGAAGGCTTGCCTGTAAGGTCAGTGTAGCCCTTGAGTACGTCAGTGAGGTTAGCACCGCCGAATACATAGTATTCAAGGCTCTCGCCTGGAACTGTCATGGATACCTTAGAAACAGTGTCAGAGCAAACCTCATATGAAACCTTGTCAGTGCTGTTTACGAATACACCGTAGCCCTTTGAAGAAAGATAGAATGGGATAGACTTGTAAGACTGATCGGAACAAGTGCCTCCGTCAGCGTTCCATATCTCAACGTTCTGACCGTTCTTTGTGAATGTTGTGAATTTCTCGCCGAAGCCGTAGAAATATTCGCCAACAGAAGTGTCGAACTGCTCTCTGATGTATGTTCTTGTAGGATCGGCAGGGTAGCTCCAGAATGTGTCGTCGAGCTGTGTCTGAAGTCTTGCCTGCTGCTTGTAAGCATTCTCAAAAATAACGCCTGTCGATCTCCAGCCACCACTTGTGAGTTTCTTATCCTTATAATAGTATGTGAAGCTCCAGTTTTCTTTAGAAACAACGAGCTTTGTGTCGCCTGTAACAAGTACGGCTTCCTTGTCTGTAACAGTTACCTGTGGCTTGAAACCCTTGTCCTCGAGAACAAAGTGCGGACCATTGTCAACATGACCCTTGTGGTGTGTGATGCTTACCTTTACGCAGTTCTCCTGAGTTGAAGTGTAAGCGATCTCAAGGTTGGCACTTCCGAGCATCATAGCTCTGTTGTATACAACGAAAGGTGTTGCCACAACGAGGAATCCGTTTTCGATCTCTTCGATCTCGAAAGCCTGATTTGCATAGTTTACTTCGTAGCCTCTCTGGTTGAGCCAGAAACCGTCAGCAAATTTCATGTAATAAACCCTCCTGTAAATTTAAAATAGTTTTCAGAATATAAAAAAATGAAAATTTTATCGGGAAGTCCGTTCCTCCCCCTTTATGTATATTTTATAGCATATTTGCCTAAATTGCAATAGTAAAAAAGTGATATGTGCAAGTATTTTAATGGATTGAGCATATTTTAATGTAAATATTTCATGAATTGATATTTACATTATATAAATTTATTAAGATATATGTAAACCTTTACACAATACCCCAAAAAAAGGCGCTGTAAAAAAACGTGCAATAAAAAAAGACTGCAACCACC
>ERZ1106978.724-NODE-724-length-21677-cov-6.984830_pt1 | contig 21677 bp, 15 predicted proteins | sample MGYA00403689_ERZ1106978 | MGnify/ENA primary metagenome ERZ1106978 (study PRJEB35170, sample SAMEA104062434) | human gut metagenome | biome: human gut; feature: human-associated habitat; material: faeces | place: Denmark | collected 2012-08-02 ...
AGGTAGGAACTGTCAACGAGATCTTCTATGATCCTAGACATCCTTACACTTGGGCACTTCTCTCCTCTATCCCTGATATCGATTCCAAGGAAAAGCTGGAAGCTATCCCCGGCACGCCTCCTAACCTCATCCATCCGCCAAAAGGAGATGCCTTTGCCGAAAGAAACAAATATGCCCTGAAGATTGACTTTGAATACGAACCACCGGAATTTTCTATCACCGAGACACATAAAGCATCTACTTGGCTGTTATACGAGAAATTCGCTCCAAAGGTTACAATGCCCAAAATCATTGTAAGCCGAATCGAGCGTGCACTTGAGGAGGAAAAAGAATATGAGAAAAAACAGAAAGAAAAAAGACAACCTTCTGCCTGAAATTCGTGAGAATGCATCTTTGACCGGACGTTTTTCATCTTCTGATCCTTTCGAGGAAGATGTCGAACATCATTTCAACGAATCGAATGATGACAGAATGGAGACCAAAGAGATTGCTGTCAACAGTCACTCTAAAGTCAAATTCCGTCAGGAATATGTATCAAATCATGTCCTTCTGTCTGTCAATCACCTGAAAGAGTTCTTCACCATCGGTCATTTTCCGAATCAGACCTGGCTTAAGGCAGTCCATGGCATCTCCTTCCAGATTCATGAAGGAGAATGCATGGGCTTAGTCGGAGAATCCGGATGCGGAAAATCAACGACAGGAAGAACAATCATGCGGCTCTATCCTGCCACGTCCGGTTCTGTCTACTATAAAGGATATCGCATTCAGGCTGGTTCAAGATGGAACGAGAAAGAGATCAAATGGACGACAAAGAAAGGAAAAGCAGAAATTAAGAAGATCAAAGCCGATTCTTCTCTTTCTGAAGAAGCAAAGAAAGAAAAGATAGAAGCGATTCAGCTTCATATCAAAGAAACTAAGAGAATTCAGAAAGCGAAGATCAAACAAATCAAATACGATAACCGTCATGTCGATGATGCGCTTCTCAGTGAAATCCAGATGATTTTCCAGGATCCTATCGATTCTCTTGATCCTCATATGACAGTCGAAGAAATCATTTCGGAAGGCTTAAAGATTCAGGGCTTTCACAACAGAAAAGAGAACCATGAGAAAGTCGTCTCTGTCTTAAAGGAAGTCGGATTGATAGAAGATTACTGTTCTCGTTATCCGCATGAATTCTCAGGCGGACAAAGACAGCGTGTCGGTATCGCAAGAGCACTCGTCATGAATCCGAAGCTTCTCATCTGCGATGAACCGATCTCCGCACTTGATGTATCAATCCGTGCTCAGGTCATCAACCTACTCAACGACTTAAAAGAAAAAAGAAATCTTTCCATTCTTTTTATCGCTCATGACCTATCTGTCGTCAAATACTTCTGCGATAAGATAGCTGTCATGTACTTCGGCGATATGGTTGAACTAGCCTCATCGGATGAGCTGTTCGCTCATCCACTTCACCCCTACACCAAAGCGCTCTTGTCAGCGATTCCAAAACCGAATCCTTATACCGAAAAAAGAAGGGACAGAATCCATTATGATCCTGCTAAAGACCATGATTATTCTGTCGACAAGCCATCTTTTAAGGAAGTCGAGCCTGGTCATTTCGTCTTATGCAACCAGAAAGAATTTGAGAAATATCAGGAAGAAGTAAAGAAATAAGTATGTCGCAACGCATTCATACTACTTGCAATGTGTTGCGATATTTTTATGTCTTTGTAAGTCAAAAAATGGAGCAGTTTATAAAGAGGTCAAACCTAGTTAAAGGCCTATTTGTCATAAGTAATAACAAACTACCCAAGCCAGGATATGCGTAAATCACACGCTCAATATAGACAACAAATTATCTCAATAGTATAATCAAGAAAACCACAGGGGGCAAAATATGAACTACGTTCCTCTATTGCTGGCTAGTACGTTTATAACTATTTGCAGCAACAAATCAAAATCAAGTTCCTTCTTCCAAGACAAACAACACAATAAGCATTCGCAAAACAAAATCCGATTAGTAGCTAACGGAAATGAAAACGTGTTCGGAGTCGGTTATTCTATTGATGCCGCCAAATCTCGTTATTTAGATGCCGAAGATGTCAAAGATGGCGCTCCTATATTTGATGAGGTATGGCTGAATCAAACAATTGATCAACAAAAAGTCAACCACTTATATAAAACTGATACGTTTGCAGCAAGCAGCAATTCATTCAAATCATTAAATGCATCATTAGCCACAAATTTCACTTTATCTTCTTTTCTTGGTGGAGCCATTGATGTTTTTACCGCTAATTTATCTAGAGGATTCAATAATAATTCTAGTATGGATTACAAATTCAGCGGTTCTAAATATTTGTATGCATTAAATTATCAATATAAAAATTATGAATTTTCATTGCCTAAATATTCATCTGACCTAGACCAATTCCGAGACCATCTGGATTCAATCTATGTCAGTGATTTGCGTAAAGTATTATCCAATCAACTGACACCATCCACCTTTTTCGAAAAATATGGGACGCATGTAATCGCAAAAGGAATCTTTGGAGGAAAAGCAGAAATATACTATGGTATTACCTCTAATACATATTGTTTGAAAGGAAACATCAAGGCCGCTTTAGACAACTCTATCAAAGCTAGTATTGAAGGTGCGATATCTGCCGGAAGAGATATTTCTTTTTCCTTTAGTAATGCAACTGCACTTCAAAATTCCAAAGTCAATGAATCGTTCCGTGCCTATACTACCGGTGGAACAGCTTTTTCAGCAACCGGTATCAACTCCTTCAATTCTGCATTCAAAAGCTGGACAAATTCATTGGATGACAAATGCGGCCTGATCGGAACAAGCAAAGAGGGCCTTATTCCACTCTGGAATATTCTTCCTGCTGATTTAAACACAACAGCCAATATCGATTATCTAAAATCAAGCTTCCGTAATTATACAAATAACTATGCCAATTCTATCATTGACACATATGATCCAAGAGAGCCCTTATATATTCCTGACCATAGATCAGAGCCTGAATACATTCAAAGCCAATATAATGGTGAAGAATATACTGTCAAGTATGATAAAAGAGTCAAATTCGTAAAGGATCCCTTTCTTCAATTCAACCTTGATGAGCCCGGTGTTGGTGATTACACATGTGAATATCTTAAAGCATATGGATATACTAAAGCACTTGTACAACTATATATTGACATCAAAGAAATTGATGACGGATATCAACATGTATTCTTATGTTCTGCCTACTCAAACGAAGAAAAATACATTTTAAAAGAATGGAAATATGAACATAGTCCAGGAAGAAAAGAAACAAAGTACGCTCAGGCAGTATTTAATGTAGAAATTAACCTATGGGATTTAAATATTGATAAAAACAGTCTTTATTTTCGATTCAATGCATCAGGATTCGGTAACAATGATTGGATGTATAGAGCGCCCCTTGTTCATGTGACCTATAAATTGGATTGATTATGCTTAAAATAAACCACATTTTTAAATCTTATTTCACAGGCGAAAAACGACAGGACGTACTGAAAGACGTCTCCTTTTCCCTTCCTGAAAAAGGCCTCTTCTTCATCGTCGGAAAAAGCGGAAGCGGAAAGTCCACGCTCCTCAATCTGATCGGCGGACTGGACAGACCCGATCAAGGTTCCATTCTCATAGACGGAAAAGACATTGTCAAAATGAAGGAGAAGGAACTCTCCGCCTATCGCGCAAGAAAGATCGGATTTGTCTTCCAGGAATACAATCTGCTCAGCGGAATGACCGTAGAAGAGAATCTTCTCCTTGCCACTGACAGGAAAGTGGAAGACAAAGAAATCGATGACCTGCTATCCAAAGCCGGACTTCTGTCCTTTAAGAAAAAGAAGGTGGAGCTTCTCTCAGGAGGAGAAAAGCAGAGAGTCGCTCTTGTAAGAGCAATGCTGAAGGACTGCAGAATCATCCTCTCCGATGAGCCGACAGGTTCATTGGACAGCGAGAATGCAGAGAACGTGTTTTCCCTTCTGAAGGAAGTCAGCAAAGACAGGCTTGTCCTTGTCGTCACCCACGACAGGGAAAGCGCAGAAAAATATAAGGATGGCATCGTCGAGATCAAAGACGGAAAGGTGATAGATACATTACCCGAATTTGAAAAGAGGGATGTCTCCTACAAAGAGGAGAAGGAGCTGAAACTCTCCTTCAGAAAGAGAATCAGGATTGCCTTTTCCCTCATGAGGAAAAGACCAGCAAGAATGATTGTGATGCTTCTTATCTCCATCTTTTCTTTTTCTCTGTTCGGAATCTCAACAAGTATTGTCACAAGCACGCCCGAAGAGACTGTCATCAAAACAATGTACAATCTTCAAACAAAAGAATATTCGATTTCAAAGAAAGAAGGCTCGTTTACGGACGAAGACATTTCTCTACTGAAAGGTTGGAATGCTATCAATTCAAACTCTATGTTTTTCAATTCAGAACTAATAGAAATGCAATATAGAGACGTAGACGATCGGGAACGTTCTTATTATGCATCAATTATACAGCTCGAGAACAATAACTTTTCATATAACAATATAGACCTTTATTGTGGAAAAGTTCCTCAGACATCTGATGAAGTTGCCATTCCACTATTCTATTTTGAAAAATACAAACAATTTGGTTATAAGTATTGTGTTCGTGATGAACGCTCAAATAAAGATATCGTAATCGAGTCCTTTGACATTAATGAACCAACTGACCTGCTCGGAACCAAAATCAAATACGGAGACAAAACAAAGACAGTTACAGGCATATTCGATACTCATTACAATCCGGAAATATACCAAGAACATGATGTTCCACAAGAATCTGGTTATGGTTCATTCCATTTTGTGCTTTGCTCTTATCATGGAAATGATATTTTTGAAACAGCAATCTATACACCTGAGAAGCCTGACACAAATCCAAAAGGAGTTTTTATTCGTTTGACAGGCGATTATAAAAGAGATCTTGAACTATTCACTAAAATCCGCCATTATAAAACCATCATTCATACCAATGCATTTGATTTTCCCTCTTATGATCTGTATTTTGACACTTTTAGTTTTAGAGAATTCCATGCTGTAGAAGATATCACCGATTTTATTTCACCAAATCTCTCTAAAATTATGTTTTTGTTATCTGGTATTCTGCTTATAGTCACTATTTCAATTCTGACTTATTATTTCAATGGATTATTATCAGAAAAAGGAAAGACAATCGGAATACTACTATCAAACGGAATAAGCAAATCCGATATCCTAGCCGTTTTCACTTTGATTTTCACTGTATTTTCTCTTTTCGCAATCATTTGTCAATTTGGAATCAACGCTCTATTGCTCTATATTGTAAACAGTATATTTATACAAAGAGGGTACACGGATTATCCCATCTATTTCTTTAGATGGTATACCCCTTTCATTCTCATAGCGATATGTATTATTGTCTTTGCGTTAGGTATTCTTCTTCCAGCGATTCATCTTTACAGACAGAAATCAATCAATCTTCTTCGTGAGGAATAAAGAACATGATTCAAATCAATCATATATACAAAACATATTTGGCAAACAATAAGCGACAGGACGTACTGAAAGACGTCTCCTTTTCCCTTCCTGAAAAAGGCCTCTTCTTCATCGTCGGAAAAAGCGGAAGCGGAAAGTCCACGCTCCTCAATCTGATCGGCGGACTGGACAGACCCGATCAAGGTTCCATTCTCATAGACGGAAAAGACATTGTCAAAATGAAGGAGAAGGAACTCTCCGCCTATCGCGCAAGAAAGATCGGATTTGTCTTCCAGGAATACAATCTGCTCAGCGGAATGACCGTAGAAGAGAATCTTCTCCTTGCCACTGACAGAAAAGTGGATGACAAAGAGATCGATGGACTGCTGTCCAAAGTCGGACTTCTTTCCTTCAAGAAAAAGAAGGTGGAGCTTCTCTCCGGAGGAGAAAAACAGAGAGTCGCTCTTGTAAGAGCGATGCTGAAGGACTGCAGGATCATCCTCTCCGATGAGCCGACAGGCTCATTGGACAGCGAGAATGCAGAGAACGTCTTTTCCCTTCTGAAGGAAGTCAGCAAAGACAGGCTTGTCCTTGTCGTCACCCATGACAGAGAAAGCGCCGAGAAATATAAGGATGGCATCGTCGAGATCAAAGACGGAAAGGTGACAGATACGCTTCCCGCATTCGAAGAGAGGAATATCCCCTACAAAGAGGAGAAGGAACTGAAGCTCTCCTTCAGAAAGAAAATCAGGCTTGCCTTTTCGCTCATGAGGAAAAGGCCGGCAAGAATGATCGTGATGCTTCTTATCTCCATCTTTTCTTTTTCATTGTTCGGAATCTCAGATTCAATGAGTTCATTTGATGTCAATCGTTCCGTTTTAAAATCGATGAAGCAAGATAATTTCTCATCCATTGAAATCTCAAAAAGCTATCACTCAGAAAGCCTCAGCTTCAACACAAAATATGGAATGAATGATGAAGACATCAAAAACATCGATGCAATTACCAAAGGTTCATGCTTGCCTATTCATTCTTTTGCCAAAGGCTGGCATATTAATAACACAAAAAATACAAGCTTTATCGATGGCATTTCAGTCTCTGATTCCAATTATCCGTATTATGTTACCGGATCCATTATTGCCACTCAGAATATATTAGACACGTTCCACTATTCTTTAACAGGCAGACTTCCTGAAAAGACAAACGAAATCATCATCTCCGATTATTTTGCAGACATGTATCGCCGTTTTGATTTTGTCAACAAAGATAAAGTCAAAAGCAGCATTGAAAAAAACGAAGATCTTATCGGAAAAGAAGCTTATTTCACAAATATAAACCGCAACTACGGCTTCTTACCGAAAACATATACGATTGTCGGCGTTATCAATACCAATTATGATGTCAGAAAATATTCTGTCATATTCCAAGATGATCCTAAATATGATTCTTCTATCGAATATGACATAACAAAACAATTAGTCGAAGACATCAAAAGCAATTTATATAGCGTCATCGGCTTCTCAAAAGAATTCTTTGATACATTTAAACCTGAACAATTGGCTGATGACTATATCACTTTTTCAGATTATCAGGTTTACATGTCATTCAACTGCTATGACATCATAGATCCTGTCTATGGAAAAGTTTATTCCATCAGTCCCTTTGATGTTCTCAAAGATGATGAATATGTATTGAAAAGTCCCTATCGTTCTTTAGAAGAACTTCCTGACAATGCTGTCATTCTCGAAAAAGATTATTTTACTGAAACATTCCGTGATCCTTACCACGAAAAAGATTTCCTTTCGTTTTCTTTAGAATCAACCGGATTAGGAATCAATGAAAAGGTCATCATTGCCGGCTACACATCAGAAAACTATTTACCGAAACGTAGTTCTTATTATGTTGCAAAGCCCATGTTTTCGAAAATCAGCCAAGCGATGAAACCGTTGATGACCAATTACAGTCATGCCCTTTTCATCACATCAGACAAGATAGGCCAAGATACAAAAACACTTAACAAGATCCTAAAAGCAAATCCCGGAAACTTAAAAGCTCATCTTTTAGGAAAGGAGGCCACTGATTGGATTTCATATTACGAAGTTCATAACCCCTATTATGCAGACATAGAAACCTACTCTTATGGTTTGAAATCAATCGCAGGAATCGTCACATTAGTAACTCTTATAGGCATCATTGTCAGTGCGCTATTCTTCTTATTCTCTATTTTGGACATTCTCAATCGTTCCTTGAAGAAAATCGGAATTCTATATGCACAAGGTTATTCCTTCCTTTCAATCAGTTTGACTTATCTGGTCATCGAGATATTCTTTATGCTTGTGATTTCCGTCTTTTCCTTTGTTTTATCAAGTCTTGTAGTAAGTCTGGCCAATAAGTTTTTTGTCGAAAAGCTTGTGCTCACGCATTTCATCTTTGGTTTCTCGATAAGACAGGTTCTTTTAATAATAGCCGCTCTTATTATCTCTGCAATAATCGGATTCGTGCCTACATTAATGAAAATTAAGAAAGCGCCGATTATCGATATTCTATCCGATAGAAAGTAACACATAAAAGCTAACAGTTTTCATAAAAAAGCCCTCTAATCAACTGCATATTGAAGACTCAGGTGCCGGTCATTCACAATCATTTTCAAAACCGGCTCGAAAATGATATACTTTTAGCATATAACTAACTCTTATCTATTATTTCACACTCAACCATAGGAGATCATCGATGGAAACACTAAAGCCAATTAACCTTCTTTTTTCATTAGACAAAAACTGTTTTGACGGTCTGCTCATCACTGTTCTTTCTATTGCAAAGACAACAGAGCATCCCTTGAATATTTTTGTTGCGACCGGAAGCTTCAGAAACAAAAAGAAAACATTTTTCGCTTTTGAACAATCACAAGCAGATAAAATCGAAAACATCATCAGAAAATATAACAATGAAAACAGAATCACACTGATAGATATGACAGACTTATTCCAGTCCAAGTTAGGAAAAAGTGTCAATCTGCATAGCAAATTCTCTCCTTATACAATGATTCGACTCTTATCAGACTTAGAGCCATCATTCCCTGACAGACTGCTCTATATGGATATTGATATTGTCGTTGTCAAAGACTTATATCAAGTCTTTTCCTATGACTTAAAAGACAAGGAAATCGGTATGATCAAAGATGAAGTCGGTTCTCATTGGTTAGGAAAGAATTACTGCAATGCAGGCGTTCTTTTAATGGACATCAAAAAGCTCAGAGAGAGCCATCATTTTGATGCCGTCCGTTACAAAGTCAATCACAATCGCTATTTCATGCCCGATCAGACCGCTATCAACAGAGCTATGAAGAAATACAAAATGATCATGCCAGGAGAGTTCAATTCACAGCATGAGCTTTCTGATGATACTGTCATCAGACATTACTGCCAGTGGATCAGAATTCATAAGCATGGCATCGGAAATGTGGCCAAGAAGCCATGGAACGTCAAAGAGTTCAGAGCATTCTATGGTGAGAATACACATAAAGAGCTCTTAGATGAGTTCTTAGCAATAAAAGAACAAAACAAAAAAGAACAACAATAGACGCTGAATCATCAAGTCAGCTGATCATTCCTCTTCTTCCTTCTCTTTTTTGGCGATTATCTTTTCTACCGCACCATTGTCATCAATGGCGATGACTTTGATGTGTATGCCTTCAAAATCGGCTTCATCACCGATTTTTGCAAATTGATCATCCAATAATTCAACAACAAAACCGCCAACTGTCAGATAGTCGGAATTGACATCATCAAATGGAATCGAGAACAAGTCACAGAAGTCTTCCAAAGTGACATTTCCATCGATGATATAAGAGCCATCTTTTCTTTCAACAACAGGATCTTTCGGTCTATCTTTCTCGTCCCAGATTTCTCCGACAATCTCTTCTAAGATGTCTTCCATTGTCAGAATACCATCAACTCCACCATATTCATCCATGATGACAGCAAAGTGTATCTTAGTCTTTTTGAACTGTCTCATGATGTCATTGATCTCTATAGACTGCGGGAAGCGAAGAGGTGTCAGAAGGATATCCTGAAGCTTGAAATCCTCATGGCTTAAACATTTGATCATGAAGGTCTTAGAACGAATAAAGCCGATGATGTTATCGATAGTATCCTCATAGACAGGAACTCTGCTATAACGAAGAACTTTGCCTTCTTTCAGAATCGTTTCAATAGAATCATTGATATCAATCGCTTCCATCTCAACACGAGGCGTCATGACCTCTTTTGCTTCTGTATGTGTATACTTGATCGTCTCATGAAGCATAGATGCTTTTTCTTCATCGACAGTACCCTGCTCTTCAATGTCATCGACCATCTCATGAAGATCATCCTCTGCGATCTGAACATCTTCGACATTCTCTTTTGTGGTCTTGGCAAATAGACTGCCTAACAAAGCGACAGGATAAGTGATCGGCATAAAGATATAACGAACGACATTGATAATGGAGGCATAGCTGATGCTCATCTTGAAGTTGTTGATCTTGGAAACGGACTTCGGAACGATTTCACCAAAGGTAATCTTTAATAATAAAACAGCAAGAGAAGCGACCAAGCCCCATGTTTCAGATATCTGAGAGACATTCAGATTATCGCTGAGAACCATCATGCAGAAATTGACGCCGAACAAAGTAGCGACAGAGTCAAGACCTGCATTGACGACATCGTTTCCGAATAAGATTGTGGCAATGGTTTTATCATAGTTCTTTGCGAGCTCTTTGGCACGAAGGATTCCTTTTTTCTTCGGATTCTTTTTGCTTTCCACATCAAAGCGAAGAATATCAACGCTTCCATATGCCATATCAGCACTGGAAAAGAAGAATGAAAGACATAAGAAGATGAGAATGGCTACGCCATAGAAAATCAATGTGAGGTATTTCATGCTTTCTTCCCCTTCTTCTCTATGACTTTGTTCTCTTCGTCAATATCATCAATGAGTTCTTCAAGGATGTCTTCCATCGTAATAATTCCTAACACTTTATCGTTTTTGTCTTTAACAACACCCATATGAACCTTATTGGAATTCAGTTTTTCAAAAGCATCATCGAGTTCTTCATCGGAGGAGAGTGAGATGACTCTTTCCAAAATAGAAGGAATCGAAAGATGAGGATCTTCCACATATTCCTTGAAATAGATCTTCAGAACCAGAATACCGATGATATTGTCTTTCGTTCCATCATAAACCGGAATACGGCTATAAGGGCATTTCTTCAGTTCCTCATTGATCTTCGTGCTGGTCAGACCATCAATATTCAAAGAAAAGACCTTATCGAGCTTTGTATAAACTGAGGAAACCTTTCTTTCATCAAAGGAAAAGACATGATTGAGAAGGACCTTCTCGTCATTTTCAAACAGTTTCTCCGGTTTTTCTTCTTCCTCGCCGTCTTCTATGATGGCATCTTCCTGATTGACGGCATCATCAACCTGTCTCATGATATCTTCTTTTGAAAGCAGATTTTCATCTTTAAGATGAAACATTTTATGGATTGCTTTCAAAAGCATTCTGAACAGAAAGATGATAGGATAAAGCAAGAACTGCAGAACAACAATCGGATAACAAAGAACCATTGCCAATTGATTTGGAATGGCTTTTGATATGACTTTAGGAATTGTATCAGAGACAATATAGAAAAGAATACCCATGACAACAGTCGAAAAGACAGCTTCTACACCGCTTCCCCAGCCATTGTTATGACAGATCTGATACCAGAGCATTGCAGAGAGATAAGACATGACTGTTGCAACCGTATTGGATGAAACCAAAACCGTGATCAGCGTATTGTCGAAATGATCGACAAGATACGTAATGATCTTAGCTGTCTTCTTGCCTTTTTCGGCTTCCGCGCGGAAATGATATTTATTGCATGTAGAGAACGCGTTCTCACTGGCGGAGAAGATTCCACTGAAAACAAGAAGAACACCGATTATGATCCAGCAGACATAACTCGGCATTCCCCAAACATAATTATTGTTGGTTTCAGAAACTTCGCTTAACGCATTTATAAAAAATAACCTTGGGTAACATTGGTCCATAACTATAATATTGTACCATATTCTGTCAAATCATGATATAGGCCAAACAATATTGCAAAACAAAATCCTGAGGCCGAAGCCTCAGGATCAGGTTTAATATTCGACGACAGAAATATTTCTGGAAAGGATTTCGCGCTTCTCAGGATCAGTGATAGTGCGAAGCTTTGTGGCAGAGACAACAGAAATCCAGCGCTGAACATAAGAAACGTCAGTATCAGACTTCTTGCAGAACTCTTTCAGATACATTTCAGCAGCCTTCTCATCTCCGCTTAAAACAAAGAGGAGATAGGTCATCGCAGCATCGCCAGCAGCATTGCCGCGTGTTGCATGAGCCCAGTTAAGGACATAGTATGTATCGCCCTGGATAATGATGTTTTCGGGACAGATATCGCCATGGCAGACCTTGTAGTGATTAGGCATCTTTTCAAGTCTGGCATGAAGATCATATCTTGTTGTAGCATCAAGGCCGGATTCGCTGATGTAGTTGTTGAGTTTGTCCTTGAGCTTAGGAAGTTTGAGGTTAGAGGAGAGGTGAGAAAGGATTTCAATCTGGATAGCGACCAATTTGCTGATGTACTTCTTCTTGTTATCAGGGTCCTTGTCCATGAGCTCTCTTAAAGTTTCGCCGAGGATTCTTCTAGAAGAGATGGCCCAGTCATTTCCGACAGGGAAGACAGATAGAACGCCAGGAACATTGAAGCCGAGTTCCAATGCGTATTCCTGATTCATCGCTTCTTTCATGACGTCAGAGGAGGTGTAGAACTGATGATCAAAGACTTTGGTGATCACATCGCCTTTGACATAAATTCTCTTGTTGTTTCTTTTCAATAACAACTCGCCTAAATCTTTTTCTTCCATAACCGTTTATCCTTTCTTATGCTTATTTGGAGTAGTCAGCGCCATAATAGGCTTTCAGATAGAGGTCCTTCATCTCAGAAATGAGAGGATATCTCGGGTTAGCACCGGTGCACTGATCGTTGAAGGCAGCTTCGGCCATTTCGTCAAGAGTCTTGAGGAAGGCTTCTTCTTCGACACCTGCTTCCTTGATGGTAAGCGGGAGTTCGATGTCCTTCTTAAGATCATCAATCTTATTGATGAGTTTCTCAAGCTTCTCTTTGTCGTTCTTGCCAGTGATGCCAAGCATCTCAGCGATTTCGGCGTAACGTCTGAGCGTATGCGGATACTCATACTGCGGGAAGGTTCCCATCTTAGTGGGTTTCTCTTCAGCATTGAAGCGCATGACTTCATCCAACATGAGGGAAACGCAGTAACCGTGAGGAAGATGATGGTAAGCTCCAAGCTTATGGCCTAAGGAGTGATCAATTCCTAAGAAAGCATTGGCAAATGCCATACCGGCCATCGTTGCAGCGTGAGCCATATGTTCACGGGCTACAGGATCCTTACTAAGATTATGATACGCGCGAGGCAAATAATCAAAGATTTCTTTAATAGCTTCCTTACAAATACCATCTGTGAAGGGGGTAGCATACATAGAAACATAGGCTTCCATGCAGTGAGTGAGGGCATCGATACCGGAAGCTCTTGTAAGTCCCTTAGGGATGGAGAGCATCAGGTCGGAGTCGACGATTGCCATGTTAGGAAGGAGTTCATAGTCAGTGATAGGATACTTTGTTCCGTCCTTTTCATCTGTGATGATAGCAAAAGGAGTGACTTCAGAACCAGTACCGGCAGAAGTAGGAACGCAGACGAGCATGGCCTTTTCGCCTAAGTGCGGGAAGGTGCAGACTCTCTTTCTGATATCCATGAAGTCCATGGCCATATCGGAGAAGTCAGCTTCGGGATGTTCATATAAGAGCCAGATGATCTTAGCAGCATCCATTGGAGAACCGCCGCCTAAAGCGATGATTGTATCAGGCTGGAAGGAAGCAGCGAGCTTTGCGCCGTCTCTTGCACATGCCAAAGTCGGATCGCTCTTGACCTCGGAGAAGACTTCGGTATCGATTCCGAGCTTGTCGAGGATGCGGATGAGCTTATCGGCCATACCGGACTGATAAAGGAATCCGTCGGTGACAAGCATGACTTTCTTCTTATTGTAGACAGTCTTGAGCTCTTCCAAAGCGGTAGCAAGGCAACCAGGCTTGAAGAAGATCTTACTAGGTGTTCTGAACCAAAGCATATTTTCTCTCCTTTTTGCAACAGTCTTCACATTGAGAAGCTGCTGAACGCCAACGTTCTCAGAAACGGAGTTTCCACCCCAGGAGCCACAGCCTAAAGTAAGGCTAGGACGAATTCTGAAGTTGTAAATATCGCCGATACCGCCTAATGCAGAAGGAGTATTGACCAAAATTCTGCAGGCTTTCATTCTATTTGCGAAAGCTTCGATGTGTTCTTTTCCTAAGACTTCATCAGCATAGATGTCAGCAGTGTGACCGAATCCGCCTTCACGGACTAAGACATCGGCCTTATCCATGGCTTCTTCAAAGTTCTCAGCCTTATATAAAGCAAGGACCGGAGAAAGCTTTTCGTGAGCGAATTCTTCTGTCTTTTCGACAACCTTGACTTCACCGACAAGAACCTTGGTATCATGCGGAACTTCAAATCCGGCAAGTTCAGCAATCTTGTAAGCGGGCTGACCGACGATCTTGGCATTGATGGCGCCATTTACGACGATGGTCTTTCTGACCTTGTTCAATTCAGTAGGATTAAGGAAATAGCAGCCTCTATAGGTCAATTCCTGTTTGACAGCGTCATAGACATCCTTGACTGCGATAAGAGAGTTCTCAGAGGCGCAGATCATACCATTGTCGAAAGTCTTGGAATGGATGATAGAGCTGACGCACATCTTGATATCAGCAGTTGTATCGATGATGACAGGGGCATTGCCAGGGCCGACACCGATAGCAGGTTTGCCAGAAGAATAAGCGGCAGTGACCATACCAGGTCCACCGGTTGCAAGGATGCAGTCGCAGGACTTCATCAACTGAGAAGAAAGCTCAATGGTCGGTTTTTCGATCCAAGCGATGATTCCTTCCGGAGCACCGGCTTTGACAGCAGCATCCAAAACAATCTGTGCAGCATGAATTGTGCACTTTGCAGCTCTCGGATGAGGAGAGAAAATGATTGCGTTTCTGGTCTTCAAAGCGAGAAGGGCTTTGAAGATAGCTGTGGAAGTCGGGTTGGTAGTCGGAACAATACCGGCTAAGACGCCGATAGGCTCAGCGATTCTCTGATAGCCGTTGTCTTCATCCTCTTCGATGACTCCGCAGGTCTTTTCATCCTTATATTTATTATAGATGTATTCGGCAGCGTAATGGTTCTTGATAACCTTGTCTTCCAAAACGCCCATGCCTGTCTCAGTGACAGCTTCCTTTGCCAAGGGAATACGATTCTTATTGGCGGCAATTGCAGCAGCCTGGAAAATCTTATCGACCTGTTCCTGAGTATAGGTGGAATAGATTTCCTGTGCCTTTCTCGTTTTTTCAATGAGCTGAGAAAGGTTGTCGCTTGCTAACATCTTTTCGGTTTCGATATCCATATTCATAAACCTCACTTTCATTATGCGTAAATTATAATCGTTTTGCGCATTCAATAGCAAGAAAAAACACTTATTTCATTCACATATGCGCACATCATAGGCATTTTACGTGCATTTTATGCTCAAAAATATAAAATTGAGCAACTATTGTGCAAATAGATTTTCATCAGTTATTGAAAGTTCTTTCTTCTCGTTTTCATCGTTTCTTTTTTAGATAATCATCTGACCTTGTCAAAACTCATTTTCATCCATTCTTTCTTTTCATCACATCATCTGAACAAACAGCAGCATTTATTAAAAAAGCAGCCTGAAATGACCAACAATCCGAAAATAATTCTTGCGATTACAGCTTGATTATGATAGTATCAATAAGCACGTTTTTTGTGCGTATCTAATTTTGATATTATATAGGAGGTTATTGCTATGTCCAGAACATGCCCTATCACAGGAAAGAGACCGATGTCCGGTAAGAATGTCTCCCACTCTATGAGACACACCTGCAGAAGATGGAACGTCAATATGCAGACTGCTACTGTTGTCATCGATGGAAAGAAACAGAAGATCAGAGTTTCTGCCGCCGGCTTACGCACTCTCAGAAAGAATGCCAAGGCTCAGAAGGCTGAAGTTGCTGCTCCTGCTGTTGAAGAAAGCAAATAATCTTCCTTTCTAAAATAATCTATTTCGAGGAAGCAAGTCCTTGCTTCCTCTTTTTTTCGCTTCAAAGCAAAAGGGCTATAAAAAGCGGTTGTTTTATGATAAAATTTGATATAGTAAAAAGCTCCTTTTGAAAAAAGGTTTTTTACGAAACTTCGGCACCGGGGGCAACCGGTGTTTTTATATTTTAGCGTGTTTTATCCTTCTTTTTGACAAAAAGCCAAATAAAAGTGCAAAATCTCTCGCTATCGAAAACGCATAGTAAAAGGGGCTGTGAAACCCTCGACTGCATTTCTAATCTATTTAGAAATGATCGAATTCTTTAACAGCCCCAATTTTTGTTTATAGAAGACCGGAGACAAACATGTTGATGAATAAGAGAAGAGAGACAACAGCCATCAATATCAGATAAATCCATTCATACAAAGCGTAGAAATTGATTCTCGGTCTTACATAGATGACCTTTCCGTTCACTTCTGTCTTTTCCATCTTGGCCCAGTTGGCAAGCTTGGGATTGATAAGAGAAGCAAAACAGATAAGACCGATAGCGCCGATGATGAACTGAATCGGTTTGTTATAGAAGGTTTCAAGCGTTGAACCTGAGACAAAAGGAATCAGGCCAGTGAGGAAACTGGCTGTAGCAAAGAAGAAGAAAGCAAGAATGGAGAAAATTAGATGAGATTTGTAATAGTTGAGAGGAAGGATATTGGAGATATATAAGAACAAGGTGCTGAGCGGGAATAGAATGCTGAGCACAAACTGATAGCAGGTGAAGGTAAGCCCGGAGAAGAACAGGCATTCGCCCATTCCGATAAGGACAAGCCCTAATCCGAGAATGATATATAAGAAGATTCTCATCGACATAGGCATGTTCTGATAATAGAGGTAGGGGAAGGAGTTAGCAAACGAATTGCGTTCCTCTTTTCTCACTGACATGTTGGAAAAGATAAGAAGAACAAAATACAGGATGACAAGGATGAATCCGCCGATAAGGCTAAGACACGCTATTTTGAAATTCATTCTTTCACCTCCTTAGAATGCAAGGAAGAAAGAGCACGCTTTCTATCCTGCGCTTTAAAATAATAGGAGCCGGCGACTAGGAAATCAGCTCCGCTGTTCTCACAAAGAGGTGCTGTTCTTTCATTGATGCCCCCATCGACGCCGATAAAAAAGGAAAGATTCTTTTCTTTTCTGATATTGTCTAAGTCAGCGATTTTCTTTTCGCTTCCTTCGATAAAGGCCTGTCCGCCTTTTCCAGGGACGACTGACATGACAAGAACATAATCGAACAGAGGAAGAACAGTCAGAATCTCATTGACAGAAGTCTCGGGGGAGATTGCAATGCCGATTTTGCACGTTGGATATTTTTCCTTCAGTTGATTGATTTTCATGATATCGCCAAGTGTCATCGCCTCATAATGGAAACAGACTTCTTCAGCACCTAAGGACAGGAAACTTTCCGCCTGTACCAAAGGGTTCAGAGTCATCAGATGAACATCGAATACGATATCCGAAAAATACTTTTTCAATGAACGGAACAACGGCTGACCGAATGATACCTCTTTGACAAAACTGCCATCCATCACATCGAAATGACAATGGGTGATACCAAGAGAGATCATCTCTTCCACATCCTGAGAGAGATGAAGGAAATCCGCAGATAGCAGAGAAGGTCGAATCAGATTTTCTTTTTCCATTTGTCGTTCTCCTTTACTTCTTCCAATATTTTAAGATAGTTTTCATAAGAATCCAACGAAAGTTGACTTCCGACATCCTCTTTCACCTTGCATCCTAAGCTTTCTTCTTTATGAAGGCAGTCAGTGAATTTGCATTTCCCGGTATAAGATTCATAGCCGGGGAAGCAAAGAGCAAGATCTTTAGAATTGATATCGATAAGATCCAAAGAAGAGAATCCAGGAGTATCAAAAAGGAATCCGTCCTGATAAGGAAGCAGGACAACTTCCTTTGTCGTATGTCTTCCTCTTCCGGAATTGACAAAAAGAGCATCCACTTTTCTGGAGAAGTTCTCATCGATTGAATTCATCAGGGAAGATTTCCCAACACCGGTCTGCCCGACAAAGGCAACGGTTTTCCCTTTGATGTCTTCTCTCAGCTTCGGAAAATCAAATTTCGTATCATCTTTCGCATTCACAAAATAAACGGGGTATGAAATTTTCTGATACCAGGACATTCTGGTCTTCATTTTTCTTTTTTCAGCCGGTGAAAGAAGATCATATTTCGTAAGGATGATTCCGGCTTTCAAAGAAGAATAAGAGATCAAAGAGAGGAACTTATCAAGAAGATAACTTGAAAAATCAGGCTGTGTCAAAGAAGCAAGAACATAGACACAGTCCACATTGCTCAGTCTCGGTCGGGGAAGATAGTTTTTTCTGTCCTCGATCTGATTGATGAAGCCGGCATCATCGAGCGTAACTCGATCACCGATTACAATCTTCTTTTCCTGAAAAGAGATTTTTCTTCTATGTTCATGGAATGAAGTCTCCTTGGTCTCATCATCATAAAGCTGATAACCATAAGAAGAAGTGGAAAGGACTAGATAGGTCTTACCTGTCATTTTGTTTTTCCTTTTTTGCAAGTCTTGCAGCTTTCTTCAACGCCTTCTTCTGTCTCTTCTCTGCTTTTCTCTCCTCGTTCTCTTCTGAATCAGGATGGAAAATGGCAAAGAGGAATGACTTCTTCTTCTGAAGAAGATCAGGGTTCTTCAAGATCTTCTCAATATCTTTTCGCATATATTCGCAAGAGAGATAACGATCGCGAGGATCCTTCTCTACTGCACGATAAATGATTGCTTCAATGCATTCCGGTGTCTTCGGATTGAATTTCTTGATGCTAGGAAACTTGTTCTTGATCTGCATTAAGGCGACTTTGACAAGGCTATCTGCATCAAAAGGAACACGGCCTGTGATCAGTTCGAAGAAAGTGATACCCATCGAATAGATATCGCTTCTGACAGAAGCCGGATTGCCATCCGCAACTTCAGGAGCAATATAATGGACACTGCCGACAATCACTTCAGAACGTGTGACATGACTGCCGTTCTGGAAAGTCGCAATGCCAAAATCGCCAAGCTTGATTGTGCCATCGGTGGTCAAGAAGACATTTTGTGGCTTGATGTCACGATGAATGACACCATGATTGTGCGCATATAAAACTGCAGAGCAGAGCTGATACATGATATCGCAGGCTTCCATAAAAGAGAACTTGCCTCTGACATCAAGAACCTGTCTCAGGTTCTGTCCGTTGACAAATTCATTGACCATGTAAGGAAGACCATTATAAGTGCCGACATTGACGACTTTGACGATGTTCTGATGATTGAGACTGGCGGCAGCTCTCGCTTCTCTTTCAAAGCGGTTGAGATTTACCTTATCAGCAGCCGTAGCCTGTTTCAGCATCTTCAAAGCGACATCTCTGTCATTGATGAGATCGTGCGCTTTATAGACGATTGCCATACCGCCTTCGCCAAGCGATTCGATGATTTTGTATCTGTCGTCGATGATCTCGTTGATCTTTACATTCTCATACATAATCACTTCTCCAAAATGATGACGGCGACATTGTCATTTCCGCCGGCATCCAAAGCGCGTTTCACAAGCTCTTTCGACTTGGCTTCCGTATCAAGGGAAGTGTCAGAAAGCACCTGTCTCATATCGTCTTCTGAAATCATATTGTATAAACCATCAGTGCATAAAAGAAGCGAATCATAGGAATCATTATCAATAACAAACTCTTCATAATTGGAGAGATTGGCATTAAGACCAACCGCATTTGTCAATAAGTTTCTCTGCGGATGATTCTTCATATCGGCTTTTGCGATTCTTCCGGATTCAAAGAGCATACCGACATAGCTCTGGTCTTTGCTGATCTGAATAAGTCCATCTTTCTTGGAAAAAGAATAGACTCTTGAATCTCCTACTGAAAAGATGCAGGTTCCATCCTGGCAGACTAGAGCAGCAGATTCAGTCGTACCCATCTCGCGATAGTCGTCATTGGTCACAGCGCGATGGTAGATCTCTTTGTTCACCTTCTTGGAATGGTGAGCGAGGAAACGTTTTCCTCTGAACACCGTGAAAACATGTCTTGCTTCGCAGAAAGGAACTGAAAGGCTATCGACAACCATCTTGGAAGCGACTTCGCCCTTTCTATGTCCGCCCATGCCGTCGCAGACGATCAAAAAGATACCATACTGGCTCTTAGCGCAATACGCGGCATCCTCATTGTTTTTTCTTTTCTTTCCGATATCGGAAATTGCATAGATCGTCCCATTGAAATTATTCGTGTTTTCCATACTTTGCCCTCAATTGACCGCACGCCGCATCGATATCACTGCCAAATTCTTTACGAATTGTGGCTTTGACATTCTTCTGAAGAAGATACGAATGGAACAGTTCAACATTCGAATCAGGAGATCTTTCAAATCCGTTTTCCATGACAGGATTATAAGGAATCAAATTGACATAGCCAAAAGTCGGTGCGATGAGAAGATAGAGCTTCTTTGCGCACTCTATGCTGTCATTGACACCCTTGATAAGAATATATTCGAATGTGACTCTTCTTCCGCCGGAATCCTTTCCGTACTGCACGATGGCAGGAATCAGTTTATCGAGCGGATAAGCGTGATTGATCGGCATCAGCTTATCACGAAGCTCGTTAGTCGGAGCATGAAGAGAGATAGCAAGATTGACCTGAAGACCTTCTTTTCCAAAGCGAAGGATGGAAGGAACGACACCACAGGTGGAAACGGTAATATGTCTTGCTCCGATATCCATGCCAAAGGGGCAGTTGAGGATGCGGATGAAGGAAAGAACATTGTCATAATTGTCAAACGGTTCACCTGTTCCCATGACAACACAATGGGTGACATGCTTTTCAGGATCTTCTTTGCGAAGCATCTCATCGAATGCAAGAACCTGTCCTAACATTTCATCAGGCGTAAGATTTCTTTTCTTTTTTAATAAACCAGAAGCGCAGAAGGCACAGGCCATATTGCAGCCGACCTGAGAAGATACGCAGACGGAATAACCGTAGACATAGTGCATCAGAACGCCTTCGACTCTTTCTCCGTCCTTCAGTCTGAAAAGGCATTTGACCGTTCCATCAGCACTTTTTTCCATGACATCGATAGTGGGAAGAGAGAAATCAAAATTCTCCTTCAGAACATCGCGAAAGGTTTTCTTGACATCAGACATCTCATCGAATGATTTGACTCTCTTTTTATAAAGCCATGAGAAAATCTGCTTGGCACGATAATTGCTTTCGCCCATGCTTTGCATGATTTTGGATAAATCATCCAAGGAATAAGAATAAATGCTGTTCATTCTTTTGTCCTCCTAAGTATCGCATAATAGCCTAAATCCGATTCAGAAGCATCTCCAAGGACCATTCTTTCTTCTTCAAGAGAGAAATCCTTGCGCTTGGAAAGGAAATCGCTGACGACTTCTTCTGTCTCCTTCTTGAAGAAAGAAGAAGAAACAAAGAGAAGGCATCCGCTTTTTTTGACAAACATGGCGGATTCTTCCAATTCCTTCTTTTCTTTCGAAACAGATGTGAGGAATGTCCTCTTTTCAAGAGAAGGAAGGATTTCCGGTTTTCGTCTTGCCAAGCCGACTCTGCTGTCTTTTGCAAAGTAGACGACTGTCTCAAAGGAATCATAAGAAAGATAAGTCTTCAATAGATCCATCGATGAGCATAAAGGTTTCACATAGTCGAAATGATGTTGGAAGGAAAGATTGACGGCATAACGGTATTTGACGCTGTCTTCTTCGACAGGGATAAGCTGTTTCTGATAGCATTCCTTGATCTTATAGGCAAAGGGAAGATAAGATGTGACATCCTTTGTTCCGACAATCAGAACGTTGGAAGAAAGAGGAGAGACTCCTAAATGAGACATTGCCTCATTCTCGACAAAGTGAACTGAATAAAGTCCTTCCCCCTTCATTTCCGTT
>ERZ1106978.726-NODE-726-length-21615-cov-46.486735_pt1 | contig 21615 bp, 19 predicted proteins | sample MGYA00403689_ERZ1106978 | MGnify/ENA primary metagenome ERZ1106978 (study PRJEB35170, sample SAMEA104062434) | human gut metagenome | biome: human gut; feature: human-associated habitat; material: faeces | place: Denmark | collected 2012-08-02 ...
CAATCTTTTGAGAAATAAGCTCTACAAACTCCGGGATTGTCACCATGGAGGATATAACCTCTTTCACCTCGGTTTCCAGTTTGGTGCCGCTGTAATACTTGTTGGCAAGAGAACAGCTGATCCCGTTTCTATCTCTTCCGGATATGCACCGATAGGAAATATATCTCGGATAATAACCTTCTTTTCCGTTTTTCTTTTTCCTTGGCGGCGCAGTATAACCAAAGATGTTTTTTCCGCAGTCTGGACATCTGATCAGGCCGGTCAGTGGATAAACGGTCGTACTGTCACTTCGGGTTTTTCGATGGGCAACATTCTTTTTCAGCCGCTCTGCTGCTTTTGCAAAAGTCTCCTTGCTGACAATCGGTTCATGCACGCCATCCACAAGAATAATCTTGCTTTCATCGTCTTGCTTCACAACCTTCGTTTCGTTGTTCTTTCCCTCAACTTTTACTGTATGTCGGCGACCGTAGGAGATCATACCTGCATAAATCGGATTGCTGAGAATGACACGGACGGTTCTGTCTGTAAAGCCAGAGATTTTTACATTTCCCCGCTGCTCACGCTGGATGTTTTCGTCATTAAGTTTCTTTGCAATGTAGCTGATGCTCTGTCCTTCCTCTGTGTAGAGCCGGAAAATCTCCTTGACCGTTTCCGCCTCTTTCGGATATATCATTAGTTTTTTATCCTTCAAAGAATATCCGAACGGGGCCTGCGCTCCGTTCCAGAGACCGCTTCTGGCTTTTTGCTGTCTTCCGGCAAGCGTCTGTTCATGAATGTTCTCAAGCTCGACTTCCGCAACAGCTCCCATAATATTTGCAATCATCTTACCGGTAACGGTTGAAGTGTCAATTCCGTCCTTGATCCCCAAAAGACCGATTCCATAGCTTGAAAGTTCCTGAAGATACTTTGCGGTATCACTGGTATTTCTGGCAAAACGGGAAAGCTTAAAAACAAGAACATAACGAATGTTGTCCTTCTTGCTCCGAATATCCTCCATCATCTGCGTAAAGGCAGGACGATGCTCGGCATTCTTGCCGGATTTTCCTTCATCCGTATATTTCCCGACGATATTGATCTTGCGTGCTTCCGCAAAAGCTCTAATTTCCGCTTCCTGTGCCTCAAGAGAAAAACCGTCCACCTGTATCAAAGTTGAAACACGTGTATATATGTATGCGTTTTCCATGGACAGTACCTCCTTCACTCCATTTTGTCAGCAGTAAACATCTACTTCAAATAGTATAAATGATGACAGAAAGCTTTTCAATAGCCGCAGCAAAAAAAGAAGAGGGCTGGATGCCTCTTCTTGCATCCAGCCCTCTTGGTCTTCTTCTGTTTCCATAGATTTATACTTCATCAGCAGTTCGGCGATCATCGTAGAACAACGAATGAAGTTTTCATCCCGCATCAATTCATTGTTCATAAGCTATCCTCAACGTTCGTTTTGCAATCCTGTCGTTTTTCTCCTATAAGCAGCTACAATTTCCGGTGGCATGTTGTCTATCAGAGCATGAAGCTCACAAAGCTCCTGCTCTGTTTTTCCGTATTTCAGTCGGTCCGCAATTCTTTCCTTGCTGGCATCTTTTGCTGTTTTTAATTCCGCTTCCAGTGCGCTGTTCTCATCAGAAAGCGCTTTATACGCCTTATCATATTTTCTGAGCTTCGTCCGCAGAGCTTCCGTGCCGGGAACGTACTTGCCCAGCAGCGCTTCCAGTTCATCCAGCTTGGCTTTTTTGTTGAACGTATTCGTGTCGTTCAGAATCGCCATGATTTGTTCCTTCATCCGGTTCAGGTGGACGGCCTCCTTGAACAGCCGCGGCGGGATGTGGTCGCGTCCTGTTTCGCTGGCGCTCTCGCCGCGCTCCAAATCTGGGTATTTTTTGACCATATGCTCCCAAAACCTGTCCTGCCACTGTGTCAGCTTCTTCTTGTTTCCAACAATTTCTTTGGCACAGAGCCGCCCATCCTCTGTCAGCGGAACAAAAGAAAGGTGCATATGGGGCGTTTTCTCGTCCATATGCACCACGGCGGATATAATGGTTTTGGGATCCTGGTGTTCCCGGATAAAATCCAGCGCCTCCTGAAAATAGGCCTTGATTTCGCCCTTTTTCTTGCCCTTAAAGAACTCCGGGCTGGCAGTCACCAGCGCCTCCACCACGCGCACGCTGTCCGACCGCGTGCGGCAGCCTGCCTCCGCGATCTGCTTTTCCGCCTCGGCGCGGTATTTGCGCTGCGGCGTCACCAGATGGAAATTGAGGTGGCTGCGCGCCGTGTCCACGTCGGGGTTGCTGGCGTACTTCTCCTTGGTACGCTCGTTGTGGGACTCGATGTGGCCGATTTCCGGCCCCTTGTACTTGGCAAAGCGGAGAATGGCGTACTGTGCTTTCATCGGCGCTCCCCTCGCTTCACCCACACGATGTCGCAGTCCAGCACGTCGGCCAGCTCCACGACCTCCTTGTAGCGGATGCTCTCCCGCTGCAATTTGGCGGACAAATTGGAAACGCTGTCCGACCAGCCATATTCATCATACAGCAGGTCAACAACCTCCTGCATGGTAAAACCGGCGCGGACGATCTGCGCCTTGATCTCATTGCGTACACTCATATTCAGATCCCCTCCATAATTCAGATAATGAAAAAGCGAAGTCAGCACGCCATTCGGCGCATCCGCTTCGCTGTATCGTGAACAGTTCCGTTGCCGTCAAATCCGCTCAGAATCGCCGTTATGAAGTCCTGTTCACAAGTGACACCTATCGACTTTTCTGTTCCGTGTGACTTTACTCTAACCCGTATGATTTCTCAAATTTCCGCGCACCCATGTTGCTGTTCTGAGAAGCGCGATTCCGTGAAACCATTTCTGCCATCAGGCAAATAATTTACGGATTTCACTCAACTTGATTTCGTGCCCAAAAATATAGGCTCTGCTGGTCAGCGCTTTTCCTATATAGCGGTATTTGGGGCGAAACGCTGCGTACATACGTACACGGCGCAGTCGTAGAAGAATCATCGCCAGTCCTCCGGTACGTACGTATGCTCTGAAACATCAGAAAACCCGTTTATATTAGGTCTGGCAATCGCTTCAATACCGAAGAAGCCCCATACACGCCGACCGGCAGCATTGGTGATCTTGTTGCAGTATTCCAGATTGTACTTGCTCTGGTTCGCAATCACACTCTCGCTGAAACTGCGGCGCTTTAACGGTGTCAGATTGTTTTCCTCACACCACATCCGGTAAATTTCATACAAGGCTTTGGAGCTGATGGTGCAGTCTGCTTTCAGCCGGATATAGCCCTCGGATTCCAGAAAATCAAAGACGTTGTTGTTATCCCTCTTGACTGCCTCCCGGTTATCCCGTGTGCGCTGGCTCTCCGTGAACTTGAAGTTGTTGGCAACAAGCCGCTGTAAGCCCTCAAACGCCCACAGAAAGATACCCTCAACCTCTGCTTTCAGTTTTTCGGCAAGGTCAGGATCATCTACCCGTCCCGCAGGCTTTTCCTTGGTGGTCAGTACAAGTTGGCGACGGTAGAATCCGTCGCTTCGGTCATATAGCGCTTGCAGATCGCCGTTGGAGAACGCCAGCAGGCGGGCAAACATCCACCCCTGGTAGCTCTGCTTACCCTTGCGCTCCAAATCCATTTTGCCTTGGGCGGTCACGATGGACTTGACGTAGTTGGTCTGCCGCAGCGCTTCCATTCGCATATCATCATCCACGCACAGCAGAATGTGTTCCAGGTCGGCGCGAGCAAAGCGGTTTTCAGAAATTTTGCCGATGCTGCCGTCCTTCATGTTACTGCCGAGAAGCGCACCCAGCACGGCACCGATCTGCGATTTCCCTTCGCCGCCGTTTCCTTTAATCACCATCATGCGCTGCCCCTTGTTGCTGGGAATCAGGCAATAACCGATGAACTCCTGCAAGGTGGGAATGTCCTCCGCGTAAAGAAGCCCATCCAGAAAGGAAAGCCACCGAACAGGAACCGGTGCATCAGGGCGGTATGCCACCGGCAGTCTGCTCCGCACGATGTTCGGTCTGCCCTCGGTAAAGCTGCCGTCCAGCTTCAAAGTACCGTTTGACAGATGGATTCTATCTGCCTCCGGTGCAAAGTCCTCCACATGAGCCGCCAGTTTCATCACTTCCAGAATGTTAGTGATTTTCCGTGGGATGTTGTTCACGGCGCAGCATTTCAGTTCTTCGTAGATTTCGCCGCGAAGCGGCAGATCATCGGTCACTCTGCCGTCCGGTGTGAAAAACGCGCCATCGGCAAAGATGATTTTCCGACTGTTCAGAAATTCATCGCAGAACAGCGCCTCATTGATATTGGTGCCATCAAACCAGATGGGCGCGTCTAAATTAGCCGATTTCCGTTTCGTCACGGACATCCACCTCCTTTTCCGTCCGTTTCAGGCGTTCTTCCAGCCGGTCAATCATGCCGTCCTTTTGCAGCATATCCACAGTTTTCACACGAGCCTCCAACTCCTCAAAGGTTAAAATATCTGTCAGATCCTCGATATAATCGAGCATCTGGCAGGCTTCCACAAAGCGGTCATCAATGGTATCCTCCGGCGTTTTGGGTGCGCACTGCACCTTCCAGCGCTCCAAAAGATGCAGATAATCGCGCAATACCCGCTGACAATGCAGTTCCTCTCTCTGGAACGCCTTTGCCAGCGGATATTTCGGTTTCCGCAGCGTTGCCGCAGCCGGGGGCTTGTCCGGATCAATCTCAAAGTCATACGCCAGCTTTTTCGCTGCGTCATAGCTACTCAGGTTGAACAGCCTTGCCACAAGGTCGATCACGTCACCAGTTGCCCCGCAACCGAAGCAGTAAAAGTAATCCTCATTCAACTTCATGCTGGGTGTACGGTCGTTGTGGAAGGGACAGCAGACCATGTTGCCACGGTTTACTTCCAATCCGTAGTATTTGGCAGCCTCTTTTACGGAAACTCCCATCTTGATTTGTGTAAATAAATCCATACCTGTTTCCTCCTGTAAAATAATTGAACTTCGCCGTTCTACCCGATGCCGTTCCTGCCCGAGTCCTTACCCCGGCGTTGCCTCTTCCTTGGTACGCTGAATGCGATACTTCTCTGGAAAGCATATCCTCATCGGACGGTCATGAAATTTTCAAGGTTCTGCGTGGTTTACGTCTAAATTTTAGTAAGAAAACAGGCTCTTTCCCGTATATCCAAGAGGTAGGAAAAGTCGGATGAAAGTAGGATTTTTCCACGCTTTGAGACAAAAACGAAAAAGCATGATATAATACAGAAAAATGGAAAAGGAGGCTGTTGTATGCAAGTCAAGCTGACAATCGGAGAGCGGTTGAAAGATTTACGAGTAGAGCGAAAGCTGACCTTGGAACAGCTTTCCAACGAAGTGGGTATCTCGAAATCCGCACTTGGCAAATATGAATCAGATAACGGCAAGGACATCAGCCCGTACAGCATTCTGTTGCTGGCGGACTATTACGGCGTTTCCTGCGACTATCTGATGGGACGGACGGAAACAAAAAATCACCCAAACACAGCTCTGCATGAGCTGCATTTGAGTGATGCTTCGATTGATGTATTAAGAACAGGCAAGTTCAACCACCGGCTGCTGTCGGAGTTGATCTGCCATAAGGATTTCCAGCGGCTTATGCTGGATGCGGAAATTTACGTTGACCGGATCGCAGATATGCGGATCAAGGATATGAATACGGTTCTGGAAGCTACCCGCCAGATGGTTCTGATGGAGCATGGCGAGGAAGCTAACGATCTGTACCTCCATACTCTGAAATCGGCGCAGATACAAGAGGAAGAATATTTCGGGCATCTCGTTGCGGACGATCTGAGCAGCATCCTGCGGGACATCCGGGAGGAACACAGGACAGATGCTCTGACCGCGGACGATGACCTGTCTGCCGCCGCTGTGCAGAAGCAGTTGATGGAGGCCGTACATTTTGAGGGAAGCTCCGAGGAAAAGAAAATCCGCGCGTACCTTGCAACACTGGGTATTGATTACGACACGCTCACGAAAGAAGAGTTTGTTTCGCTGATTGGAATCCTCAAGAAGTCCAAGCACCTAAAAACTCCCATCAGCCAACGCGGGAAAACGACCATGACCCACGGCAAAGGGAAACGAAAGAAGCGCTGAAACAGGAGCATCGCTGCGGCGGGACGAGGGCTGTATATACCTCTGCTTCCTTCTCCGGCCAGTCGGATTTTTCTTTTCAAAAATCCTGCATTTGTGTCACCTTGGTGTCACAAAATCCGCCTGTCCTACTGCCGCAGAAAAGTGTCTGCCTACCGCTATCTGCCCTCATAGCAGATGGCGAAGCCAGCCCCTTTCCCGCGTCAGCCGGAAGCAAAGGTATAACACACTAGACTTTCCTGCGGAAAATCGTGTGCCAACAGGGATGCTCGCACCCCTATTGGAAACCCAGCGTCAAAGGGATGTTCCCTTTGAAATCCCTCATTTTCTTCGCAGGCGCATATGCAAACTGCAAAAGCAACAGCTTGAAAATAAAAAAACGCTGCAATCTTCGCCATATAATTGGACGAAAATTGCAGCGTTTTTATCACACTCAATGTAAATAAAAAGTGGGCAGCCGTTTCAACAGCATTGATATAAGATATCCAATCAGCACAAACATCACCATTACGGAGAGATAGTTGATCAGGAAGAGGATTACAGGCTCGGAATAATCGTAGAATACGAAGTGGCTTCTGAGCAGCAGATACAAACTAACGCCTCTGCGTCGGAAAGCGAACGCGCCATACACTGCCCAGAGCCAGCCGATCAGTCGCAGGCTCCATATTCGCATGGATGAAGGCTGCAAGTGTTTGCGCGCCATCGCCAGCATCATGCTCCAGTGAAACCCCAGATGCAGGCTCATACAGACGAAGCCCCAGTAGGCACAGAGAATATGCACCTGCTGTGCAAGCTCATAGCCGCCATGCCTGGGGAGAAACGCAAACACATGGCGAGACAGCACGATACCGCTGACCATAGAACCGACCATACACAGAAAAATCAGCCCGATGAGTGTCGTCTGCACGATGCGCAGGGGCGTGTAGCGCCCCCGCGGCACAGCTTGAATCCATCGGCGGTTCAAAACATGGTGCGCCACGGACAAGGCGAACATTCCCATGCCGACCCACTCGTGGGCTGCTTCGCCCACAAGGCCGTAGGCCATCAGAAGCAGCAGTGCCAGCGTCATGGCCGCGTCGATGCTGATTTTCACTTTCATGACTGGTTTCATACTGTCATCCTTTGCTGTGGGAGATCACCCAGTTCAGGTTATCCGGATCGTCAAAGACCACATTAGCGCCGCCGTGGTAGTTGTAGATACCCTTGGCGTTGAAGAAGGCGTTGTCGGGTGTTTCAATACGAAGAACCTGGTCGATGTCGGCATCGCTCCAACCGACATTTTCATAGGCATCGTGGAGATTTTCGTAGGCCGAGCGGGCCTTGGCGCTGCCGTAATACTCGTCACCCTCGGCCATGTAGATATAGACCGCCACGCCGTTCTCCGCAATGGGCGCATAGTAGCCATCCCACTGAGAAGCGCCGTGAAGATAGGCGGCATACAAGTCGGGCCGCATGGCCACCGCACGGGACATGGTCTCGCCGCCTGCGGAATACCCGGCGGCATAGACCCGGCTGGTATCCACAGCAAAACTATTGATAAAGTATTCCGTTAGTTCAATGGCCTGCCGGGCGGATTTTTCGCCCCAGTCAGTGAGCTGTGCAGAAACCACGACCATCTCGGTGTCCAGTCTTGTCCATGCGGTGAAGCCGCTCCAGTTCAGATTGCTGCCGGAAGAATCTTCACCGAACCACATCATGTTATAGCCTGGCATAACGACCATCATCGGAAACTTGCGGCTGCCATCGTAACTGTCTGGCAGATAATAGCTGTAATGGATGTCACCGTCCGCGCCGGAGAAGATTTGCTCTGCAAACAGGCCAGTCTGAACCGGCGTCGACGTTTCGGCGGGCGGCGTGTTCTCAGCAGGCTCGTCCGGTGATGTGGTCGGCGTGTCTATGTCCGGTGCCGTAACGGCAGGCGGCTCCGGCTGGGACGGTTCTGCTTCTCTGGTTCCGCACCCCGCGAGAACCAGCAGCGACACCGCTAGCCAGAACGTAAGGAACCGTCTCATTTCTGCTCGTCCACCGGCGGAACCATTTCAGCGTACTTTTTCAGCAGTTCGGGGGTGCTGGTGTAGTAGCGCACATTCTTGTTAAGGTCGGTGATCTGCGCCATTTCGGCATCGGTCAAGGCAAAATCAAAGAGGTCAAAGTTGGACTTGATATGCTCCGGATTCTTGGAGCCGGGGATGACGATGTTGCCGCTCTGAATATGCCAGCGGAGAATGATTTGGGGTGCGGACTTGCCGTACTTCTTGCCAAGCTGAGCGAACAGCGGCTCCTCCAGCAGCGCCTTGTCACCGTGGCCAAGCGGATACCACGCCTGCGGCACGATACCGTTCTCCTTCAGGAAGGCTTTCAGCTCCGGTTCCTGGTTATAGGGGTGCAGCTCGGTCTGCAAAATCGTGGGTTTTACTTCACAGAGGGAAAGAATCTCCTCGATCTGCTCCTTTTTGAAGTTGGACAGACCGATGGCGCGCACCTTGCCCTCCTTGTACGCCTTCTCCATCTGACGGTAGCCCGCCACATAATTGCCCGCGGGCTGGTGGATCAGCAGCAGGTCGATGTAGGGGGTGTCCAGACGGCCAAGTGTCTTGTCCACTGCGTCGGGCTGCTCATAGAAGCTGGGCCACAGCTTGGTTTCCAAGAAAATCTCCTCCCGCTGCAAGCCGGACTTCTTCATGGCGCGGCCAACGGCCTTTTCGTTTACATAGGCGTTGGCGGTGTCGATCAAGCGGTAGCCGTTCTGCAAGGCGCTGACGCAGGAGGCCTCCGCCTCGTCCGGGGTCAGAAGAAAGGTACCGATACCGGCCATGGGCATTTTCACGCCGTTATTGAGAGTTGCGTATTCCATAAAAGATTCCTCCTTAAATGTTCTTTCCAAGTTTCGTGGCCTCGTTTTCATTGGTCGCCATGCCGCCGTAGGTCATACCGTAGAGACCGGCGAAGCGCTTCATGGTGTACTCGCCCGCATCCAGCATCCATTTCTCCGGAGCTGCGCCCTGAAACACAAAATACAGTTTGCGTCCGGACAGTTCGCCGTCCTCCACCTTGCCGTAGAAACGATCCAGCACGTTGCGCACGCTGCCGCAGATGTTGTGCCAGTAAAGTGGCGAGCCGATGACGATGGTGTCCGCTTGCTTCATGGCACCAATGACAGCATCCAGTCCGTCGCCGGGGAGGTTCTGGCCGTATGCGCCGATGGTGTAGTCCGTAAGGTTCAAAGTCTCATATTCGTGATCTTTCAGCAGCTCTGCCGCCAGTGCGGCGGTGTTCCCGTTTTTGTTGGGACTGCCGTTGATAAATAAAATGCTCATAACAATGCTCCTCATTTCAGTTTTCGATATTCTTCTTCGCTCACCGGCTCACACCACTGACTGCGGCAGTTTTCTCCGGGTACCTCCACCGCCAGATGGGAGAACCAGCTGTCCGGCGCAGCGCCGTGCCAGTGCTTGACACCGGGCATAATGTTGACTACATCGCCGGGGTGCAGCTCCTGCGGCTCCTTGCCCCATTCCTGATAGTAGCCCCGGCCTGCCACGCAGACGAGGATCTGCCCGCCGCCCTTATCCGCCTCGTGGATATGCCAGTTGTTGCGGCAGCCGGGTTCAAAGGTCACATTGAAGATTTTGACCTGCTCCGTGGAGACTGGCGCAAGATAGCCCTGCCCGCTGAAATACTGTGCAAAGCCGTCATTGGGCGCGCCGATGGGGAAGACCATACTGCTCTGGTGCAGCTGCTTTTCATCAGTGTTTTCCGTATCTGCCCAGATGTCCTTTGCCATTCGGAATGCCGCCCAAGCCTTGGGCCAACCCGCATAAAACGCAGCGTGCGTCAGGATTTCCGCAATTTCACTGCGGGTAATTCCGTTTTCCTTGGCCATTTGCAGATGATGTCCGAAAGAGGTATCCGTCAGCCCCTGCGCCATCAGCGCTGTCACGGTGATGAGGGAACGGTCGCGTGCGGAAAGCTCGCTTTCCCGGCTCCAAACCTCACCGAAAAGAACATCATCATTGAGCTGTGCGAACTTCGGTGCAAATTCACCTAAAATATCCCTGCCCGCTGTTATTTTCTTCATGTCGGTCACTCCATTTCACTGAAAACTGTTTCCAGCCATGCGGCATAATCTTTGACCCAACCACCATCGGAGCCGAAACCGTGAGGCCAGCCGTTCAGCACGATGCGCCCGGTGGAAATGCCCATTCCGGAGATCACATCATATTGCTGCTGGAACTGACGATAGAAGGGGTCCTCGGTGCCGTAGACATAGAAGGTCGGCGGCAAATTGCCCTCAGCCAACCAGCTTGCATCCATATTTCCCACGCTGAGGCGGCCATAGAAGGAATAGATCATGCCTGCGGCGGAGGCATAGGCGAGAACGGCGTCCAGCTCGTCCGGCACATAGGTGCTGTCCAGCGCCGTGCCGGTCACATATTCGTCATAGTGCATCAGAAATTCACCGGCCTGAATGCCGCCCGCCGAAAAGCCCATGACGGCAATATCATCTGGGTCAATACCATAGATCTCCGCATTTTTGCGGACAAAACGGACGGCTCTCGCCACATCCAGCGCACCTTCCTCCTGCGTATAAGGAGACAGGCGGTAATCTACGATGAAGGTCTGAAAGCCCAGCTCTCGCAGTGCTGCGGCGGTGGGCAGCGAATCGGTGTAGTTGCCCCGGAACTGATAAGCGCCGCCCGCCATCAGCACAACCGCGCCTTTTGGCTTCACGCCCTCCCGGACGGGGATAGCGGTGACATAGGGGCGGAAGTTCCAGTCATCGAAATATCCGGTCATGTCCTGCGTAAACTTCGTCCTGGCGGGGACATTGCCCTCCTCCCAGAGATAGAGCACTTGAATGTTTGCAGGGTCTGCTGCCGCGATCAGAACAGTCTTATTACCTGCCGGTTCCGGCATCTTTTGCAGCATGGCTGTGCGGGAATAATCGGAAATCTTGCCGCTGCCGTAGTTGTATGCATCAGGAAAATCGCCCGGCGTGGCTACGGTGTCCGTCGAAGATCCGTCGCGCAGATCATCGATGGGGGTGGTGGAAGCAGAACTGCTTTTGTTTGGTTTCGTTGTCATAGCATCTTCAATCGCCGCAACGCCGTTTTCCAGCTCACCGCCGGGAGTCCCGGCGGACTCCAGGCCACAGGCGGTCAGCGACACGACCATGAGAATTGCAAGCATTGCGGCGAAAACTTTGTTTCTATGCATTACAGACCCAGTCCATTGACCCAGGACTGCACATCATCACTGGAAACGCCGGAGGAGAACCGCTGGCCTTCCTGCCACTCGCCGGTACCGGCCATGTCGGCCAGCAAACTGCCGCTCTGACCCATGCCGGAGGAGGAAGAAGTGGCAAAGGGGATGACGGTCTTGCCGGTGAAATCATTGTTTTTTACAAAGGTGTCCACGGGCCACGCTGCGATACCCCACCAGATGGGATAACCGATGAACACGGTGTCATAGGAATCCCAATCGGGAACTTCAGTGGTGGTCAGGGGCACATCCCGCAGGGACTCGTCGTCATGCTCCCGGCTGACGCGGCTGTCGGAGTTCGTCCAGTTCAGGTCCTCGCTGGTGTAGACTTCGGTGGGAACGATCTCAAAGAGGTCGGCACCGGCTGCCTCTGCAATATCCTTGGCCACCCGCTCGGTGTTACCGGAAGCGGAGTAGTAGACCACCAGCGTCTTGCCTGTCTTGGGCTGGGTCTCCGGCTCGGATTCTGCGGGAGCGGTCGAGGAGCTTTCGGACGGTTCCGTGGCGGGCTGTTCGGTCGGCGCAGAGGTTTCGGGCTGCGTGGTGGAAGAAATAGGCTGGTTTGTAGAGCTGCATGCGGCAAGGCTAAGTGCAAGCACAGCGCTCAGCAAAATTACGGTCAGTTTTTTCATGTCAAAATCATCCTTTCAAATTATTTGCATTCGCAAAGAATGCCATATATTTCATCATGGCTCAGCTTTTTGCAGCAGCCAGCGGTGACGTTGGTAGAATCAGCGATGGCACGGAAGTTGGTGTCGGCAGGAATGCCCAGCTCTGCAAAGGTGGTGGGCAGGCCAATTTCCTTGATGAACGCAGCCAGTGCGTCGATACCGGCAAGAGCGGTTTCCTCGTCGCTGCTCTTGGGTGCGACACCCCAGACATTCTGCGCAAACCGTGCAAACCGCGCCGCGCCGGACTTGTAGATATGGCGGTACAGAACGGGGTGGATCACCGCCAGACCCGCGCCGTGATTGCAGTTGGTGTAAGCGCCCAGTTGGTGCTCCAGCATATGGCACTGGAAGTCGGTGACCTTGCCGATTTTCAGCACGCCGTTTTCTGCCATGGCGGAGGCCCACGCCAGTTCACTGCGGGCATCGTAATTCTCTGGGTCGGTCAGCAGGACACGGATGTTGCGGATCACGCTCCGCATAACGGCCTCGCTGATGTCATCGGAAAGATTGTTTTCATCCGGCTTGCCGAAGTAGGTCTCCATCGCGTGGCTCAGCGTGTCGAACGCACCGGAAATAACCTGCTTCATGGGAACGGATAGCGTGTAGCTGGGGTCAAGGAACGCGAACTCCGCCTGCGCGCCCCAAAGAGCGCCCTTGATTTTCTTTCCCTCGTGGGTGATGACGGCCCCGTTGTTCATCTCGCTGCCGGTACCGAACACCGTGACAATCGTGCCGAGGGGAATAAACTTGGTCGGCAGCGTGTGCTTCGTGTACTGCATCTCCCAGATGTCCTCGTCCAGCTTCGCCTGTGCGGAGATGACCTTGCAGCAGTCGGAAACGCTGCCGCCGCCCACGGCGAGGATGAGGTCAACATGATTTTCCCGCGCCAGCTTCGCGCCCTCCTGCACCTTGGCATAAGTGGGGTTCGACATGATACCGGAGAACTCCACGATGCGCTTGCCTGCGGCGTTCAGAATGCCCACGATCTCATCATACACGCCATTGCGCTTGATGGAGCCGCCGCCGTAGGCCAGCATGACGGTTTCCCCGTAGTTCACCAGCAGACTGCCGAGGTACTCTTTCACGCCGCCCTTGCCGAAATACACCTTGGTCTTGTTTTCAAAAATAAAGTTGTTCATAAAAACGCATCCTTTCTGAATGTTATTTCTTCATTTGCTGTTCCCAAAAGGCAACGGCATCATTGATCCAGCCTTCGGCGCTGGTTCCAGTCCCAAGTCCAAAGCCGTGCCCCAGACCGGAATACACATGAAACTCCGTATCGATCCCGGCCTGCTGCATGGCTTCGAGTCGCGCCTGCATGACCCGCCAGTTGGCGATGCCGTCCCTGTCACCGACACAGGCATAGGTGGGCGGATCACTTTCGGAATACTCGCTCAGTCCCGTGTACTGCATGATGACCGCACCGGGACGGGGCAGATCACCGCCGCCAAAAGCTTCTGCACCGTAAGACCCCAGCCACGCCGCCATCCGTGCACCTGCCGAACCGCCCCATAGGGAGTAGCAGCCGGTGTCCACTTCCAGTTCGTCCGCATGGTCAAAGATGAAGCGGATGCTTCTTGCCAAGTCCTCGCAGGCGGTCTGTGCGCCGGGGCGATAAATGAGAGCGAAGGCGTTGTAACCCTTTTGGGAAAGCTCCAGCGCATGAGGGAGGCTGTCCTGCATGGCCCCCACATAGGCAAAGGCACCGCCTGCATTGCAGATGGCGAACTTCTCGCCGGGGATTCCCTTGAAGAAAAACAATCCTGTATCTTCTTTGGCAGGGTCAGCCGCCTTTTCCTCGTCGGTGTAGATGTCATAGAAGATGGTTTGGCCGCCCGCTGCCCGCTCTCGCAGGGTGTTCACGATCTCCACCGTTTCGTCTGGATCAATATGGCTGTAGTAGGTCAGTTGAAGTTCTTCCAGAGTGTCGCCGCTGTAATAATACTCGTCCGTTGGAAACAGCAGCCGCCCGAAGCCGTCAAAGGACGGAGCATTGATGACATCTTCGATTTTTGTATTGCGGGTAAAGGGTTCGGTTTTATTTTGCACGGCGGTTTTATTTCGCACGGATTCGTTCACTTCCTCGTCTACCGCGCCGGAGCTGCATCCGGTCAAGAATAGCATGACGCATAGAACTATTGCCATGTATGAGACTGGTTTCATGGGTTCGACCACCTTTTGTTTTCTGCCATTATTATAAGAAAAGCGAGACTTCCGCGGAAGTCTCGCTTTGTTCATCAGTATATACCTTTGGGTTATAATCAGCCGTACAGTTCTTTTCTGACGGCCTTCGCCGCATCCAGAAACCGCCGTACCGTAGGCGTCGGCTCCGGGGAATGGAGGATGCCGTAGGGAATGCTGTAATTCCATTCCACTGGGATTACCTTCAGAAGCGGATGGACAGTTGCCCAGCCTGGAATCGCCAGCAGCACATCGTTGGTGTTCTCGCAGCGGTTGAACACATCCATGTTGTAAAAGTCGAAATCTACGATATGGATCTGCGGATGGTGTTGCCAGAGGTCATCTCGGAGTTGATCCACATAATGGCTCCATCCCCGGTGCATCAGCATGAGATTTTCGCCATAAAGATCTGTGATCTGTAATTTATCCTTTGCTGCCAGTCGATGGTGAATGGAAACAGCACAGCAGAAGCGCCCCCGCGTCAGCTCCAACCCAGCACAGCCCCGCAGGTGCAGCATGGTCTCATCAAAAATACCGCCTACTACATCAATGTTCTTTCCGAGATTTGCAAGGATCTCTCTCGCATTTTCCGGGGTGTTCTCAAAGGGGACGATCTGAAATTTGATGTCCGGGTGCAGCGTTTGAACTCTGGACCAGAGCTCCATCAGGAGCTGTGCCGGAGTCATGGGCGAGGAACCGATACGGATGATGTTCTCATCCCCCTGCATGGCGTTTTTTGCCCGAGTCACGGAGTCCCGGCAATACTGGATGATATATTTTGCATCCTGGTACATAGAGCGCCCAGCTTTTGTGAGTTGCAGCCCCCGGTGGCTACGGTCGAAGAGCTTCACGCCGAGGGATTCTTCTAAAAGATTGATTTGCTTGATGACAGCCGTGGGCGTGATGTAGCTTTCTTCGGCGGCTTTGTTGAAGCTGCCTGCATCCGCCACACGGAGAAAAGTCTCAAGTTGTGGGTTATACATGAAGCACCTCCTTTTTTAGAGCATTCCAAAATGCTTCAGTGCTTCCGTAATGGCTTTTTCCTTATCCGGCGGGCATTGCGGCTGTTTAGCATTCTCGGACTTGGGCTTGTTGTAATTCACCCGCTCAATAATGCCGTGTTTCTGCTTTACCTGTGCGATATAAAGACTACTGATCTTCAAACCGCTGCGTTCCAGAACATAATCCTTGATCTGCCCATAGGTTGCCAGTCCTCTTTTATCCTGCACCATTTCTTCCACATCCACATCAATGTTGATATGTGTTACCGGATTTCTCAGAACTAATAGACAAACCGTCTCAACATGATCCGCCCTTGGGAACATGTCCACTGCGCAGGCGCGCTGGGCGGTGTAGCCGAGGTCTGCTAAGCGCTTCACGTCGCGCGCCATGGTCGCGCTGTCGCACGAGACGTACACGACCCGCTGCGGCTGCATCTCGGCGATGCTCTCCACCACGTCGGCAGCCAAGCCCTTGCGCGGCGGGTCGACGGTGATGACGTCGGGGCGCAGGTTTTCGCGCGCGAGCTTTTTTGCCACATCGGACGCATCGCCGCAGAAAAACTCCGCGTTTTTAACGCCGTTGCGCGCGGCGTTTTCGCGCGCGTCGTCGATGGCCTCGGGGACGATCTCCGCACCGAGGACTTTCTTTGCGTGATCCGACAGTGCGAGCGTGATCGTGCCCGCGCCGCAGTAGAGGTCGAGCACCGTCTCCTGCCCCGTGAGGCCCGCAAATTCGATGGCTTTCGCGTAGAGCCGCTCGGCCTGTATGCGGTTGACCTGATAAAACGACGGCACACTCAGCCGGAACGTCTTGCCGCAGAGCGTATCCTCAAGCCGGTCGCTCCCCCAGAGCGTGCGGTAGCGGTCGCCAAGGATGACGTTGCCCTTTTTCGTGTTCGTGCCCAGCACGATGCCGGTGCACTTCGGGCACGCATCGCGCAGGAGCGTGACAAGCCGGTCTTCTTTCGGCAATTTATCTCCGTTCACGAGCACGCAGACAAGGCTCTCCCCCGCCGCGTTCGAGCGAACGTAGAGATGGCGGACAAGGCCGCGGCCCGTCTTTTCGTCATAGCCCGCGACGCGGCAGGACTGCATATATTCGCGCAGCGCCTCCGCCGCGGCGTCGGCCTCGGGCTTGACCAATAAGCAGTGCTCGCACTCGATGACCTCGTGCGTGCGGGCGCGGTAAAAGCCGACCGCGCCGTCCTTCGACACGGGGTACTGCGCCTTGTTGCGGTAGCGCAGCGTGTCCCGCGCGCCTAAAATCTCCTCAACGGTCACATCACTGCCGCCGATGCGGGACAAATTGTCCTGCACGCGCTGCTTTTTCAGCCGCAGCTCTTCTTCATAGCGGATGTGGCGGTACGTGCAGCCGCCGCAGCGCGGGAAGTACGGGCAGTCCGGCGTGATGCGCTCGCTCGACGGCTCGATCACCTCGAGCACTTTGGCAAAGGCGACGCTCTTGAGCGTCTTTAAGATGAGCACGCGGCACTTCTCGCCGCGCAGCGCGCCGTGGACGAACACAACGCGTCCGTCGATGCGCGCAACGCCCATGCCGCCCTCGCCATAGCCCTCGATGGTGACGGTATGCTCTTGATTTTTGGCAAGCTCCATCGTCTTCTCCTCTCAGAAAAGGTACTTCGCGCTTTTATCGCGCGAAGTACCTTTTGTTGTGTATCTCAAATTACTCGCGGAAGCGCTCGATCAGGCTGATGATCTGGCCGGTGAGCGCAGAAATGTCCTTGTTGGGTCTGCCCTTGCAGCGCTTGGCAAACTCAAGCAGCGACTCCGCTGCCGCCACGAGCTTGGCGTAGAGGTTGTCGGCGCGGGACTTCTGCGCCGTGCGCTTGCGCTCGGAAATGTAGCCCTCGCTGACCATTTCGTTCGCAGCGAGGTCGTAGCACTCGGTAAACTTGGCCGCGTGCGCATGGAAGCCGAGGGAATTGAGCTCTTCGGCAAACACGGGCGCAACGTCCTCGTCGCCGTGGACAACAAACACGTGCGTCGGCTTCGGGTCGAATGCCTTGATCCACTGGACGAGATGATCGTGGTCGGCGTGGGACGACAGGCCCTGGAAGTTGACGATCTTCGCCTTGACGGCGATCTCCTCGCCGAAGAGCTTGACCTTTTCAACGCCGTCGAGCAATCTGCGGCCCAGCGTGCCGGGCGACTGGAAGCCGACGAACACGACCGCGCTGTTCGCGCGCCAGAGGTTGTGCTTGAGGTGATGGCGGATACGGCCCGCGTCGCACATGCCGGAAGCCGAAATGATGACCTTGGGCGTCGTGTCCATGTTCAGCATCTTGGACTCCTCGCTCGACTCGACCAGGTTAAGGTTGGGGAAGGTGAACATGTGCGTGCCGTCCTTCACAAGCTCGAGCGCCTGCTCGTCGAGATAGCCGTGCAGGTCGCCGCAGAACACAGTCGTCGCCGCCTTGGCAAGGGGCGAGTCGATGTACACAGGGAAGTTCGGCGTCGACTTGACGAGCTTTTGATCCTTGATCTCGCGGATAAAGTACAAAAGCTCCTGCGTGCGGCCCACAGCGAACGACGGAATCACAACGTTGCCGCCCTTGCCGAGCGTTTCGTCGATGATCTCGGCAAGCTCGTCGGTATAGCTCCAGACCTCGGTGTGGTTGCGGTCGCCGTAGGTCGACTCCATCACGACGTAGTCGGCCTTTTTGAGAAGCTGCGGGTCGCGGATGATAGGCTGGTCGACGTTGCCGATATCGCCGGAGAAGACGATCGTCTTGTGCACGCCGTTTTCTTCCAGCTCAAGCGTGATGGACGCGGAACCGAGCAGATGGCCCGCGTCGGTGAACACCGCGCTCACACCCTCGCAGAGGTCGACCTTTTCTTTATACTCGCAGGTCGTCACGTACTTGAAGACGTCCAGCGCGTCCTGCTCGGTGTAGAGCGGATCGACATGCTCGCGGCCCGCGCGCTCGCCCTTGCGGTTTTCGTACTCAGCGTCGCTCTCCTGAATGTGAGCGGAGTCGAGCAACATGATCTTCATCAAATCTGCTGTCAGACGTGTCGTCAGGATGCGGCCGTGGAAGCCGTTTTTCACCAGCAGCGGGATACGGCCCGTGTGGTCGATGTGCGCGTGGGTGACGAGCAGAATATCGATATTGCCGGGAGCGAAAGCGAGATAACGGTTGTCGAGCTCGTCGCGGCCCTGCTGTAAGCCGCAGTCGACGAGGATCTTCTTACCGTTTATCTCCAGGCAGTGGCAGGAGCCGGTCACGCAGCGGTCGGCCCCGTAAAAGTGCAGTTTCATGCGAATGTCCTCCTTAGATGAGAAAAAAACTTCTTCCTTATGCTTCTGTCCTCCGCCGTCGGAGGGCATTTCGTCGCTTTGTACTATCTTGCTTTGTATTTTACCACAGCGGCTATATAAAGTGCAAGCCATGCCTGACGCAGCGGCGGAATTTATTTACAATCCATTCATATTATACAGCAAATTTTCCTTTGCATATCGCGCAGAGGGATGCTATACTTGTAAGCGTGTCATTATGCTCCCACGAAAGGAAGTTTTGAATATGGGTTTCTTTAGTAAAATGTTCGGTTCCTACAGCGACCGTGAGCTCAAGAGCATCTACCCCATCGTCGACAAGATCGAAGCGATGGCGGACGAATACAAGGCGATGAGCGACGCGGAGCTGCAGGCCAAAACGCCGGAGTTCAAGACGCGTCTGCAAAGCGGCGAAACGCTCGACGACATCCTGCCTGAGGCGTTTGCCACCGTGCGCGAGGCGTCCCGCCGCGTGCTGGGGCTGTACCCCTACCGCGTGCAGCTCGTCGGCGGCGTGGTGCTCCATCAGGGCCGCATCGCCGAGATGAAGACCGGTGAAGGCAAAACGCTGGTGGCAACGCTGCCCGCGTACCTAAACGCCCTGAACGGCAACGGCGTCCACATCGTCACCGTGAACGACTACCTCGCCAAGCGAGACAGCGAGTGGATGGGCAAAGTCCACCGTTTCTTAGGCCTCACGGTCGGCCTGATCGTCCACGACCTCACGAGCGAGGAGCGCCGCAAGGCCTACGCCGCAGACATCACCTACGGCACGAACAACGAAATGGGCTTTGACTATCTGCGCGATAACATGGCCATCTACGCAAGCGAACTCGTCCAGCGCGGACATGCCTTCGCCATCGTCGACGAGGTCGACTCCATTTTGATCGATGAAGCGCGCACGCCGCTCATCATCTCCGGCATGGGCGAAAAGTCCACGGAGATGTATTCCCGCACGGAAAACCTTGTACGCGGCTTCCGCAAGAAGGTCATCGCCGAGAGCGACGACAAGGAAGAGGAAGACGTCAACATCGACGCCGACTACATCGTCGACGAAAAGGCCAAGACCGCGACGCTCACCGCCCGCGGCGTGAAGAAGGCCGAGGAATACTTCGGCCTTGAAAACCTCTCCGATCCCGAAAACTCCACCATCGCGCACCACATCAACCAGGCCATCAAGGCCCACGGCACGATGAAGCGCGATATCGACTATGTCATCAAGGACGGTCAGGTCGTCATCGTCGACGAGTTCACCGGCCGACTGATGTTCGGCCGCCGCTACAGCGACGGTCTGCACCAGGCCATCGAGGCCAAGGAGCATGTCGAGGTCGCGCGCGAGAGCAAGACGCTTGCGACCATCACGTTCCAGAATTACTTCCGCCTGTACGGCAAGCTCTCCGGTATGACCGGTACGGCGCTCACCGAGGAAGAGGAATTCGGCACGATCTACAACCTCGATATCATCGAGATCCCGACGAACCGCCCCATCGCCCGTATCGACGACCCCGACGTCGTCTACAAAACCGAGGCGGCAAAGTACCGCGCTGTTATCGAGCAGGTCAAGGCCTGCCATGCCAAGGGCCAACCCGTGCTGGTCGGTACGGTGTCGATCGAAAAGAACGAAAAGCTCTCATACCTGCTCTCCCGCGAGGGCATCAAGCACAACCTCTTAAACGCGAAGAACCACGAAAAGGAAGCCGAGATCGTCGCGCAGGCCGGTAAGCTCGGCGCGGTCACGGTCGCGACGAACATGGCCGGCCGTGGTACCGATATCATGCTCGGCGGCAACGCCGAGTACATGGCAAAGACCGATCTGCGCAAGGCGGGTCTCAGCGACGAGCTCATCGCCGAGGCGACCGGCTACGCCGAGACCGACAACAAGGAGATCCTCGACGCGCGCGATATGTTCGCCAAGGCCCTTGAAAAGCACCGCGAAGAGATCAGCGGTGAGGCGGACAAGGTCCGCGAGGCAGGGGGCCTGTTCATCATCGGCACGGAGCGCCACGATTCCCGCCGTATCGACAACCAGCTGCGCGGCCGTGCCGGCCGTCAGGGCGACCCGGGCGAGACGCGCTTCTACCTCTCGCTTGAAGACGATCTGCTGCGCCTGTTTGGCGGCGAGCGCATCACGAACCTGATGGAGCGCTTCAACCTCGACGAGGATACGCCGATTGAAAACAAGACGCTCTCCAAGGCGATTGAAAACGCGCAGACGAGCGTCGAGTCCCGCAACTTCCAGTACCGCAAGAGCACACTCGAATACGACGACGTGATGAACAAGCAGCGCGAGATCATCTACGGCCAGCGCAAGCAGGTGCTCGACGGCATGGACATCAAGCAGACCGTTTTGAACATGCTGAGAAGCAGCATCGAAAGTCAGGTCGCCTTCGCCTTCGGCGAGCACGACAAAACCGACGACGAGCACCGCGCCGACGCGCTCAAGAGCTGCGAGGGCACGTACTTCCCGCGCGGCGCTGTGGATGCGAACTCTCTCTCCGGCCTTTCCGCCGACGATTTGACCGATCGCTTCTATGAAGCCGCTGAGAAGTATTACGAGGCCAAGGAGGCCGCCGTCACCTCGCCCATCATGCGCGAGCTGGAGCGCGTGGTGCTGCTGCGCGTGGTCGACGAATACTGGATGGACCACATCGACGCGATGAGCGAGCTGCGTCAGGCCATTCGTTTACAATCCTACGGCAACAACAAGCCCATCGACGTCTACAAGCAGGAATCCCTCACGATGTTTGAGGACATGATCTCCGCCATTCAGGGCGACACGGTGCGCCGCATCTTCTCCGCCCGCGTCAAGACCGAGGGCGAGGTCAAGCGCGAGCGCGTGGCCGACGGCATCGTCGCCTCCACCTCCGGCGACGGCACGGTGAAAAAGCAGCCCCGCAAGGTCCAGAAGATCGGCCGCAACGATCCCTGCCCCTGCGGCAGCGGGAAGAAATATAAACAGTGCTGTGGGCGCTGATTGACCACTTGTAAGTGGTGGAACATTTCCCCCCACACCCGTGGGGGGATACGGGAAAGGGGGCCATTCTCTCACGTGAGAGAATGGCCCCCTTAGACCCCCAAGAGAACG
>ERZ1106978.742-NODE-742-length-21312-cov-8.286682_pt1 | contig 21312 bp, 15 predicted proteins | sample MGYA00403689_ERZ1106978 | MGnify/ENA primary metagenome ERZ1106978 (study PRJEB35170, sample SAMEA104062434) | human gut metagenome | biome: human gut; feature: human-associated habitat; material: faeces | place: Denmark | collected 2012-08-02 ...
AGGATGGACGGCCAGAGGATCAGCGAGCTGCTGCGGGCCATCGGAACCGAGGAGATGAAATCGTCCTTCCTGAAGGCATACTGTTCGAACGAAACATTCGGGGAAGGCACCAAGGTAATCATCGACAGCACAGGCATCATCAACAACGTCCACTGCCAGTTCACGACGATCTGCAACCACAACGGGAAGGTTTCTACATGCCTCAGGCTCATCACCGTCATCCGGGAGGATGATTCGAAGCCGGTCTATTTCAGGATGATTCCGGGCGCCTCGCTCGATTCGGCGACGCTGAAGAAAACCCTCATAGAATTGGGCAAATACGGCATAAACGTATCACTCGCCCTGCTTGACGCCGGATACTGCACGCTGCAGAATCTGAAGAGGCTGACAACTATGGACATCGACTTCATCACGAGGCTTGATGCCAAGATGAAGGCGTACAAGGAACTGAAGAAGAAATACTTCGGCGGCCTGGAAGCGAAGGAGAACTTCATCAGATACGGGGAAAGATACTTCTATATGAAGCCCGTCGAGAATGTCGTGATCGAGAATCAGAGGCTTTTCGCCTATGTCTGCATCGACTGCACGTCGAAGGCCTATGATCTGATCAGGATGGGCGAAAGGAAGAAGGCACCGGAAAGCGGGAAGGCATATGACGAGATGCAGTCGGACGGATTCTTCATCCTCATCTCCAGGACAAAGCACGCAAGAGAGGACATACTTCCGAAATACTATCTGAGGCAGAAGATTGAGCAGTCCTATGACCTCGTCAAGAACGAAACGAACATCCAGCCGATAAGGAACCACAGCGAAGAGACGATCAACGGCCATCTCCTTGTCAGCTTCATCAGCCAGATTGTCTCACAGGAGATTCAGAACAGATTCAAGGATGAGAACATTTCCCAGGAAAGGCTTCTTCTTGCCCTGAGGAACCAAAAAGCGGAAGCCTATCCATCCGAGGTGCTTCCGCTTGAGACGAAAAGAATCGCTACATTGGCTTACAAGAAGATGAAAATCACCTGCCCTGAGACCATCAAAATTCCCATGAAGAAGCGATGTAGATAGAATTGTTCCGGGAATTAACGATACATGAATAATTGTAATTGACATCTGAGCAAATTTCAACGAAACAAAGGTAGTAATACTTAAATAAGCTAGATATACCAGCAAATGAGGGATAGAGAATCCGATAGCTAAGCCGATTTATCGGATCATGCTGTGAAATTTGGATTTTTTCTCACCCCACAGACCATGTTGAACAGGGCCTCAATCGTTTTCTTAAGGCCCATTTTCCTGGTTAAGGACCAGCGAAACATAAAGAAGTCGGCATAAGCCTCGATTTTACTGGCCTTGATTCCTCTGTGGCTTTCAAAGGAATGTCTCAGATATGAACAGCAGTTCGACAAAAGCTTCATTTTTCTTTCGTATGTTTCTTCTCCTGCCACAAATTTATGCCAGTCATCAGTCAGAGACAGCTCCTTGATAAGCATGTTGTGTGCCGGCGAGCCATCATGAACGAGAACGGATTCCTTTTCGATCTTTCCGCCCAGGCATTCAAGCACCTGTCTCCCGCTTGGATGTCCTTTGTTTCCAAGATAGGCATGAGCATAGCATGCTCCCTTTGTGTCAATGGCAACCTCAAGATGGAGATTCTTCATGAGTTTGCCTGTATATGCGACATAGGCATCCGCCCCGGAGCGCACAGGGGCAAACTGCATCTCGTCAATAAAAACCGTCCCTCTCAAAATGTTGTTTTTTGCCCATTCCATCGAACTATTAAGGCATCTGTCGGCCCAGTACTGTGCCGTCTTGACATTAACTTTGCAAAGCACTGAGATCACCCAGTCGGGGCAGTCGAGACAGATCAGAGTTATAATGTCCCTTATCTTTTCCTCATCAAGCTTTGATGATGCGAGCGAGGTAGCGACCGAGTCCGAATACTTCATATGGCAGGCCGAGCATTCGTAATTTTGGATTCCATCATGCCTTTTGCCATCTTTAAAAGGCTTTCCGCCGCAATATGGGCATATTGTGCTAGCCTTGTTTGCCCTGGCCAAGTCCGCCTTCACGAAACGTGCCCTTTGTTTCTTTCTCAGTTCCATCTCTGCGCTGATAAGGTCATTGAGACTGCGTAATTCCTCGTCTGTGAGCTGTGAAACATCATCCTTTGTGAACATTGAAAAAAGCCCCTTTCGAATGGCTGAGAGACCATCAGTGAAAGGAGCTATCGCCAAACAGCTAGATCCTGATGGCCTCTCAGTCATTTCTAACTGTTTGGCAATAAGGATTATAGCACATTATCCCATCCCTCATTTGCTGGTATATCTAGAAAAAAACTAAGTTTTTAGATTTACTATCCAAGAATCTCTTTGACCTTCACCGCAAGAATATGTTTTTCAATTAAGACCAACAATAATAAGACGTAATAACGGATAACATCATCAGGCGGCATTGCTTTATCTTTGAATACCGAATGCTTTTTGATCATAGGGTAATAAAAGGCATCGCGGAATGTTCCTATAGAGTAGAAGTTATGATACAGACAATCCATCCACTTCAGAAGGATTTCATGATCATCATAGAAGGAAAACAGAAGGAATTCTTTGACATAGAAGAGATTCCATTCTTTGTTGTTTTCGCCGTTTTTGCACATGTTCATCATTCTTTCGACAAAAGATTCATAAAACATCGTATCAGGAAGAAGGGATTGTCTGGCAAAGCCTTTCAAATCAGAAAGAGAGCAGGCTCTTGCATCATCGATATACCCATCCATCGACATTGAATTGAATTCACCGAATTTAGGATTTGCAGCCAAATCCAAATCATGAACATCGGTCTGCGGATAAAGATACAATCCCTCTTTCATCAATGCACGTCTTAACTGATAGGATGTATCTCTGTTATTGATAGTTGTCTCTTCAAGGAAGAAGTGATTCTTGATGTTCAATACAATAGATTCGTCGATGTCCTCATCGACAAAAGTGAAATATCTCATCAAAGTCTCTTCATTGATCTTCTCCTGTCTATTGATCATCTTCAATAACTTTGTATAGAAGATAGCAGGGATTCCAGAGGAATAGACAGCGATTTCCGGTTTTGTCCTTTGCGAGGTTGTCAATGAATAATCGACCATCTTCTGAATGACTTGCACCAAATAAGGTAAATCGCTCTTGGGGAAGAAGAAAGAGCTGATATCATCTTTATAGCTGAAGGCAGAGAAGGATACACCAGGTGCAACATAGATGTCTTTTCCTTCTTTTGTCTTTGTCTTGTAATAACCGAAGAATACAGAATCCGTTTTACCGGAAAGATAATCAAACCACGCCTTCTGCAAATACCCAGAATAATGCAATAGGAAATTGCATTGATACCTCTCTTCCTTTTTCGGTGTGAGAACACCCTCTACATATTTACCCATGAAAGTTGAAAGATATAGCGCATGGAAATCACGTTTCGTGAAGTAATTATTGAAGGTACAGTTATAAGTATCCACTTTACCAAAATAGGAGATAGAAATGACCTCTTCATCGATCATAAACTTGATTTTTTCAGGAACCAACGTTTTATCCGTGATATAGAATGGGCGAGGCATATCATCCTCTCCTAAAAGATAAATTCCATTCTGAAGCGATTTTCTGAACAAATACTCGTATTTGACTTCAGGGATTTCCAACAAAAAAGAAAGAAGTTTCTCATCATCAAATAAAGAGGGGTTTTCTGTATAAAGAGGATCAAAAGAGAAAAGCGGAACTCCGATTAGAGAATCAGGAAGGTCTTCACGATATAAATCAACATAATGCGTATTGCCTCCATAGAAGCCACTTGTCAAAATAGCCCCATCTCGATAATAGAAACGATCTGAAAGTTTCTTGATCTGTTCGACATATTTTTGATCATCAGCAAAGAAAAGGAACCTATTTTGTTCAAAGCTTGTGATGAAGTTGCGATGCAGTTGATAAAAATCAGCATTCATCTCACCTTCCTCAACAAGAAGAACCGCAGGGAACAGATTATTAAAAGCAACCGCGTTTGTCTTATTTTCGATATTCTTCACTGCGACATCGACAAGTTCGTTAAAGAGCATATAGACCATCGTCATCACAAAGACTCTCGGTTCCATAACTTCATCGATGCCGATCATATTGGCTGCTTCAATTGCGCTGTAGCCTTTATTCACAGTCATATAAAAATCCTGGATAATCTTATAGCATCCGTTTTCGACAGGAGATGATTTCAGTAACTCGAAGATCGGTGTATCTTCCTGTTTATTCATAGCGAAGGTACGATCGCATTTCTTTTTGTCGCCCTGAAGGAAGGAATGGATTGATCCTCCTTTGGAAAAGAAGAAGACAAAATCTTCTACATAGCATTCAGAGAAGAAGGCAGGCTCATTGATGAATACATTATGCAATTCAAGATTGTGATAAAAAGGAACAGAGCTTCTGCATTTTTCAAAAGGAACAAGAAGGCCGCCCGGAACAAGGAGCGGAAGCATCAATCCACCATTAAAAGGATAATCGAGCTGTCTTGGCTCTTCATAAAGAAGAGAGAGGAACTGATTGACGTTTCCTCTTCTGAAATCAAAGAACTTCATCTGTTCATAAGCAGGATAAGGAAGGCCCATCAGTTTAATGAAAAGCTGAGGAAAATAACAGAGGTCTTGATGATTGTCAAAGTATCTCTTCACACCTTCAAAAGCAAGTTTCAATTTCTTTTTGTCTTCCTCAAAGCAGAAATAAGGAGACACGACAAGATCTCCAGAATAATTGCCGTCTTCTTTATGAATGACATAATATTTGGCCGTAGCCATATTGAAGACAGAACCCATATAGAAATCACCGAAGTTCGTATTTCGTATTTCAAAATCATGATCAAGAACTGTTCTATACAAGAATGTCTTGTTGAACTCTTCTTTGTAATACTCGCGGATAAGGTCTCTGCAGATAGCAAAGAAATAGCGTCTAAGAGAAATACGGAGTTCTCTTTCAGCAGGTTCTGCAATATCCTCCAAAGGAAGGAAAGCGAGGTTGATCTTTTCAGTGAAACTAAGAGAATCAATGCGGGAGAATGTCTTTGTATAGTTTTCAACATTGATCAATAAAGGCTGAGTAGCAAAGTCGAAGAAAAGCTTATCTCCAGTCTCTTTCTCGTCTAAATATTCTTTAGGCAACTTTCTTTCATCAACGCGAATCGGATAATAGGAAGGATCATCTCTGAACGGATAATAGATTCTTTCCAGGTTCTGGAAGAATATGCCATGTGCGATAAGATAGTTCATCGCACCGATGATGGAATAGTGATTTCCGTTTAAAAAATCGTCAGCTAAATCATCCCCATCCTCAAGGATTCCATGGCCTTTATAGATTCCTTTTTCAAAATGGATGCGGTCGATGATCTCCGTGACAGGAAGAACATATACCTCTCCGTCTTTTCTCTTTCTTGTTATGACAGGATAAGGAAGACCGAGGACCTGAGAAACAATGTCTTCCGCATTCTGATTCTCGTAGACATCAGTAGAATTATTAGAATAAAGAGGATATTTTTCTTTGGAAAAGAAAGTATTGTAGAAATACACTCTTTCCAAAAGAGAATCCCTGTCTTCTTCTGCCATATGAAACTTGCCTTCTTCATCTTCATAGACATCATAGAAGGCCCCGCTGTATACATTCACATAAGGAGTATCAAGAGCAGGAATGACATCAGTCTTAAACAATTCAGCATTGAATTTCATACTTACCTCCCAATGTGTTTTTCTTTGTCGACATAGTAACTGACAAGCTTCTGATAGAGACAGGAAAGATATCTGGCTATAACCTGAATGACAGGTTCTTCAAACTCTTTTCTCAGTCTGCTCATCTGAGGGAAATATTCTCTGATCTTATCTGTCAAAGAACCTTCATAAAGAGCATCCTTCATCAGTTCGAACATGACTTTCGGATTGCTGTTATAGGTATCGAGAATGACACCTGTCGCATAAGCTAAGGTCTCCTGAGAGATATTGTATCGAGAGGAGAAATCGCTCAAGTCATTCTGTATTTCTTCTTTTGTCGGATTGAAAACACGATAGACGCTTTCCGGCAATCTGTTCTTCAAAGGGATCAAGAACGGAAGTCTAGTATCCTCGCCATCGATTCTCAGTTCGCTCTTGTTTGAGAAATCTCCATTGATATGATTTTCAATATCAAGACACATGAATCCGTCTTTTACAAAGGCTTCATTCACGAATCGAAGTTCAGCCTTATCGCCTTCCTTAAAAGGCTCCGTTTTCAAAAACGGACCGAGATAAGCGGAATGAGAAACGTTCAGACAACGTCTGCAGATCGACTGTCTGAATTCAAGTCTGCCGATGACATCATCAACGCTCATGGTATCAAAATCGATGTCTTTCATTTTCAGGACGACAAGGAAAGGAAGACCGGTCACTCCTAATACGACAGGAGCCAGCCAATCGGGATCGATATCTCTGTTTCGATAAGACTTCAAAACCAGATTCATGACATCTCGAATACTCTTTTTATCGCATTCGCAGAAGTAATAATGACCGCTGTTTACATCATCGGTATAGGCGTTAAACCTTGATCCGAAGATGACATAAGGATAGACAAGATGCGGATTATAATCAAAGTTGAAACAGTATTCGTTGAAATTATCATCAGAGACTTCTTTCGATAATTCTGAAATATATGCCATCTTCAGATTCTCATAGATGCAGAGAAGATGTCCGATGACATACATATGAGAAAGAACATCTTCATATTTTGTCTGATCACAGGCAAAGAGAATCTGATGGATCTCTTCATCAGACATATCAAAGAAGTCTTCTAAATCCATCATCACATCTTCCTGATCGATATCCTGAGGATAGAAGGAAGCAAGAAGAGAAAGTATAGTCTTCTTATCGATATTCAGATAAGGTTTCAGAAGCGGATTCTTTATCTTTGACAGGTCACAGGCAAAGAGAGAACTATAATCCCCATCCTTCAGCTTTGTGATGAAATTCGGGAAGATTTCCCTAATTGTGAAATCCGGTTCGATATAGATATGGTTCTCATAGCATCTCTGTTTCAGATAAGAAGAATAGATGTTATAGAACTTTGAAGTGTGTTGATCAAAGCTATCGTAATTGGAAGGTTCTTTCTTCTGACAAAGATGACAGATTTTTCTCTTATAGGAGATTCTAGAAAGAGGATCATAGCTATCTTCCTTGATCAGCTGGAAGACTTCAGTTGGAAGACCTAATTTATAAATGTCGTCTGTTCTTCTTTCATATTCTTCAATCACATTATCAACATCATCTTCATTGACCGGATGAATGCTTAAAAGATATGCATACCTCTCTTCCAATGCTTTTCTGGAACATTCACAAAGATAGGGTTTGGAGAAAGGAGTCTTCTTAAAGGCATAGAACATCTTTCCCTTTAAGACATACGGATAAGAAAGTTCTGGTTCATAAGACATTTCATTCATCCATGAATAATCAAGAATCTGAAGAATACCAGATTCATCGTTTTTCATGCAATACTGTCGAAGTTCCGATTCTGCAACATAGAAGGGATAGGCGATAAGATAGGAAAAGAATTGGATAGCCCCATCAAGATAGGCCATCATATCATAACGGGAAAGAAGCGATTCAATCGCATCTTTCAAAGAGCGGTTCTTGAAAGAATGATAGAATTCAAATCCAGCATGAAGAGAGGATTGTTTATCTAATTCATCGACCATCTTCTCTGTCTTCTTGTCCACTATTCCTCCCCTCTCAATCAGATAGGAATAGAAGAAGTGAGTCTTCAAAGAATAACACTGATCATCGAAAGCAGCAGTCAAAGCATCGCATCTATTCTGAGGAAGAATCTCGATTGTGATGTTCTTATCATTCATCTGAACATTCTTTATCGGATAATATACGATTCCCTGATTGAGAAGATAACGGCTTAAAAAGACGACTTTGTGTTCTGTTGCAGAGAAGAAATAACTGTAGTTGACATCATATCTTTTTACGCCGAGATAATATTCTGTATAAGAGATTTCATCAGTGAAAGGAAGAGAGGAAAGAAGTTCTTCCTCCGTTTTGATATCCTTTCCTTTCAAAGAGAGATATCCGTAATACGGAAGAGCAGATTTTGCATAAATTCCTAAGATATCATCAGTTCCGTATTCAATAACCAATCTATGAATTGTATTACAGATTTCTTCTTTTTGGAAATTAGAAAAATACCACTTCTTACAATCGAAAGAAAACATATCACCTGAGAACGATGAAACAGAATAGTACGTTCTTGTGTTTCTGATTTTGACTTTGGTGAGATAAGAATTCTTGATTGTCGGATTGTTGATGACAGTATAAGAATAAATATCGTAAAGATGATTGATGAATGTTGCAATCATCCTTCTTAATATTTTTGCATACTTCTTTCTATAGACAGGATCAGGCAAAGCACTTGCTATCTCAGTATCATAATCATCATTGATGAAATGCGCAATCCTTCTCTCTAAAGGATACTGATCCATTTCCTTCATGATGGAGATGAAATGAGAATCATAATCGATACCTAAAAAATCGATTGCCAGTCTTTCGTAATCGAATGTCTTATATTCCGTCAAAAATTCTTTATCGAAAGCATCCTCTTTGAAGAAGACAGGAAGAACGGGGTTATCGTTTTCGATAAACGGAATTGTTTCATCATAAAGGAAAAAGATTCCGTTCTTCAGACAGAAAAGCTGAAAGTCGTCATGATACCACTTGGTATCATCTTCATTTGCTCTTTGCTGATAGCATTCCTTTTTCAGATTGGAAAGTCCGTCTTTGAAGGTGAGCTGAGAAAGGATATCTTCATTCAAATCCAAGCCATCGAAAACAGGGCGTGGAAGACCTAAAATCTGAAATAGGGCTTCTCTGTCGCTTCCTTCTTTATAAACATAGGAATGAGAATCGAATACAGGATATTTCTTTTTGTCTTTGATCTTGTTCTCATAAAACCAAAGAGCCATTTTCAAAGAATCAAAATCTTCCTTAGGCAGGACATAATTCTCATCTCTTGTCATAAAAGCAATATGGAAAGAACCAAATACTGCTTGCTGATAGTCGTGAGAGAAGTCTAAGAACAACTCTTCCTCTTTTTCTTTTTTCAGTGTCATATATTATCTCCAAACTTTAATGTGCAATTCTTATCGGATGTAGACTCGACCTTGAAAGTATACTGTGATTTTGTTCCATCATCGAAGCGGAACTCATCATAGACTTCTTTTCCGAACTCAGTCCCTTTCTTATATAAGGAACTATTGGTAGAATATCCGGTCTTCTGACCATTGATTCTCTTTCCGGTAGCGGGAAGAAGAGAGATAAGTCTTCCTCGATAATAGGACATTCCCTCATCCTTGAGATTGGTATCATATCCTCTTGATGCTGTATTGTTGTAGATAAGCGAATAAAGGAAAGTATATCCCCAGTTTGATGAATAAGGAGGAAGTTTATCATATGCGCATCCATCCCAGATAATGCTGGAATTGCTATCAGGAAGAAGTTTTCCGACAGTCGCATTGATATGATAGACAAGAATTCCAGACTGAGAATAGGTAGAAAGATTATTTTCATATGGTTTGAGACTGTCCTGATAATTCAATCCAGTCGGCGTATAGTATTCAATGAGAAGATATTCATCAAAAGGAGTGCCATTATAATTGATGCTTCCGTCTTTGTAAGTCGGAAGAAGGAAGGCTTCTCCTGATTCATTCTGGCTGTTAAGCGTCAGCTTATAGTCATTTGCAGAAAGATATTCCTGTGTCAACACAGTCGGCTTCAGCCAACCCAAAAAATATTTGGAATAGGCATCATGGTCACCGATATTGAAGTCCATCATATCGACACCGCCTACCGGTGTATCTGCATTGCCTGTTCTAGTTCTGGTCGAATAATCGTAATCATAAGAATAGTAGTCATCAAGGCCTAACATATGGCCTGTCTCATGAATGAAGGTATGAGCATCCGCAGAAGAACTGCTTGAAAGCAGAGTCGAATAATCCTGTCTTGTCAGAAAATCGACGCTTGCCCATGCATAGCAGCAGGCTTTCATTCCTTGGTAAGTCTTGTCATCATCTGCCCATGTCGTATAGGCCCAGTAGAAATCAGAATTATTGGAGTAGCGGGGAGAATAGACCATCCACACGCCATCAATATAACCGTCATTGTCGTTATCATACTGGGTAAGGTCGATTGAATCTCCTAAAGCGGACAAAGCAGAACTGAGGATGACGTCTGTATAGGTCATGTTCTTTTTGTCATAGGCCTTTGCAGTGCTTTCAGCCATCGACGTTGTCGCCTTCAATGTGCAGACAGGAGCGACTTCACCGGTGATATGAAGCTTTCCATAGCTGGATTTTTCATAGAAAGAAGAGACGGACTCCCATCCTGTCTCAGAAGATTTTCCGAAAAATCCGTTTCTGATCAAAGCGAGTTCGTTAGAGGAAAAACTATCGTCCTGCATAGCGATCGGAATAACCAAAAGCTTGACGTCACCTGTAGACGGGAGATATCTTTGCCCATATCCCAAGCCGAGAAGATCTTTGTTTAAATTATCACTCTTGAAATCAGATGTGTATCTTGGGGTTTTGTATTCCGTATAGGCTTTCCCAGTGTTGATGTCATCTTTTTCAGTCGGTTTCTCAATGAAGTCAAAGAAAAAGCAGGAGGTAAGCGGAATCAAAGATGCAAGAGACAATAGCCCTAAGATTTTCTTCTTCATATCAGTCTCCGTAATCGGAACCGCGTGATTCCGGCTGAATGAGAACCTGAGCCTGATCAGCAACATCCATCGCTGTCAGATAAATAGCTCCTTCACATTCGACGAGCGGATTATCTTCTTGTCCGACAAAAACAACTTTCTTGTTCTTATGAACAATTTCATCCATTTTATTCAATAAATCCTGATAGTGTTCCGGTCTCTGCATGCGATATCCCTGCAGATAGGTATAGAATTGAGGTTCAATGTAAAAGATAGAACCATCGGAGTTTCTATAGCAGGTCGCAAAACGATTGCGTAAATCGATCAGCATCTGTCTATCTTCCCATTCAGTATATTTTGTTGCCATATTATTCATCCTCGCAAGACTATTATACCATCTAAAACGATCACTTTCCCGAATTGAAATAGGAAGCCATCAAAAAGAACATATCAGATAAGAAAAAATAGTCATTTCGCAATGATTCTGTCTTAATTTCTTCTGTGCATTTCTTTGCAAAAGAAGACAAAGTCATGATTTTTTCTTTATCGGCTGTCCTGTTCTGAATCATATCATCCAAAAAAGATAAGATTTCATTCACTTCCTCATTGAACGAGAAAGGCTTCTTTCCGTTATGTTTTCTTTTCACCAACTTACGGAAAACAATAAGAAGAGGTAATATGACATCGACCATATTTTTGTCATTGAGATTGATGACATATCTCATCTTATTCTGAAGCGGTTCTACTTTCTTTCTATTGAAAGTGATGTTTCGTTTCTCACTGATGATCTGATAAGAAAGTTTATATAGATCTTCAAACATCTCATAATCAAATGAGACGATTTTTCTATAAGACTGATCACCATTCAATAACAAAGCAAAAGAAAGATCAAAAAGACAATCATCATAAATGGACAGTGCATTTTTGATTTCTCCTTCTGGATAAATATCATCCAAAGAGACCTGTTCTTTGTAGAGCAGAGAATCCGCATCGGACAAAAGAAGAAAATCATTTGCCTTTTCCTCATCGAATGTCATAAAAAGAGAATAGCATGATAAAGCAATTGCGCTCCCTAAAAAAGCGCTGGATCTATCATCATTCAACTGTGCGATCAATTCGTTGTATCTCATGCTTTCAACTCCTTAAACAATTCTCCCACCTTCTTATGAATGACTAAGTCCGCTCTTTCATCATTTGCACTCTCATCCTTATTGATCAGAACCAGATTATGGCCTCTATAGTAATCCAAGAAGGTACAGGAAGGATAGACGACCAATGAAGTACCGGCAACAATGAGAAGATCGGAATTCTCAATCTCAATGATTGCTTTCTGAATATCCATCTCATTCAACGGTTCTTCATAAAGTACAACATCCGGTTTGATGATGCCACCGCATAATGGACAATGCGGAACAATCGTTTCGCTGTCTTTTACAAAAGAAGCAGAATATTCCTCTCCGCAGTCCATGCAGTAATTTCTATGAATAGAGCCATGAAGCTCGATCACTTTCTTGCTTCCTGCAATCGTATGAAGACCATCGATATTCTGTGTGATGACATAACTGAGCCTTCCTGTCCTCTCCAGCTCAGCCAGGTAATAATGGGCAGGATTTGGTTTCTTATCCAATAGGAGCATTTTCTCGCGATAGAAGCGATAAAACGTCTCTGTTTCAGTCATAAAAAACGAATGAGAAAGAATAATTTCAGGCGGATATTTGTATTTCTGGTTATATAAACCATCTCTGCTTCTGAAATCCGGTATTCCGCTTTCAGTAGAGACACCGGCTCCACCGAAAAACACAATATGGCGACTATGATTGATCAGATTCTGCAGTTCTTCTCTGTCTTCGTTGATGGTAGCCATAAAGTCCTCCAGTAAATATATATATATATACTAACACATGAAAAAAAGAAGAACGAAAGGAAATTATTGTTGTTTTGAGCAACGAGACTATCTAAAACACTAGACAGACATTCAAAACAAAAAAACTACCTCTTCTTCCTTTGAAAAAGAGATAGCAATCAAACAAAAGATATTACAGAAAGGAACTAATCAAGATCCCATTTCGTAAGCGGCTTACCATCGATATCGATGAAAGAACCGGTTGCAAGCATAATGACATCGATGATTGTTCCAATACCAAAGACACCGCCGGTGAGAAGCCAAAGGATACCTGTGCCGATCTTACCGACATAGAAACGATGGATGCCGGCAACGAAAACAAATCCGATACAGGCCAAAATCATGGCAAGTCCTCTGGACTTGTCAGAGCTGTTTCTATCATAAGAACTGGCTGCTGTATATGTCACAGTATTCTCTTGTAAATTCTCTCCGCAGAACGGACAGAATTTAGCATCGTCTTCTACTTCTCTTCCACATTTTTTACAAAACATAGTTATTACCTAGCCTTTCATTAATAAGTAGCAGAACCTGAACTCAAAACAATAAAAACAATCAACACGATGGAAATAATGATATACAGAGATCCTAAGACAATGCCGCAGATACCTGTCGTTCTTCCAGCCTTTGAGAAATTTGTGTTCACTTCAACCTTCTTAGCAAAGACAATCGCAACGATTCCTAAAACAATATTCAGATAAGGAATAATCAAAGAAGCGATGCCGCAGACTAAGGAAACGATTGCATTTTCCTTATCCTGTTCTGCATGAACAACAGTTGCCGGCTTCGGTTTGTCGAAGACCGCTTTTCCGTTAACTATTTTTGCTCCGCAGTTAGAGCAAAACGTCTCATTGATTTTAATTTCATGACCGCAATTAGGACAAAACATAACAGTTACCTCCAACGACTACATAATAATACACTAAATCGTGGAAAAGAGACAAAAAAAGTTTCATAAAAAGAGACCTGCGCTGCAGGTCTCTTTTGGAAAGTAAATTTTTACTTCTCAAGTCCGCCGTAACGGAGGATATCGTGATATCTTCTTTCAGCGTACTTTCTGTTCTTCTCGAAGAGTTCTTCAGCATGTTCAGGATTGACTCTGGGGAGCTGAGAATAACGAGTAGAAGTGAGCAAGAAGTCCTTGATCTTGGAGAAGTCAGGAGTCTTACCATACATCTTGAGAGGGGATTCACCCTTCTCGGCAAGACGAGGATCGAATGTGTAGGTTAAGAAGTAACCGCACTCGACAGCTAACTTTTCCTGCATCATGGAGTTGGCAAGGCCGCCTCTGATACCCTGTTCCTGGCAAGGAGCATAGCACATGATGAGTGAAGGACCATTGTAGGATTCAGCTTCCTGCATAGCCTTGATGGCCTGAGACGGGTTAGCACCGATGGCAATAGAAGCAACATAGACATGGTCATATGCCATAGCGATAAGGCCAAGATTCTTCTTTGCAGTCTTCTTACCGGAAGCAGCGAACTTAGCAATCTGACCAGTCTGTGAAGACTTGCTGGCCTGACCACCAGTGTTGGAATAGACTTCGGTATCAAGGACAAGGATATTGACATCATCTTCAGAAGCAATGACATGATCCAATCCGCCGTAACCAATATCGTATGCCCAGCCGTCACCGCCGACGATCCAGACAGACTTATCGAGTAAGTCGTTCTTCATTTCAAGGAGAGCCTTGATGCCTTCGCAAGAGGATTCCTTGATGAGATAGAGCATCTTAGGAAGGATTTCGCGGACATGCTTCTTGTTCTTGATGTTGGCAACATAGTCATCGAGGACTGCCTTGAGTTCAGGTTCGACTTTATCAGCATTATCAAGGATGATTGTGCAGATTCTCTGGAGCTTGAAGTCTGTGGCGAGTCTCATACCATAGCCATATTCGGCATTATCTTCGAACAAGGAGTTGGCCCAAGCGATACCTTCGTTGTTCTTGTTGGTGATGAAAGGAGTAAGCGGAGTGGAACCGTTGTAAATGGAAGAGCAGCCAGTAGCATTGGCGATGAGCATATCAGGTCCGAAGAGCTGAGAAGCCAAACGATAATACGGAGTTTCGCCGCAGCCTGCGCAAGCGCCGGAGACTTCCTGATAAGGCTTATAGAAGGCGACTTCCTTCAATGTGCCGGCAGGATAGAAACCAGTCTTAGGCTCAATTTCCTTATAAAGGATTTCGGCAGCTGCTTCATGTTCAGTCTGAGTCTTGGCATCGACCATTCTCAAAGCCTTATGGGCTTCCATGACAGTCTTGCCGTTTTCGTCTTTGACAAGATTTCCGTTTTCATCTTTCTTCGGAGTCATCTTGCCAGGGCACTGATTGACGCATAAGGAGCAGCCGACGCAGTTCATCGGGGAGACCTGAATGCGGAACTTGAGTCCCTTGACGTTAGGTCCGCCTAAAGCGGGTAAGACATCTCCTCTTTCATTTTCAGGAAGTTTTTCGATATCGGCATCATCAAGCAAGAAGGCGCGGATTGTAGCATGAGGGCAGACAAAGGCGCACTGATTGCACTGAATGCAGTTTTCCTTATCCCAGACAGGGACACGGTCAGCGATAGCTCTCTTTTCACGGAAGGTGATGTTCGGTTCCATGGTGCCATCTTCGAGTTCACCATGTCTGAAAGCAGAGACAGGGAGAGAATAACCATCCAAGTTACCGATGACGGCAACATAGTTATCCCAATAATCCCACTGTTCTTCGCCAGCCATCTTGACGTTGGCATTGACAGTAAGATCGGCCCATGCAGGATCGACCTTGACTTCACGAAGTCCATCAGTACCGGAGTCGATGGCCTTGTAGTTCATTTCGACAACATCCTGGCCCTTCTTTGCATAGGTCTTGGCTGCGAACTTCTTCATCCAGCTGTTGGCCTCTTCATAAGGCATGATCTGCGGATTGAGATAGAAGAATGCAGACTGAAGGATGGTGTTGGTGTGACGGCCCATACCGATTGCCAAAGCAATCTTGTTGGCGTCGATAACGAAGAACTTGATCTTCTTAAGAGCCATAGCCTTCTTCATGCGGGTAGGCATGGAAGCGGCAAGCTGCTCATCACTCATATTGGTGTTGAGCAAGAAGGTTCCGCCTTCCTTAAGATTGGAAAGCATATCATACTTGAAGATATAGGAATCCAAAGAGCAGGAGACGAAGTCAGCGTTCTCAACATAGTATGTGGAGTGGATCGGAGTATGACCGAATCTGAGGTGGGATCTTGTGACACCGCCGGATTTTCTGGAGTCATAGGCAAAGTAAGCCTGAGCATACTGATGTGTTTCATCACCGATAATCTTGATGGAAGACTTGTTGGCACCGACAGTACCATCAGAGCCTAAGCCATAGAACAGACAGGAAGTGTAATCATGCGGGATGATGTAGTTTTCATCAGCAGGGATGGAAAGATGCGTGACATCATCTTCGATACCGACTGTGAAACCAGTCCAGGTCTTTTCAGCATCGAGGAAATCAAAGACACCCTTGATGTGCTTCGGAGCTGTATCCTTGCTGGAGACACCATATCTGCCGCCTAAGACCATGATGTCGTTTCTTCCGCCCTGCTTTAAGGCAGCGACAACATCGAGGTATAAAGGCTCGCCGTCAGAGCCGGGTTCCTTGGTTCTGTCTAAGACAGCAATCTTCTTGACAGAGGCAGGGATTGCGCTCAGTAAATGCTTGACGGAGAACGGACGATAGAGATAGACCTTGATAAGACCGACCTTTTCACCTTTCTTGAGAAGGTCATCGACGACTTCGGTTGCTGTCTCAGTGACAGAACCCATAGCGATGATGACTTTGGTGGCTTCCGGATCGCCATAATAGACAAACGGAGCATAAGATCTTCCAGTGGCCTGGCTGACCTTATCGAAATATTCACAGGCAACATCGACGATCTTGTCTTCGTGGATGTTCTGGGCTTCTCTGCCCTGGAAGGTGATATCATCATTTTCAGCACCACCTCTTGTGACAGCGTGTCCATGAGGATTGAGAGCTCTCTTCTTGAAGTTCTCGACAGCATCCATATCAAGAATGGACTTCCAGAATTCATCGTTGACGAATTCAACGTTCTGAATTTCGTGAGAGGTTCTGAAGCCATCAAAGAAATGAACGACAGGAGTGGATCCCTTGATAGCGACAAGATGAGAAAGCGGAGCGAGATCTGCAACGTCCTGAACGGACTGAGAGCAGATCATGGCAGCGCCTGTCTGTCTTACTGCATAGACATCTCCGTGATCACCGAAAATGGAAAGGGAGCGGCTTGCCAAAGATCTGGCAGCGCAGTGTAAGACGATAGGAAGCTCTTCACCGACCCATTTGTAAATGTTCGGAATCATGAGCAAGAGACCTTGGCTGGCGGTATAGGTAGTTGCCAAAGCACCGCCCTGAGCAGCGCCATGAACAGCACCAGAAGCACCGGCTTCGGACTGCATTTCCATAACTTTGACAGTATCGCCAAAGAGGTTTTTCATTCCCTGGGAAGCATAGACATCGACATTTTCAGCCATAGGTGAAGAAGGGGTGATAGGATAGATAGCAGCAACTTCGGTAAACTTGTAAGAACCTAAAGCAGCCGCAGTGTTACCATCGACAGATTTGAATGAGAATTTTTCTTTTTCCATAAACATCCTCCAATGTTAGATTCTCCAAGATTTATTATAGCCACAAAACGCTTACATTGAAATGTTTTTTGCACAATAAAAGATTAATTACATCTATATTTACCGAATTATTTGTCGGTCAAAGACCGAATCGACACAATTGCAAATACAACCTTCATAAGTATCGAAGAAGAACCATTTTATTACAATAGAAGAAAAAGGACACCCAAAGAGGTGTCACCTAACTTCTGATGTTTCTTAGAGATTTCGTGTTCCTATAAATAAAATAGCTCTTCTATTTGCCTTTTATCTAGCGAGTATGCTAGAAAAAAGTTCCAACAATAGAACTCTTTTACTCTGTCACTCGCAGACAATTCTAACGATGTGTCCACGAATGAAGTTATTATAGCTAAAAATACGCTAAAAAGATAGACAATTTTTGCAAGGGCTTACATTCAATTATTATTTCATAAAATTAAAAAGTCAAAAAATAGGATTTATTTCAAAAAACAATGGTTTTTTGCTCATGTTTTTTTGCAAAAACAGACAAAACGCCCAGTCAAAAAATAATTTTAAATTATATTGTTCGAAGCTTAAGCGAAAATTAAATTCTGTCAAAATTTCAAATAAATAAATGTGGTTGCAATCTTTATATGAATGATGTATCATATGAACGCTTATTCATATGTAAGGAGGCTTCTATGACTTGCAAACACTGTCACCACGACGAAAAAAAACATGATTGCTGTGATGAAAATAAAGAAAGAAAAGAGAAGATCATCAATCTTTTCTTTTTCATTTTTGGCCTTGTTTTTCTGATATCCGGATTTGTCTTAGAAAAGATCAGCGGTGCAAAAGATCCTGTCCCTTATCAAGAGATCACATGGTCTCTTTTCAAAGACAAAGGATTCTATACATCCTATGCTTTCTTCTCTTTCCTTTTATATACGATCGGATACATTCCGCTATTGATAAAAATTCTTATCTCCTGCATTGAGGAGATGAAAGAAGGAGAGATATTCAATGAGTTCCTATTGATGATTGTTGCAACACTTGGTGCCTACATCATCAACCAGTATCCAGAATGTCTCTTTGTCGTTCTCTTCTCTATCGTCGGTGAGATGTTAGAAGATTATGCAACCTCCAAATCAAAGAAATCCATCACCAAACTCGTAAACAATATGCCCTTATATGCGCATTATATTGATGAGAACAACAGAATCATCGAAAAGGAACCGGATGAACTGAAAGTCGGTGACTTGATTGAAGTAAGGCCTGGAGAAAAAGTCTCCGTCGATGGAACAATCATCAAAGGGAACTCTTCCTTTGATCAATCTTCCTTAAACGGCGAATCCATGCCTTCTGACAAAAAGGAAGGAGATGCAGTTTATTCCGGAAGCATCAACCTCTCCTCTTTGATCGTTCTGAAAGTAGAAAAAGAATATAAGAATTCCACCCTCAGCAAAATCATGGACCTTGTTGAGAACGAGCAGGAGAAAAAAGCCAAATCCGAAAAGCTCATCACCCGTTTTGCAAGAATCTATACTCCGATTGTCATGCTGATTTCTCTTCTTGTCTTCCTCATCGGTTTCGCTATGAGCAAATGGGACTTTGCAAATGGAGGAAAGGATTGGCTCTATCGTGCCTTATCCATTCTTCTTATCTCCTGTCCTTGTTCCTTAGTCATCGCGGTACCAATCGTATTCTTCTCTGGTATCGGTTCTGCATCCAAGCTTGGAATCCTCATCAAAGGATCCATCGCCATGGAGAACTTATCCAAGGCAGATACCAATGTCTTTGATAAGACAGGAACACTCACAGAAGGAAAGTTCGTTTTGAAAAACGAGCCCAACAGAGAATATCTTCAGATTGCAGCATCCTTAGAAAACAAATCAACACATCCTTTGGCAAGCGCCATCAAGGAAGCAAACAAAGAAGAACTGCTTCCTGTCGATCAGTTAGAGAATATCCCTGGAAAGGGAATCAAAGGAACCATCGATTTCCACACCTATCTGATCGGTTCTCTTGATCTTCTGAAAGAGAACAATATCGATACAAAAGAAGTGAAGACTCCTTATAAAGTTCTCTATTTAGCAGAGCTTAATGTTGGTCAACTGGAAGCCTTCATCGTTGCAGATAAGCTCAAAGACCAGAGCAAAGAAGCTTTGTCTGACTTAAAGAAAGAACACTCCAAGAAGAACATCATTCTCTCCGGAGACGAAGAGAAAATCGTCTTAGCCGTCAAAGATGAAGTCAATGCAGATGATGCCTTATATGAACTGCTTCCTGAAGAAAAGCTCACCGAAATCAAAAAGATGAAGGAAGCTAAACATAAAGTCATGTATGTCGGGGATGGCATCAACGACTCCCCCAGTTTATTGGCAAGCGATGTCGGTATCGCAATGGGCGGATTAGGAAGCGATGCCGCTATCGAAGCAAGCGACATCGTCATCATGGATGACAATCTTATGAAAGTTGCTGAAGCAAAAAGACTCTCCAAGAAAACATTGTCCGTTGTCTATTTAGGAATCTTCCTCTCAATCTTCCTGAAAATCTTGGTCATGGTTCTTGTTTCAACTGGCGTATTAGGAAACTATGCGATGATCGTCTCCTCTATCTCCGATACTGGTGTTATGGTCATCTGTGTACTGAATGCATTAAGAATGCTATTCTACAAGCCAAAATACATCAAGCAACCTAAAAAAGCATAATCAGATTGTAATAAAAGCATGGACAAGATCCATGCTTTTATCATTTCATTTTTCTTCTAAAAGGAAGTACTTTCCATCACTTAGCATCAAAGCAACTTCATCATGGTTGACTCGATAATAGTCGTTATAAGACCAAGATGGAATCTTAGGCGTCACTTCGATCTTTTCACCATCTACCTCGACTTCAATCGTCTGATACAAACCACTTTTTATTGCCCCAATAAACGTTCCCTTTTTCAGAATCGCATTCTTATCTTTCATCGCTTTTTTGCAAAGAGAATAGGATTTTGTATCTTTAAAAAAGATGACGGCCGCAAAAACGACAACCGCTATATCAACAGGGAGAGAGAATAAAGCACGATATTCCGAACTGATCCCTGCGATGATAACAGTCGTACAGCCTCCAAACAAAAATATCAACATCATCAACACCTCTACAGTAATCCACATTTTCAATTTGTATATAGCAAAGATTTCGTATGATTTCATTTGAGCAACTCCGCTAATTCATCCATCGTCGCTATGCCATAAACCTTACCACTCATAGAACTACCTATGTGTTCATAGGAAGTTACGATATCATCATTATAAACGGTCACATCAGTACTTCTATACGTTTGATGAACATCAATATATCTGGAGAGCCAATCTTTAGTAAAGCGATATCGAATTTTCATCATCACTGTATCCGTTGTGTTTTCCATCGCGATATTCAAAGAAGTAAAATAAAATCTTAATTCAGAAGCTGTTGCTTTAAATTTTGTATTTATACATTCAAAAAAGTTAGCAATTTGAGTAAATTTCACAGAAAGAGCAGAAAGCGTTAGTCCTAAAATTTGAGTAACATCAAAAGGAAACACTCCCATTATTGTTCCTGCAACTGATAGGTAAAAAGACATCTCATTAAAATACCAAGTGATATCACTTAGCGTTGGATTCCCGTCTTTATATTTTGTATTTAAAATATCAAGCATCTTAGTTGCAAAATATCTAATTAATTTCTTAACATTATTATCCCAAACATAAAGGCACATATAGTCAATGTCCTCATCTTTTCCATAATTATCTGCTAAATGAGTTATCAGTGGATAATTATTATAATTTGAATATTTTATACTAGATTTTTCAAGACTGTGATTCGTGATATTCTGCGAGCAAGGCATAAAATCACTTTTCCATAAAGCAGCGATTTCTCCCTTTTCTTTCGCTTCGTTAATATCAAATTTTCCTTTTCCTTCTTCTTCACTATCTTCAAAAGAAAATGACAATTGATAGCTATTCTTTTCATCAAGAGAGTAACATAAAGTTTGTGTAAGGAGGTAAAGTCAATGGACATGATCAATGTTGAAGGCTAGCCTTCAACATTGGCGCAACAAAAAAG
>ERZ1106978.745-NODE-745-length-21296-cov-7.781743_pt1 | contig 21296 bp, 17 predicted proteins | sample MGYA00403689_ERZ1106978 | MGnify/ENA primary metagenome ERZ1106978 (study PRJEB35170, sample SAMEA104062434) | human gut metagenome | biome: human gut; feature: human-associated habitat; material: faeces | place: Denmark | collected 2012-08-02 ...
TATTAATGACGATTGATGCTGTTAGAATTTCTTACACAAACAATTGACAAGTCTCGTAAAGTGAAATGATAATAGAAAAAATAGCGTATAATCCGTTAGATGTTCGATTTTTTAATTTCGAATTTGCATTGTATTTGCTGAAAAATGATAACAAAAAGCCTCGCTATGAGTTAACATGCGAGGCGATTTTCTTGATGATACTGGAGAGCAGGTGATTTTTTATCTTTTTAGAATTGCCTGAAAACAAAAGTTTTAATTTATTTGTTTTCGTATCCTGGCTTTCCTAAAAGCTTGAACATGTTGGATTTATAGATTTCGACACCAGGCTGGTTGAACGGATTGATTCCGAGTAAATAGGCAGAGAAGGCGCAAGCTCTGAAGAAAAAGTAGACAAGGTTTCCAAGGTTATAAGCATCCATTTTTTCAATATCAAGAACGATAGCAGGAGTATGACCTTCTGTATGTGCTTTTAATGTGGCTTTGAATGCCTTGGAATTGATATAAGACATTTTCTTGCCTGCGAGGTAGTTGAGATTATCCAAATTCTCTTCATCAAAAGGAACTGTGACATCTTTGTGCGGAGCTTTTACATTGATGATTGTTTCAAAAAGCAAAGGTGTACCCTGCTGAATGAACTGACCCATTGAATGCAAATCGGTTGTGAATGTTGCAGAAGTGCATAACAAAGCTTGGTAATCCTTACCTTCAGATTCGTCGAACAACTGCTTTAACCATTCACCGATCATTTGATACTGAAGATTGTAAGAAACGAACATTTCGCTTGTCTTGCGTTTTTCAATCTTCATTGCATATCTCAATGCACCATAATAATAGGCGGGATTCTGCTTATAGTCTAAATTGGAATAATCTTTTTCGCCATCGATGACACCTTTAATGAATTCTTCGATGTCAATTCCAGCAACGGCGATAGGCAATAAACCGACAGGTGTGATGACAGAATATCTGCCACCGACATCATCAGGAATAACAAAGCAGTCATAGCCTTCTTTGTCGGCTTCCTTCTTTAATGCACCGCGAGCTTTGTCTGTTGTTGCAAAGATAGCATCTTTAAGAGATTCTTTTCCGTATTTTTCAATCAAAAGGTTTTTGAGAAGTCTGAATGAAACAGCAGTTTCAGTTGTTGTTCCACTCTTGGAAATGACGTTGATTGCGAATTTTTTGTGCTTCAGATGCTTGAGAACCTGTGCGGAATAGTCAGCAGATAATGTGTTTCCGAAGAAGATAATCTCGAAATCGTCGTTAGGATATAATCCCTTGATTGCTTCGATAACAGCTCTTGCACCCAAATAAGAACCGCCGATGCCACAGACAACGAGACAATCGAAATTCTCTCTGATTTTCTTTGCGGCATTTTTGATATGATCGATTTCTTCTTTGGAAAGCTTGGAAGCGTAATCCAACCATCCTAAGAAATCGTTACCGAGACCAGATTTGTTCTCGATTGTTTTGGCAACAGATAATGCCTTCTCGTCAAAGATAGATAAGTCCAATGGCCCTTCTTTTTGAACTAATGATACTTTTACCATAAGGTTTATAAACCTCCTTAAATATAGTTACAAAATATCGAGTCCATATCTTACTCAAAAACACTTGAAATGTAAATCGAAATATTAGTTTTATAGTATTTTTTCTAAAAGGCAAATATCTTCAGGGTAAGTGATTTTATATAAAAGAGGACTACCCTCAATGAGTTTAGCTGACAAACCGGCCTTTATGGCTTTACTGAAGTCATCAGTGCTTTCCTTATCAAATGGTGATTTGTATATCGATATTATTTGTTTGAGATTGAATGCCTGGGGGGTCTGTACCCTTAAAATGTTGTCTCTAGGAATATAATTTCCATTTTGAGTGATAGAATCCGTCAAAGGTATTGCGGGTGCAATTGCATCGTATTTCCCACATTGTTCGTTTATTGCGGTTAAGATATTGATAGGAAGACAAGGACGAGCAGCATCGTGAATGAAAACATAAGAATCAGAATCAATCCAATTGCGATAATTTTGCTCGATAAAATCCAAAGCCGCTTTTACGGATGCGTTTCGGTCATTGCCGCCTTCTATGATGGCAACGGAATCAATTGTAGTGAATTCTTTGATCAAATTTGAAACACATTCTGTTTTTCCTCTTGCGCATACTACGATTGTTTTTCGAAAAACAGGTGATGAAATCAATGATTTCAACGGATAGATAAACGAGGGAATGCCTTTAATTTCAATGAACTGTTTTTCGGTTGTTCCTTGTTTGGAAAAACGATTGCTGGCTCCGGCCATTAGTAAGATTGCTATTCTATTCATTGTTTTCATACACCTTAATTTTAACACAGAATCCGGTTTTTATTTTGCAACATTTTTGTTATCATTATTGAGGTATGAAACTCAAAACTTTTTCTTTATTATTTTTGATAGCTACATTAGCTTCTTGTCAGTTACGAGACGATAATCCGAATTCATCTAAAAAAACAGATGTCAGTCAATCGAATAACACAACGGAAAACATTATTCCTGACGATGTTCTTGATGATGGACCTCAAACTGATCCTTATGTGAACGTTACAGCGAAACAATTTTACGCTGACTATTCTCCTGCTACTACATATATGGATAGTTATTATAGAACGCAGCATAATTTCATGTCCGGTTCAATAGAACCGCAGTTGCAAAGACCGACTATTGCTGAAAACCAGCCTATGGAAGGAAAAAAATACGTTTTCAATTCTAAAAGCGGGCTTCGTTCTGACGGCAATGTTTATGATATTGTCAATAAGAACGGTAAAGTGGTCAACAGAATCTTCAAAGGTGGAGCCTATGTGACCTTGGAAGAAGTCGCCGCCTATGTTTATGCTTTCGGAGATATTCCAGCCAACTATACAGCCGCCAAAAAAACAAAGCCTTCAACAAGTCCTTGGGGAAAATATCTGAGATTGAATCATAGCTATTTTACTGGTGATACGACTAGATATAAATATGAGCCAGAGCTTCCTGATCTTAATGATAAAAGGTATTACGAAATTGATATAGGTACAACTGGAAGCTTCGAATACTCCACCTCTGGAAAAGGTGAATACAACAATGGACACAACATCATCCGTGGAGCATCCAGAATTGTTTATACAAGATATCTCGGAAACAGTCTGATTGAAAGACCAGAAGACAGAAAAGTCTTCTATACGTTCAATCATTATAATGATTTCCAAGAATACCTGAATTACGAAAATGGTTGGGGTAAATGGTTCGGAAATGTTGCAGGCGGTGGCCAGATGGACAACAATACCGGAGTTTACAAAACCGATTATCCTGAAGTAATCAAAAAAGACTTTCGCTGATCAGCGAAAGTCTTTTCAAAAACATTATTTTTCGGAAGATACCGATTCTTCTTTGAGCTTCATTCTTTCTTCGGCTTTATCAAGACTTCGATAAGCCAGCTTTAGGAAGATCGGAGTTGCAAAGGATGAAATCAGGATCAATAAGAGACAGAATGGCATGATGTTGTCGGATACGATGCCAGCAGAGATGCCCTTTTCAGCACAGACGATAAGGACTTCTGCACGTGCCATCATACCAAATCCGACAATCAATGAGCCATGGAAACCGAATTTGAAGCAAAGACCGGCAAGACCGGAACCAAGAACTTTTCCGAGCAAACCTAAGAATATCCATACGATACCGAAAATCATGAATGTGACGAATTTCGGATTGCTGAAGTCGAAGTTTGATTGATACATACCCATAGCAATGTTTCCAAAGAATACAGGGGCGAAAAGGTAGTTGCAGGTTGTTTCGGCTCTGTGATCGATGTATCCATGGGCAACTGTCGAAGATAGGATAAGGCCCATAAGGTATGCGCCAGTGATATCAGCAATATTGAAGAATTCAGCAAGATAGGACCAGATGAAGCAGAAAGCCAAAGAAAGAATGGTGATACGGATGTGATGCGGGAATTTGGTTCCTAAATAGTTGAACAGTTTTCTGATGAAGAATCCAGCACCAAAGGTCAAAGCAAAGAAGATAATCATAAACAAGAGAATGAATACAATATTCATTGCTGGAGTCTGAATGTTTTCCGGCAAGAGTCTGAACAGCATGGAAGCAAAGTCGCTTCCGGCCTGATTATTGGAAGAACTTGCTAGTGAGATAACCAAAGAGAGAACGATGATTCCGATGATATCATCGATGATAGCAGCGGAGACAAGTGCTGAGCCAATCTTTGAATCGAGTTTTCCAAGTTCCTTCAGTGTTGCGACAGTGACGGAAACGGAAGTGGCGGTAAGAATGACACCATAGTAGAGCTCTGTGTAAATCGGATTGACACTGGAATTTTCCAAATGAAGGCTGCCACCAGTTGTTTTATCAATGATGAAAGCAACTAAGAAGGTAAGAAACATTGGAACAAGAACACCCATTAAAGCAATAAAGAAAGAGGCTAAGCCTACGCTTTTGACTTTTTTGATGTCTGTCTCAATACCAGCGGAGAACATAATCAGAATAACGGCTACTTTAGAAAAAAAGCTCAAGCCATCTGTAACAGTATATTCGGTTAAAATGTTCTGATTTGGAATTAAATAAATCAAACCGACGACAAGTCCAGCCAATAAATAGGCAATGACCTGAGGAACCTTGATTTTTCCGAGAACAAGAGCGAATACTTTTGAAAGCAAAAGAAGTAAGCCCAAAGGCAATAATATCTTGTAAGCCCCCGGATTGTTGTCTTTAGGAATGGCGACTAAAAAATTAGACATCATATACAAAATCATCTCCTTACGTTCTTATAGTATAACCGCCTTAATTTGTTAAGGCTTTCGAAAGCCCTTTCACGTTATAAGATTAATTAGATGTTTTTTGATTTTCTTTAGAAAAGTGAGCAAGATAGGAATTGATTTGCTGTGCTGGTTTTATCGTTTGATTTGAAAACGAAAGTAGGTATTGTTAAGATTATTGGTGAAAGGATTATCAATCTATGGAAAAATATAAATGGGATCTTACTAAAATTTATAAAAACGAGGAAGAGTTTCTGGCTGAATTGGAGTATGTAAAAGCAAATATCATTTCTGCTTATCATGAATTGCAGGGAAAGCTTTCGACAGAAGAAGGAATGAAAAAGTACCTTCTTTTGGAAAGAGAAGCTGATTTAAGAATCTCTCGTCTTGCCATGTTTGCATCGATGAGAAGTGATTTGGATAAGAAAAACATCGAAAATGCAAAGGATTATTCCAAAATCGATTTGCTGTTCAATGATTATTCTGTCGCAACAAGCTTCGTCAATCCTGAGATTCTGAAAGCCGGCAAAGAATTCGTTGATGAATTTTTGAAAAATAATGAAGAATTCAAAGATTTTGATTTTACTTTCGAAAAGCTGTTCCGCGGTGAAAAGTTTGTGTTGCCCGTTGAACAGGAAAGACTGACAAGCTATTATGCGCCTCTTTCCGGAGAAGGATCACAGTTATATTCTTTGTTGTCAGTTGCCGATTACCAACCTAAGGTTGTGACTCTTACGGACGGCACATCTGTTGAAGTCTCTCAGGCTAATTGGACTACATTGGTTTCACAGGCAAAGTCTCAGGAAGACAGAAGAAGAATCTTCGAATCTCTTTATACTTGGTATGATGAACATAAGAACACTTATGGTGAAATCTACAATGCTGTCCTTCAGTCTCAGATTGCTGAGATGAAAGCCAGAAAGTATTCGTCTATTCTTGAAGAACATTTATATCACAACAATATCGATGAATCTGTTTTCCATAATCTTGTAGAAGTTGCTTCTACGCAAAGCGATGCACTTCATCGTTATTATGAAATCAGAAGAAAATATCTCGGATTAGAAAAACATCGTTCATATGACCGCTTTGTCTCTTTAGCAAAGAGTGAGAAAAAATATACATTTGAAGAAGCCAAAGAACTGTTCTTCAAATCTATCGAGTCCTTCCCGGAGGATTTCAGAGCCAAAGCGAAAGATGTTCTTGCAGATGGATATGTTGATGTCTTCAACAATCCTGGTAAGAGAACCGGTGCCTATTCTTCTGGTGGCGAAAACATTCACCCCTACATTCTTCTGAATTTCAACGGAGAATTGGAAGACGTATTTACGCTTGCTCATGAATCCGGTCATAGCATCCATACTCTCTATACAGAAGAGGCACAGCCGGTTGTCAAACAAAACTATACGATCTTTGTCGCAGAAATCGCATCTACATTCAATGAACATAATCTTCTTGACTACTTGATGACAAGCGGAGAATTGTCTAAGAACGATAAGATTGCTCTGCTTCAGAAAGCCATCGATCAGATCTGTGGAACTTTCTATCGTCAGACATTGTTTGGACAGTACGAATACGAGGTTGCAAAAATTGCTGAAAAAGGCGAGCCGATCGATTATTCCGTCTTATCCTCTGAAATGATCAAACTTTACAAGCAGTATTATGGAATCGATATTTCCGAAGAGAAGGTTAAGCCGCTTGTCTGGGCGTATATCCCACATCTCTTCTATACTCCTTTCTATGTCTATCAATATGCCACATCATTCACTGCTTCCATGCTTATTTATGAGAACGTCAAGAAAGGCGTCCCTGGTGCTTTTGACAACTACATCAAGATGCTGAAATCCGGTGGTTCGACTTATCCTATCGATGAAGTCAAGATTGCGGGAGTCGATCTCACTAAGAAAGAAGCGTTCGAATGTGTTACACGCAGAATGAATGAGTTGGTAGACCAGTTAGAAAAACTCTTGTCTGAATAATCTTTCGAAGGCTTGAATGATGAAACACGATTATTTGATACGTGCGATAGCTGCGAATGAACAGATTCGCGCTTTTGCGGTTGATACTACTGGCATTTGTGAATACGCAAGAAAGATTCATGATAATTCTCCTATTGCCACGGCTGCTTTAGGAAGATTGATGTCCGCTGGTCTGATGATGGGGCAGATGCTTAAATCCGATGAGGATAAACTAACTCTTCAGATTCTTGGAGACGGCCCCATGCATCATATCATCGTCACATCCAACATCAGGGGAACGGTCAGAGGCTATGTTTCCAATCCTTCTGTCATCGTCCCTCCAAAATCCAATGGACACTTTGATATATCCGGTGCCATCGGTCCTAATGGGACACTGACAGTCATCAGAGATATGGGATTGAAAGAGCCGTATGTTTCTTCTATCGATCTTCATTCTGGCGAAATAGCCGATGATCTGACATATTATTTTGCTCAGTCCGAACAGACACCGACTTCTGTTGGCCTCGGTGTTTTGATGAATCATGACAATACTGTTCGTGTCTCTGGTGGATTTATTATCCAACTGATGCCTTTCACCAAAAAAGAAGTCATCGATCAACTCGAAAAGAACTTAAAAGAATTCCCGACAGTCACTGATGTCTTAAAAGAAGGAAATACGATTGAAGATATGCTGAGAATGGTCTTGAAAGGCTTTGATATGGAAATAACAGACACCAAGCCGGTGTCTTGGTACTGCAATTGCTCGTTTGAAAGAGGAAAAGAGGTTTTAGGAACTCTGAAAGATGACGAACTTCAATCGATGATCGATGAAAACAAGAACATCGAAGTCAATTGTGATTTTTGCGGAAAACACTATGTCTATACGCCAGATGATTTAAAAGAAATACTTGAGCATAAGCATCAGAACGAAGCAAATAATTGACACTTGCTTGATAATTGTTGAAGAAATAAGGTAAAATGAGCTAGGAGGACATGTTTATGGCGAAGCTGACAAATAGTTCTAAAGCCAATATTGGTATCACATCAGGTGTTGTTTCCATCGTCCTTGGCGGAGGAAGCGTTGTGCTTTTTATGGTCTATCTCATCGTTACGATTTTTGCCTCCATCGGTTTAGGAACATATGAAAAAGGAACTCCGCAATGGGTTGAGCAAAGCGCTTTGGTAAGACAATATGAGACGATCAGTTACATTTTCCTAGCATTGTCGATTGTTTTGTTTGTTTTAGGCATTGTTTTGCTTGTTGTTTTCATCAAAAAGAAACGCCAGATCAAGAAAGCTCAGACAGCTGATATCAATACTGAAGCAAAGTGATGACTTCGATGCTGTCTTCTGCGGATAAAGCGAAAGACAGGACGTTTGACTGAACACCATATAAAGCACAATGATATTCATATCTTTGCCCAGCATATGGTGTTCTTTTTGGTTTGATGATGCTATCCATCGATAATGTGGATCCGCGTCTTGAGTATATGATGTCGATATCCATCTCTTTATAAATCTCATAGATGTCAATGTTGTAGTCGAAGACATAGGATTCGTTATTGTTGTAATTGGCACTGCTTCCTAATTTCTTTCCGTCGTTGTTGATATCATCCTGCCATCCGAACCAATCAAAACGGGTAATCCAACGATCTTTCGTGATAGGATCATAAACGATGGGAAGTACTGTTCTCCAACAGACATCGCCTCCATTGACTGGCTTCTGGTTGAAGCTGATGGAACCATAGTTGGTCAGCGAAAGCTTCATTGTGAAATCGCCAGTGAAATTATCAGCGTATTTCAGCCATTTGTTTTCATCGCTCCATCCTGTTGTGTTGCCCATATCAATCTTATTGTTCTGAAGCGTATGTTCTTTGCCAATGAATTTTTGCTTGATAGAAATAACCTGACTTTTTTGTGCGAAACCAGAGAGTTTGGATTTATCTTCTATTTCGTAATTTGGAATGCTGAGCTCATTAAATGAATAAGAGTAAGGTTCTTTTGCGACTCTGCTATGTTGTTCGAGCAAATTATTGTTTTCATCCACATACTGAAGTTCGGTTATGATGTACTTGCTGACTATTGAGTCTATATCTTTTTCTGTTTTAGTTTTTGATACAATAAGATTTTCAATTGAACCAGAATTGACAATTAATCCGTCTCTTTTTATGCTTTCTAAGATGTTAGTATAAATAGAATTGTATACAGGCGTATCGCTTCCGTTAGTCATATTATTGAAAATTGTGAAAGACATATGCCCGTTTTTATAGACTGCTGCTTTGTTCATTGATAAAGAGATTGTGAAAATTGCCTGTTCGTTTTTAGGAAGAATAAGTGAGTGCTAACATTGGTGTTCTAAAAAAGCATTTTGATAACTGATTGATTTATCCGCGAAAGAAATAGAGGTTGTTGTGATTGAAAAATCAGTGCCGCTGAATAATTTCTGGTTTGCCGATGATTCAGTTAACAGGAAGGAAAAAGAAAGGCCATAGTCCGGATTGGCCATGAAGGATGTGTATGTAGTTGATGGCTTTATTGACGGTACTTCATTATCATTGAAACGATAAGTGACATAGATAGCTTCTTCTTTGTTTTCTTTTAAGCCCTTGATAGTATCAATATCCGGACTCATGAACGGAATTTGAAGTGCTACAGGAAACGAATATTCTCTTCCTGGTTCGATTTTCTTTTCTTCACGAGAAATAAAAGTCCCATCTTCAAAAATGTAATTGATGACTAGTGTGGATTTATTGATGGTTGTAATTGAAGTATTGTCTGTTGCTATTTCTGTAATCTTGTTTTCAGTATCTTTTATCGTACTATCTGAAGGAATGTTGGTTGATTCGTTTTGTCTATTACAGCTGAATAGAAGAAATAGTAATGAAATCAATGATATTGCTTTTTTCATGATTTGCTCCTTTAGTACATGCAAAGAATATTGTGAATCTCATTCACGAAATTCTTACTTCTTCTTTGGAAGAAAGTGAATGTGTTGTTGATGTCATTGTTCCACGAATTGAGATCTTTTTCTTTTTGTCCCCAACGAAGCGCGGAATAGTTATGGTAGTGCCTCACTTCGTCGATCATTTCGTTCATGGTATCAATACAGTGGTATGTGGAAAGAATATCGTTCACCAATTCTTCAGAACGTTCATAGAGCCTTGTCCTAAAAGAAGAATTGGACATCAGTTTATTCATCAATGGGAATTTCGTATATGCATTAGCATGATATGGATAAAGTGGATTCTGATAATCAGTAAAAGCGAAATCGGCGTCATGAATTACAAATCTGAACTTTCCGTCTTCATATTTGTTGTTTGGATTGCTTTGCATGACTGTCCACATTTTCAGGTTATTGAAGTTACCGATGAAATCCCAGTTCCCAGCATAAGCATGAGCTAAGACAACATCTATGAATGAATCAATATCCAAATATTGATTTAAAAAAGCCTGATAGTTTTCCTCGTTTGTGAAGTCATGACTTAAAAGATAGTCATTCATTTCCTTCAGTTTCTTTTGTCCGATGGTTTCATCTCCGTCATTGATGGACCAATCACCTTTGAGATCATAGGTGATGACATTGTCTTTATCAATTCCATAGTTATCACTGAAATATACATCCTTGTAATGTTCTCTTATTGACATCAAGCCCCAGTATTCACCATTGATATAGACAATGGATGGACGGTATCCGGTTGTGGAGGCATTGCTGTCTTTCATGATTGACTGAAGTATTGCATCATTGATTCTTGTAGAAGATTCGAATGCGTTTCCGCCGTTATGCAGTCTGAATCGACTGAGCTTTGTCAGCCTTTTTGTTTTGTCTCCGCGCTGCTCTCTTTCTTTGAACACGTGTTCTTTGACTTTGTCGTTCTTTTTTCCGTTTTCATCTTTATTGAAATTCAGATTGAATGTTCTTTGCGGATAACCTAAAGTCCAATTTCCGCCTAGTTTGATCTGCGTGTTTCGATAAAAATATTCATTATATTCCGGATCGAAAAATTCCAAATCAGCTCTTCTGCTGATATCTTCTCTGATTTTGTTGTAAAAACCATTCGAGCCCATAATATCGTCATAGGGCATAGAAAGTGAAACAACAGGGATATTGATATCTTTTGTGATTTTGTCTTCGAACAGATAAGTGAAAGACCTTTTGAAGACTGTTTCTTTGTTGTTCTTATTGACTACGTTGATTTTCAAAACGGGTTGTTTATCAAACAAGATGTAATTTTCGGTTTTCTGTATGTTGTTAATATAGGCCTCCGAAACACATTTTCCTTCCTTGTCATCAGGGAGAATAGCATCGACGGATGTAGTGATGGGGAAATCAGCTTTATTCCTGGATTCTGATTTGTTGATCAGAATCGGCTCTTTGTATAGAGCCATTTTAGATATGTCATTGTTTTGATAGTCCAAACTGTAATACAATTCCAAATTCTTATCGATAATGAATGAAACGGATTGCCCAGTTGAATAAAAACCTGGAAGTTTTGAAATATATACACCATCTGTCAATTGCGTATATCCTCTTTTTAAAATGTCTGTGGGAGAATCGCTTGATAACAGAGATGGCATTAGAGACAATGCTGTAATCGGTAAAATCAGAAAACTTTTGAGATCTTTCATATCTGAAATAGACGCCTTTGACTTGATTGTATCGGAAACCGCTTACATAAAGTATCAATAATTTTAATGAGGGGATTTTTGAAAGACCAATGAAATCGAAAAAAGAGATATTTGTCCTTAATAATGGTATTATTAAGGAAGAAAAAAGGCTTTGGAGGTAAATATGAAGTGGAAAGTCACATCAATTGATAAAGAGACAGAACATCGTTTCCTGAATTTCTATACGGTGCACTATAAAGTAGAAAACGAAGACGGAAAAGAGAAAGATTATTCTTATTTCTTAGCATCCAGAAATGAATCCGTCAATAATCTAAGAATCAATCGTAAACAGTATGATAGACCAGATGCTGTATTGATCGGTTGCTATAAAATTATCAACCATGAATTCTATCTTTTGCTTGAAAGCCAATTCAGACCAGCTTTGAATAGGGAAGTCATTTCCTTTCCGGCCGGTCTTATGGATCCTGAAGACAATGATATAAAGGAAACTGCAATCAGAGAAGTCAAAGAAGAAACTGGCTATGATGTATTCCATGCTGAACTGCTTCTTCCTGCTTCACCGACATCGGAAGGTCTATCAGATGAATGCAATGCAGTCGTTCTTGCTGAACTGAAAGAGAAAGGGACAGACAACAAAGAGGAATTCGAAGATATCGATGCTGCACTTTACTCAAGAGAGAAAATCAAGGAAATGCTCTTAGATGATTCCTATTTGTTCTCGAATTCCGCAAGGCTGTTGATACTTTATCTTCTTGAAAGATTCAAGAACGTGTAAGCGTTAACAAAAATGCAATAATTTAACATAAAAGCATTTGCTTTTTTACGCGTTTTCATAGTTTGAATTTATCATTCAAGATTGATAAACATCAATGAAAATAATAAACAATTGCTTTATAAATGCCTATGGAAATGTAAATATTCAACAATAATCTTGAATTATTTGAAAATTAAGCTTTGCGCAGTTTTTGCACAAAGCCATCTTTTTTGTTGCAGCAATGCAATAATTACTCATTTTGTAATCGTTTTCATCAAATCTCATGCAAATGGATTTTTCACTATGGTAGTATTGGGCTATTGAAATGGAGGTAACACAATGAAAGGTTACGCAATGTTGAAAATCGGCGCTTCCGGTTGGATTGAAAAAGACATCCCCGAAATCGGACCTATGGACGCCATCGTTAAGCCGTTAGCCGTTGCTATCTGCACTTCCGATGTCCACACCCTTTGGGAAGGAGCAATCGGTGATAGACACAACATGATTTTAGGTCATGAAGCTTGTGGTGAAGTCGTCAAAGTCGGTTCTCTTGTCAAGGATTTCAAACCTGGTGACAGAGTCTTGATTCCTGCAATCACTCCTGATTGGAACTCTCTTGAAGCTCAGGCTGGTTATTCTATGCATTCCGGCGGTATGCTTTGCGGTTGGAAGTTCTCCAACTTCAAAGATGGTGTCTTCTCTGAATTCTTCCACGTCAATGATGCGGATGGAAACTTAGCTTTGCTTCCTTCTAATATCGATCCTGTCGATGCCTGTATGTTATCCGATATGGTTCCTACTGGCTTCCATGGTGTCGAACTTGCTGATGTTCAGTTCGGTGATTCCGTTTTGGTCATCGGTATCGGTCCTGTCGGACTTATGTCTGTTGCTGGTGCTTCTTTAAGAGGTGCTTTTCGTATCATTGCTGTCGGTACAAGACCCCTTTGCGTCGAAGCAGCAAAAAAATATGGAGCCACTGATTTCATCTCATACAAGAACGGTCCTATCGATGAACAGGTCATGAAGCTTACTGGCGGTAAAGGTGTTGATAAGGTTGTCATTGCTGGCGGTGACTGCACGACCTTCGATCCTGCCATCAAGTGTCTCAAACCAGGCGGAAAGATCGGTAATGTCAATTATCTTGGCAGCGGTCAGTATGTTAACATTCCTAGAGTCGAATGGGGTGTTGGTATGGGACATAAGCAGATCAATGGCGGTTTGATGCCTGGTGGAAGACTTAGAATGGAAAAACTCGGTTCTTTGGTTTCTTCCGGCAGATTGAATGTCCATCATTTAGTCACTCATGTCTTTGATGGTTGGGATCATTTAGAAGAGGCCCTCTTCTTAATGAGAGATAAACCGGCCAACTTGATCAAGCCTGTTGTCAGAATCGAAGACTAAATATGAAAATTCTGGTTGTCTCTGGATTTCTAGGCGCTGGCAAAACCACTTTCATCAAAGAATTATCTAAGAAGACAAACAGGCTCTTCTGCATTCTGGAGAATGAATTTGGTGCAGTCAATGTTGATGAAGCCATTTTAAAAGAAGAGAAGGATGATATGAAAATCTACGAACTTACCTCTGGTTGTATCTGTTGTTCAACCAGAGGCGAGTTCGCCACTACTTGCCTTACTATCGCAAATACGATCAATCCTGATTATCTTATTGTGGAGCCCACTGGTGTCGGTTCTTTGACGAACATCAAAAACAATCTGAACAAGATTGCATATGAAGCGATTGAGATTTTAAAACCGATTTGCATTGTAGATGGTCTTGCGGTCTTGAACGGCACTTGCCAGTTCAATGATATTTTCATTGACCAGATTCAGCAAAGTGGATCTGTTTTCATATCGAAAATGGAAAGCTGCAATGAAGATGAAAAAGAAGTCGTATATCAGAAACTGGCTGAACTGAATTCCGAATCAACCATTTACAAAGATGATTACAAGACATTCTCTTCTGAGTTTTTCTTTGATCTGCTGAATCAGCTATCAACAAGAATGACCTCTGCAGAAGAAAAGAAAATGGTCAAAATGGAAAGTGTTTCTTTTGTGGATGCAAAAATTCCGAATGTTGTTTTTCTGATCAACCTTTTGGATGAAATTGCAAGAGGCGTATATGGAGACATCAAGCGCTCCAAAGGAATCGTTGAATGCCAGGGACATTGTTATCAATTCGATTATGTCGACTCTTTGTATTCCATTCGTGAATTTGAAAATAAGGACAATAAAATCGTCTTTATCGGACCAGCTGTCAATACAAAAACATTGGAAAAACGACTTCAGGCAACTGCTCTTGTCGATGATGATTAGAGCTTGTAGCCTTTTACGTTTTTAAGAATTGCAGGCATCCAAACGCTATATCCTTTGTTGTTTGGATGAATTAAATCACTTTCGATATAGGAGGAGAAGTCTTCTCCTTTTTTGCTGATTTCTTCAAAAACATTTTCTGCATGGATAATAGAAACATTTTTGTATTCTTTAGCGACCAAATCAATGAGTTCGTTATATCTGTCCTCTTTTTCTCTGAATGCAGGGAAAAGAGGAAAATGACAGACACCTAAAAGATAGATGCGAATGTTTTCTGTTACGGAATTGATTGAATTCAGGAAAGTCCTGCAATCATTTAATGTCTCTTCTACACTCTTTCCGGAATGGATATCATTGAATCCGAGATTGACAATAATGTTCTTTGGGCTGCAGTTTCTAACAAGCTTAGATACGAAGGGATTAAAGTCACAGAAACGGAATCCACCGATTCCGTAATTGACTGTTCCATTTCCCTTTGAATAGTAATCGAACAATGTTGAGCCATCGCACGTGCAATGATTGTTAAGAAAATCAAAGTAGCTGTCACCAACAAACATATAATCGACATCTTTCATTGTCTTTGAATGCTCAATCATATCAGAAATTCGTTTTTCGTTTGGATGAAGTCCCCTTAATCTTCTTGTGTTTCTGAAAGTGGGTAAAATAAGGTTGTGCAAATCTTTTCCTTGGTAGTCTCGCACATAGCTGATTCCAGCGAAATTTCCGGCAAAATAGCAATCAGGCTTTCCATCTTTCAGAAAATAGAACACACCATCGCCATAAATCCATTGTGTGACTTTATAGTCATACATACCTTCATAAAGATAGAGCGTATCTCCACTAGGTCCGCCTACACTATCACAAGTTATTGTGGAAAATGTGAAATCCTGTTGCCCGTATCCGATCTTTTCAAATGAAGAACCGGTGAATTCGACAGGACCCGTATAAATAGAACCTTCAGGATATCTGATCTTCGCGATTCCTTTGATACCTTCTTTTAAATTTTCTCCTTCTGTTATAAAGAAGAAGACGTCTTTCTGAATGGATTGAAGCTCTGACTGTGTGTAGATTTTCATAATTGATATTTCCTTTGATTTCCTTGCTTTATGGTAGTTGATATTTCACTATAAATCAATCAGTGCAAAGAATTATATTTAAAGTGAAAGAAAGGAAAAAACAAAAGAAATCAAATAGAAGATATGCTAGAATGATGTTAGTTTGTAAATACAAAGAAAGTGGGTTTGCATTATGAACCAATATCAGAAAATCCTCTTTGACAAAAAAGTATATGGGATGAATCTGCTTGAAAGCAGAACCTCTTTTTTCTCATATCGAAACGAAGATGATCTGAAGGACAATAAAACCGAAGAAATCAATCTTTCCGGTATTTGGAAAGGGAAGTATTTTGATGATGTTCTCTCTGATTATCAAGAATACCTTCTTTCTGATTATGATATTGAAAAAGAAAGAGATGTCGAGGTTCCTCTTTCCTGTGAATTACAAGGCTTCTCAGCTCCGCAATACGTCAATACTGAATACCCATTTGATGGATATAACAAAAATGAAGAAGGAGATGTCCTGTCTGTCAAAAATCCATCGATGCTTTATTGGAAGGATATTGAAATCGAAGATCTGAACGATGTCTATATTTTAGATGTGAAAGGTTTTGAATCAGGTCTTTTTGTCTATGTCAACGGAATAGAAGTCGGTTATAGTGAAAATCTATACCTTGATTCTGAATTTGATATTACTTCCTATTTGAAAAAAGGAAAAAACAGAATAGGTCTGCTCTGCTTTAAATATTCTTCCTCAAGTTGGCTATTGGATCAGGACTTCTTCCGCTTCATGGGCCTTTTCCGCGATGTTACTTTGCATAAACTTCCCAGTGAACATATTTTTGATGTTAATGTTGAGACAGATGTTTCCTTATCAACTCTTATTGGAAAAGCAAAGATCAAACTGACTGGTCCTTTATCTGAAACGAGAAAGCACATTGAAGTGTTCGATTTCAAAAACGCAAAAGTGTTTGAAACTGAAACGGATGAAAATCAGATTGATTTTATATTAGAAAAAGTATCTCTATGGAGTGCAGAGGAACCGAACTTGTATACAATACTGATTACACTCAAGAAATATGATGAAACAATAGAAATCGTCAAAGAACATTTTGGATTCAGAAAAGCAGAAATCAAAGATGGACTCCTTTTATTCAATGGTAAGAGAATGATCATCAAAGGAGTCAATCGACACGAATGGAATCCTGACAGAGGAAGAAACGTTACGATGGATGACCTGAGTTTTGATTTTGATCTGTTGAAAAGAAACAATGTCAATGCAATCCGTACAAGTCATTATCCAAACAGAAACGAATTCTATCAAATGGCTGACAAGGAAGGGTTCTATATTTTAGATGAGGCCTGCCTGGAATCCCATGGTACAAATGCCAGATATAATGGATGGATAGATGATGACACTCCGCTTCCAGGAAGCAAAGAAGAATGGATAACTATCTGTATTGAAAAAGTAAAAAGAATGTATCTGCGTGATAAAAATCATCCTTCCATTTTCATGTATAGTTTAGGAAATGAAGCCGGCATCGGCACTGTATTCGAAAAGATGAGAGAGACTCTTCTGTCTTTGAATAAGAGCCTGCTGATTCACTATGAAGGATGTCATCTTCAGAAGAAATGGGAATTGATCAGCGATGTATCATCTACGATGTATTTTTATCCTGAGCGGGTTCCATCCGTTTTGGCTGAACATAAAAACAAGCCCTATATTCAATGCGAGTATGCTCATGCGATGGGAAATTCTTGCGGGAATCTGAATGAATATCATCAGCTGGTCCGTGAATATCCATCTTATCAAGGCGGATTCATTTGGGATTATATCGACCAAGGACTGTATTATGACGGAGAAAAGAAATCACGATATCTTCATTTTGGAGGCGATTATTCAGATAAACCTAATGATCATGATTTCTGCTGCAACGGCATTATTTTTGCTGATAGAAAATATGCGTCTTTGTCTTCTAAATTACTTGCAGTCAGACATCTTTATCAGCCTTTCTTTATTCATAAGGACGGAGATAGAATCATCCTTGAAAATGAACTTCTTTTCCTTTCATCTGATTATGATGTTTCTATCGACTATCTTCTTGATGGAAAAGAAATGAAGAATGATAAAATCAGACTTCATTGTGAGCCCCAGAAGAAGGTTTCTCTTGGTATTCCAAAAATAGATTATGATGAGAAAAAGGATGTTGCACTGATTGTTAGGGTCTATTTGATTTCAGATATGCTTGGCATGAAAGCCGGTGATATGATCTCTTATCAGGATTTTGAGATTCAAAGAAGAAAGAACACAACTATCAGAAATAAAGGAAAACTCTCCGTTACGGATGGCCATTACAACATCGGTGTTGAGTGCAAAGACATGTCTATTCTATTTTCTAAATCAAATATTTCATTTGCTCCTGCAGGTTTGATTTCATTGAAAGTGAAGGGGGAGGAGTATTTGTCTTTGACTGCAGTTCCTACCTTATTCAGACCGATAACCAATAATGATCAGACCAATGATTTTCTTCAAAGAAGCAAGCTGTCTTATGCTTATAGCAGATATATGAAAACGGACATCGATGAAATTGAATGGAAGGAAACAGAAGATGAATTCATGATCCGATATCACTATCTGATGGATGAAGTGAATAAGAAGGGAATGATTGTCACTTATTGCGTTTCATCTAGCGGAAGCATTCATGTCAAAGTCGATTATGAGCCTTTGATGGGATTGGATACATTAGGTGAGATCGGCCTTCATTTCTATTTGCCGAAGACAATAGATACACTGACTTATTTTGGAAGAGAGCTTGAAAGTTATCCGGACAGAAAAGAAGGAAATGAGTTAGGTATCTATCATCTCAATGTCAAAGACGGAAGAACGAAATATATCTATCCTCAGGAGAGCGGAAACCGAGAAGATACCCGTTATCTAGAACTGAAGAACAAGAGGACTTCTCTTCTCTTCAGTTGCTATAATGATTATTTCAGTTTCCATTTCCAAGAATATTCTCCTTTTGCTATTGATGATGCAAAACATGAGGAAGAACTGACAAAGTCCAATGACCATCATCTTGAAATCATTGGTAAGATGAGAGGAGTAGGAGGAGATGACTCATGGGGCGCTCCTGTTCATCCGGAATATGAAATAGATGCAAAGATTCCGCATTCATTTGAATTCGATATCACTACTAAAGCGTAAAGAAAGGATTATCACATATGAAAGAATTTGTTTTTGATGGAATTCGTTTAGAGCTTGTTTCTGATAGAATCATCAGAATTGAAAAAATGAGAGATGACAAGTTTGAAGGCAGAAACACTTTCTTTGTACCTAACAGAGATTTTTTCAAAGATAAAATTCAATATACATTTAAAAAGAGAAAACAATATACAGAAATAATTCTATCTGGATATCAAATAAGAATCGATGACAAAGGAAAAGGACTTCAGGCTATCAGCATCTATAAAGGAAAAAAGGAAGTCTACCATTATGTTCCGTTGAAGAACAGCGGCGAATTACCTGAATTTGCAAATACACCCTTTGTATTTCCTCTTATCGATAATCCGAGAATCATCGTTCCGGAACACGGATATCATTTCACAGGAAGTGAAAGCAAAACCGATGATTTTGAGATCGATGAATCGGCAGAAGACCTTTATTTGCTATTGACGGATAAAGATCCGTTCCTGTTACGAAAGCTGTACCTTGATCTGACAGGAAGAATAGATCTTCTGAGACTTTCCGCATTCGGTTCATGGAATTCCAAATATTATGCTTACACACAAGAAGAAGCAAAACAGATCATCAAGGATTATCAAAGTCATGATGTTCCATTAGACAATCTTGTCATTGATACGGACTGGAGAAAGACTGCCAATGGAATGGGATATGATATCAATACAGATCTTTTCCCTGACATGAAATCATATTTTGAATTTGCTCATCAGAATCATATTGAAATCATGTTCAATGATCATCCTGAACCGCAAAAGGATGCTGTTAATTTGCTTGATCCTTCTGAAATCAAATATCGAGAAGAAAACCTTCAGAGACTGATGTCGATGGGATTGGATTATTGGTGGTATGACCGAAACTGGATCACAAAGCTGATTCCTCCTGATTCCTTCATTCATCCTGAGACATGGGGCATGTATCTTTTCAATGACATTGAAAAACACTATTATCAGAATCAATCCTCTTCTTATCAGAGAAGAACAGGCTTGATGAGCAACACGGATAACATTGAAAACGGAATCTATCGCGGAATTCAGAACTCTGCCTCTCATCGATATCCGTTCCAATGGACAGGCGATATTCTTTCTACATCATTGTGTGAGAATATTGATAACATTCTGAAAGCAGGAAAGAACTGTATTCCCTATGTCCATCCGGATTGCGGAGGTCATATTGGCAATCCAAATAAAGAACTGTTTATCAGATGGATGCAGATGGGATGCTTTTTCCCCGCTTTAAGACCACACTGCACCAACAATGTCAAACGTACAAGAGAACCCTGGGTTTATGATGAAGAGACGACAGATATTGTAAGAGACTATATCAAGATGCGTTATCGTCTGCTCCCGATGATCTATAGAGGTGCCTATCAGAGCTATATCGATGGTACACCATTATGCCGCTCTTTGGATTATGTCGATTTCAATGATAAAAACAACAGCAAATATCCGTTTGAATATCTCTTTGGTGACTTCCTTGTTGCATATCCTCATCATCAGGCGATGTTAGGTAAGAATCAACAGGAAATCGAACAGTCCTGTTATCTCTCTAAAGTCAAAGCTGTGTTTTATAAAGGAACTGAATTAATAGGAGAGCCCTTATTAGAAAAAGAGTATGAAAAAGTATCCTTTGAATTGAACGGAAATCCTTTGGAAGAAGGATTGCCGGTCAATGAGTTCTCTGCTCGATTTGAGTTTTCGCTTCGTTTAGAAAAAGACGGCTATCTGATGGCAATCAGCGATGATGGAATAAAAATTTATGTCGACGATAAGTTAGAAGGGGAAGACTGGTCCAGTCATGCTCCTTCTCCTTGTCTTACCGGCATGCTTAGTAAAGGAAATCATAAGATTACAATCGAATATTTCCAGGATAGCGGCGGAGCAAAACTAGCCCTGTATTTTATCAAGCCGTTCAAAGTCAGAGAAAATGAAATCTATTTCCCGAAAGGCGAATGGGTGGATGTGTTTACCGGAAAGACTTATAAAGGACATACAACGACTATTAAAGAGTGCTCTTTAAATGAGATGCCCTTATATGTCAAGAAAGGAAGCGTTGTACCTTTAGCAAAGGATAGCAACAATACAAAAGAACAGCTTTGGGATGAATTGACTCTCGATTACTACCCATCCAAGAAGGAAAACTATTCTTCCTTCCTTTATGAAGATGATCGAGAAACAATCGCCTATCAGGAAGGAAAGAATAGTATCATTCCTTATTCTGCTTTCTATGATAAGGAAAGTAACTCTTTCATTGTCCGTTTAGAAAGTGCGAATGGAGAGTTTGATGGAAAATACTATAGCCCGAAAAAGCATATGAAGCTCAAAGTTCACATGCTGTATCAGGATGAAGTCGAAAAAGTTCTCTTCAATGGAAGTGAAGTTCCCTTCTCTTTCTTTAAGCGGAACATGAAGTCGAAAGTGATTTCAAACGAAAACACATCTATCGATAGTGATACGGTCGTAGTCGAGTTTGATTATGATTCAAAAGAAAAAGCAGAAATTGAAATCTGTCTGTGGAGTGTACCGATAAATTTGGACTAACTTGTAGATAAGATACAACAGAAGCAATATGCAGGTCAATCGAAG
>ERZ1106978.772-NODE-772-length-20628-cov-39.516065_pt1 | contig 20628 bp, 19 predicted proteins | sample MGYA00403689_ERZ1106978 | MGnify/ENA primary metagenome ERZ1106978 (study PRJEB35170, sample SAMEA104062434) | human gut metagenome | biome: human gut; feature: human-associated habitat; material: faeces | place: Denmark | collected 2012-08-02 ...
GTTTTCGTTCACAGTGGCGCCGCAAGGCGTGATGGTTTGGGGAAGGGGGACCGCGCCAGCGGTGGATAGGGTATTTTCGTTAACGGCGCACTTGAGATGATTTTCCCCACTCTCTTTCATACCGCCAGTACCCTTACCCTATCCGCCCCTTCGGGGCACCTTCCCCTCGAGGGGAAGGCTTTGGGAGCGGCAGCGGTATTCTCATTTCGTTGACTTTCCCATCGGGAAGTGAGTGGCGCTTGGGCGTTGCGCTTTTACATGCCAGCGGAGCAGCCCCTTGAAGAAGGGGCGCGCCGAAGGCGGAAGATAGATCTGTCCCGAAGGGGCAGCCTTCTACGTGAAGGAATGAAAGGGAATGTGAGATCGCCCGTTCTCGTGTATCGTTATCCCGAGCGCAGTCGAGGGATCGTTTTCGTTTGTCATTTTTTGTTTCATACGTGAATCAGTTTGCATGAAACACCGTTCTTCCGATTCGCAGGGAGCATGGTGTTTCCCGCTTTCCGCTGTCCGCGCATCCTTTGCCTTGCCGCGAACGAAAAAGATTTCTCGCATTCGCTCGAAATGACGAATGCGGGGAGGCGGTATTCTCGTATCATTGCTTTCTTCATGAGGAGTCCGTGGAGGCGGCATTCTCCCTCCTTCTCATGGAAGGAGGTGCCCCGAAGGGGCGGAGGTTGGAATCGCCGAGGTATGAAAGGGAATATGAGTAAAGCGGTCTCTCGTATCGTCATCCCGAGCGGAGCCGAGGGATCTTTTTCGTTTGCCATTTTCTGCTTCATGCGTGAATCAGTTTGCATGAAACACCGTTCTTCCGATTCGCAGGGAGCACGGTGTTTCCCGCTCGCCGCTATCCTCACATCCATTGTCTTGCCGCGAACGAAAAAGATTTCTCGCTTTTGCTCGAAATGACGATACGGGAGACGGTGCTATCCGACGCAGAGGCTTTACTGCTCCGTGCTCGAAATGACGAATGCGGGAGGAAGGCTGAGATGCTCGAAGCCGCCGCCACCATTTCTCAGTCCCCACTTTTCCCGCAAAACATTCCTGCTTTCCTGAAAATAGGTGCTGTAAATAAGGCTGTTTCCCACCGATGATATCTGCATTTTCACACCGCCTCGCACCGCGCGGCAGTTCCATGGATTTCTTTAAAAATAAAAGGTTTTCCCCTCATTTTTTACAAATTTGAAGAAAAATGGTAAAATACAGGAAGTTTATGGAGGTGATAATTCATGCGTGCTATCTACAAATGGAGCTCGATCCTGGCGCTTTGGATACTTGCCATGGTTCCGGTTTCTGCAGAAACATTGCACGCAGGGATGAGCGGGGATGCTGTGACAGCCCTGCAGAATTCCCTGGTAGCGGCAGGTTATCTGGCCCGCACCGTGGATGGAGACTATGGTTCCACCACAAAGGAAGCAGTCTATTTATTTCAGAAGGATAAAGGCCTGACCGCGACCGGCGAAGCCGATGATGCGACCAGAGATGCCATTCGACGTGCCGAAGGCGCAGGCTATCGGAACGGTGGGGGCGTCGTGTATGCAGAAGGGAATCGCGGAGATGTGATCTCCGATATGCAGCAGCGCTTGCAAGAGGCAGGCTCTCTCAAAGGCGACATCGATGGTGTCTACGGGGGAGATACCGTGAAGGCGGTGAAGGACTTCCAGAGATCCCGTGGATTTCCTGTATCCGGTGCAATCGATGAAGTGACCTACAGCGCGCTTCGGGATATCAGCGCAGGGACGCCGGCGCCTGTGGTCTCCTCCGGCGGGGAGTCTTATGGCGTCGGCGACCGCGGCAGTGATGTGAAGACCATCCAGCGGAAGCTGAAACGTCTCGGCTATCTTGAGGGGGAGGCAGACGGCATCTATGGCGGGCAGACCGAGGATGCGGTCACGGCTTTCCAGAAAGAGCAGGGGATCTCCGTCACGGGCGGCGTGAACAGCGAGACCCGCACGAAGCTGAATGAAGTCTATGTGGCGCAGACTGGAGACTATATCCTCTCGGAGGGGGCCAGGGGAAAGAGAGTCATCCATCTGCAGAATCAGCTTCTTCTGCATGGCTACGATCCCGGTGTCGTTGACGGTGTCTTCGGCGCCGGTACGGCAGATGCCATCCGCAGGCTGCAGGATGAGACAGGCCTTGAGACCACCGGTGTGGCAGATGAAGATGTCTGGGATGCTTTGGACAATGCGCCCTATTTCCGCGGCAAGTATACGAAGACCTATCACATGAGATCGACGGCGTACACGCCTTATGACGGGGGCGGTGAAGGGCATACCGCTCTGGGCGGATTCGCCGGCAAGGGGCATGCCGCCGTGGATCCGAGTGTCATCCCGCTTGGCAGCATTGTCTTCATCGAAGGCTATGGCTACGCCATTTGCGATGATATCGGAGGTGCGATCCATGGAAATATCATCGATGTCGGCGTCGATACCCTCGCGCAGGCTTACCAGTGGGGGACGAAGAGCCGCGTCAAAGTGTATCTCGTGAGATGAGTGACCAGTTGCTAGTGACTAGTGACTTGGGTTAGTGCTTTGGAGCAGAAAATACCGTGATTCCGTGTCGTATGGAATACGGGATTTCCTGCTTTTGTTTTTGCTCGAAATGACGATATGGGGGAGGAGACCTTGCGAAGGGTCAGCGTTTTTACATGACTGTTGTGTAGCCCCTTGAAGAAGGGGCACACCGAAGGCGGAGGATAGATCTGTCCCGAAGGGGCAGCCTTCTACGTGATGGAATGAAAGGAAATGTGAGATCGTCCGTTCTCTCGTTTCGTCATCCCGAGCGTAGCCGAGGGATCTTTTACGTCGTAGCGGTACTCTGTACTTATGAGGTAATGATAAAATCGCGTGGGTGCTTCGTCTGCTCCTCATCTGATGCTCGTCGCTTGACCGTTGTGCAAGGAAGATTTCTCGTTTCGCTCGCAATTCACTCCCACGCCTTAAGCCCCTGCGACGAGTGCTCGCCAGCCTTTGCGTTCAAGGCGGTAGAGCAGGACGGTCGCGCAGGAAGCACGGATGAACTGATCGAGGAGGAGCGCACACCAGCAGCCGATGAGACCAAGGTCTAGCACATAGATGAAGAAGGCGGTCATGAGCGGACGCAGGAAGGTGATGGAGAGGAAAGAGTAGCCGGCCACCTGTGCAGCCTTGCCAGATCCGCGCAGGATGCCTGCGGAGAGGATTGCGTGTGCTTCCGGGAAGCTCACGACTGCGACGAAGATCATGATGACAGAGGCGATCTCCAGCGAGGAGGCGTCATCCGAGAACAGAGCGAAAATGTCAGAGCCGAAGAAGAGGATCGCCGCGCATACGATGGCCGAGAGGATGAGGCTCCACTTGATGCCGCATCTCTTGTAGCCGCGCCAGTCCTCCTCACTGCCCTTGCCGCAGGACTGCCCTGCCATGACCATGCTCGCCTTGCCGAAGCCCATGATGAAGTCATAGTATACGTCAGAGATGTTCATGCAGATGCTGTGTACGGCGAAGGGGATCGTGCCGAGTCCTGCCGCCATGCGACTAAAGAGCACCATGCCCACGCGCTCACTGCCCTGCTCCGAAAGGATGCTTAGAAGGATCGGCATCATGCGGTGGAAATAGGCACGGTCGGGAAGGTAGCTCCCGCCAGAGAAGAACGATTCATTTTTGAGGATCCACGCAGTCCATGTGAGGGTGAAGATCGTACTTGCCAGCGTACCGATGGCTGCGCCCATTACGCCGAGGGAGGGGATCGGGCCGAAGCCGAAGATCAAGAGTGCATTCAGCGCAAGGTTCACCACATTGCCGCAGACATTCGTCTTCATGATGACGCTTGTACGTCCGTAGCCCAGCTGCACCGCCTGCAGGATGAGCGTGAGCGAGGTCACGTAGACCGAGGCAAGCGCGATGGGGCCATACGCCATGGCTTCTGCCATGTATTCGTCATTCGCGCCCATGAGGTAGAAGATGTCATCCAGAAAAATGTAGAAAAGGATGTGCAGAAGACCCATGAAGATCGCGCAGAGCGTGAGCGACTTCTTCATGATATCCGACGTGCCTTTCGTGTCGCCGGCGCCCGCTTTTTGGGAAACGAGCAGTGTCACCGAGGAGGCGAGAGAACGGGAGAAGCAGAGCAGGATGAGACGCGGCTGCATGAAGATGCTGACAGCTGCGATGGACAAAGCTCCCAGTGCGCCGACCATGATGAGGTCGGTCGAAGCGAGGAGGATCATGAAGAGACCTTCCAGTGCGGCAGGAAGGGCGATCTTGAAGTAGTTTTTGTCGTAGGTATGCATGAGAGTTCCTGTGGGATTCTTTGGAGTAAAAACCTTTTTGATTAAAAATTCTTTTATATTCTATATAAAGAAACGGCGGAAAGCAAGGAAAAGAGCATGAAAAATTGCTTAGGCGCGTCGAACTTTAAAAATTCAAGTGGGGGGAGTGACTGGTGACTCGTGACTGGTAGCTGGGGATTGGTAGCTAGGGATTAGGGATTAGACATCAGACTTTAGACATCAGACTTCTGAAACCTGACGTCTGCTCTCCGGGCATCGCCCTACATATATTTGCGGCGAAGCCGCCACCTGAACCCTGAACCATGAAGTTTGAAAGCAGGGATAAGTGGCTAGGGATTAGAAGCAAGCGGTGATTGAAGTAGCGCATTTAGCACGCTGACCGTTCTGCAAGGAGGATCTCTCGACTTCGCTCGAGATGACGATACGCGCGAAGCGCTACCAAAATTCTGCGGCGCTTTTGGCTTTTATGCGCCGCACCGACCCCTTTGAACCCTCTGAACCTGTTGAACCCGCTGAACCTCTTTCGCATGTAATCAAAGGACGGCGCGCCCCATAGGCTAACCCTGAACCCCTTTTCCCCTCCCTTGCGCCGCGCGCCCTGTTCCTTTAGAATAAAAGCCAAATGACGAGGAGGGGACATGATTCCTATGACGACAGAAAAGAAAAAGCTCTGCCTCTCGCTTCTAGGCATCTTTTTCGTGATCTTTATACTAAACAGCTTTATGGCGCGCAGTGCGGGGGATGACTACGTGTATTCCTTTATGTGGGAAGGACACTCGATGTATGAGCCGCTGTCAGCGGACGCGCGGCGCATCGCCAGCTTTCAAGATATTGCCGTGTCTGCGTGGTCGTATTTCCTGACGTGGGGCGGGCGCATCGTCGCGCAGTCGATGGCGATGTTCTTCCTTTGGATGCCGCGAGGTGTCTTCAATGTGGCCATCGCGCTCACAGTGGCGCTCCTTGTCCTCCTCATGCAGTGGACGGCACGGGGCGGGAAAGTCACGATGGAGCTTCCTGCAAAGAGCGTCCTTATCACAGGCTTCTTTCTCTGGACATTTCAGGCAAACTTTTGCGGCATCTTCATCTGGCTGGATGGCTCGTGTAATTATCTCTGGCCGATGGTTTTCCTTCTGGCGTGGCTGCTGCCTTACATCCGGCATTACATGACGGATGGGGAAGCGCGCTATGGAGGCTGGCTCTCGCCGCTCCTCTTCCTTCTGGGGCTTCTTGCCGGGAACGGAAATGAAAATACGCTCTGCTGGATCGGGCTTTTCGGACTGTTTTATCTCTATCACATATATAAGAAGGGGGAGATGCAGCTCTGGATGCTGACAGGCTTTGCGGGACTCTCCATCGGCTACGGGATCCTCATGCTGGCGCCGGGAAATCTGGTGCGCATGGAAGAGAGCGGAGAGAGCTTCCGGCTCTTCCAGTTCTCTGTCAAAGCCTTCGTGGCGATCTGGTTTCATACGCTGCTGCTCTCGCCCTTCTATTTCTACCTGATGAAAGCCTTTCGGAAGAGGAGAGAGCTCTGCGCTTTTTCCGGCGGCAGGAAATATGTCCGTCTCTCGCTCTGGTTTCTATCGGCGAGCCTGCTCTTTGAGATCATCATGTGCCTCTCGCCGGAATTCCCCTTCCGAAGCCTGTTTCCGAGCACCATCTTCTGCCTGACGGCGGCGCTCCTCATGCAGCACGCCGCTGATCGCGCCGGCGCATCGCCGGTTCGCTTGCCGGGGGCAGGGGTGATGAAGCGGCTGGCCACCCTCTACTTCGCCTTCACCTTCGCCATGACCTTCTGGATATTTGTGGGAAATGCCAGATGGTTTGACCGCGGGCTCGGAGAGGCTGAGGCCATGCGCGGGACACCGGCTATCCTCTCTATCACCGAGCGACCGCCGTATGAGGAGGAGCTGTGGACGTACCTTACAGGCCTTCACCATTACGCCGTGGGATTGAAATCTGATCCAGCACATTGGGGCAATGCTGCGATGGCGCGTTTCTATGACATCGGCGGCGTGACGATGGTGGAGAAGAAGTGATTAGTCATTAGCATTTCCTTTTTTATAACTGGCATTTAAATCAACTTCCGAATTAAGTTAGGAGTGAGGAGTGAAGGTACGGCGCATAAAATTAGGAGGCGCCGTGGAGTTTGATATAAATGGCGGACAAGTTGTTTTATATAATAGGGGATTGGGGCGCTATATGAATTGTGCGCCCCTTCTACCACTTCTCACTTCTAACTAAGTCCAAAAGTTGACAAAACGCAATACTAGTCACTAGTTATTTATATGCTTTTTGCCCCAATACATAGAAGTTTATGAAAGTGTAGAATTTCTTAAATGAGTATGGTAAAATGAAGCCAAAAATGCATTTAGCATCGTCAAATACACATCAGATGCGATAGAATTTTCTCCTTACGACGAGTAAGGCGTCGAATAAAACGGTATCCCGAAAGAGGGGGCTACATGAAACTAGCAGATAAACTGGCCAAGACCGCAGGGAAGATGTCGCCTCGAAAGCTCATCCTTCTCTGCGCTTTCTTTGCGCTCATGATCTTCATCATCCTGTACAGCACACTGTCTTCCTTCGAAGACAAGAAAGAAGAAAAGCCACCGGAGGTGGCGGGCGTCGCCATCATCGAAGCGGTGACGGATATCTCGCCGCGGACGGTCATCACAGATGACATGCTGAAAGCCTCTGTCGTACCGGAAAGTTTGCTCCCGCCGGGGGCTTTAACAGACAAGAAGCTCATTGTCGGGCATAAGGCAGGCGTCACCATCCTTGCTGGCGATGTCATCACCAGGCGAAAACTCGATGTGTCGGCAACCGCCGGTTTTCAGGGGCTCATCCCGGATGGGATGCGCGCGCTGTCTTTTGGCATCAATGACATTTCCGGCGTCTCCGGCTTTGCGAAGCCCGGCGATCATGTGGATATCCTTCTGATCTCCAGTCAGGACGGGAAGAACCGCGTCACTTCGAAAATGCTGCTCCGTGATGTCCTGCTGCTTGCCATCAATAAGTCCAGCATGGGTCAGGGCTACGTCGCACCGAAGAAGGATGACAAAGACGGAAAAGATGAATCGAATGGAAATAAAATGCCGACTGCGCCGCGTCGCACGGATACCTCCTCCATGGGGACGCCCGCTGTCGCGACGGTCGCGCTCTCGCCCTATGATGCGGCGAAACTCACCGCTTCCCTGCAGGTCGGACAGGTACAGCTGATGCTGCGTCCGGCAGACAGTGCGGCTGAGACGGAATCGGTCGCCTACTACGTGATCCCGCTGCCGCAGCCGGATCCGCAGCCGCCGGCCGCTTCGTCCTACGCGCCGTACCCTCCGCAGGGCGCGCCCCAGCCGCAGGTGGAGATCAGCGGGGGACAGACCGGCAGTGCCGGCAATGGTATCGAAGTCATTCGTGGTACAAGCGTAACGAGGGGGCAGTAAGATGAACGGAATGAAAAAAAGGATCGGATTCCTCCTCGCCGCTGTAATGCTCTCCTTCGGAAGCGCCTGCGCCGCTGAACCTGTCGAGGTGTCCCTGAATGAATCGAAATACATGGCCGCTTCCGGCATCACACGCCTTGCGGTCGGAAATCCTGCCATCGCAGACGTACAGCTTCTCTCTTCGGGGGATTTTCTCCTCGTCGGAAAGAAGGCAGGGACGACATCCCTCATCGTCTGGTCAGATGGCGGACGGCGCACCGAGTATACCGTGTACGTCGCGGGCAATGACCGCGGCATGGCGAGCGCCATTCAGGACGCTATCGGCTATCCGAAGGTCCATGTGCAGATGATTAAGGACCGCGTGATGCTTCGCGGCAAGGTCGAGAACCAGTATGAGCACGACACCGCACTGAAGATCGCCGGTCTCTACACCGGCGGCGATGGCTCCGGCGTGATCGATCTCCTCGAGATGGAGCATCCGAGCCAGATCCGCCTTGAGGCGCAGATCATAGAGATCAATTCGGACTATACCAAGAACCTCGGCATCCAGTACTGGTCGCAGACACCGGGTTCAAACAGCAACTCTGGCAGCAGCACTGGCAATCCCAATAACAATATCACCGTAGGTACGGCGGGCCTCTTCTACGGCGGCGAGGATTTCTCCTCCACCCGAAAACACGGCGGCTGGCTGGGCTCACATGTCGCGAATGTGAATGTGACCCTGCAGGCGCTCATCAATGAAGGCAAGGCGCGTATCCTTTCCCGCCCGTCCATCACGACGATGTCCGGGAAGACGGCGAACATCCTGATCGGCGGACGCATCCCGATCCCCGTCTCGGATGGCAATGGCAATGTATCCATCGATTGGCATGAATACGGCGTGAAGCTCAAGATCGAGCCGGTCGTCGACTCGGAAGACAAGATCACCTCGAAGGTCCATGCCGAAGTATCGACCCTAGACTACAGCCATGGCGTCAAGATCGACTCCTTCAGCGTACCGGGCATCGCGACCCGCGAGGCCGAGTCCGAAGTCAATGTCCGCTCCGGCATGACCATGGCGATCGGCGGACTCATCAATTCTGAGGACGCGAAGATCGTATCGAAGATCCCGCTCTTGGGAGATCTTCCCATCATCGGGCGCTTCTTCCGTCATACATCGAATACCCGTGACAAGCGTGAGGTCATCATCCTCATCACGCCGACCCTTGTCGCAGACGATACCCCTGCGCCGATGAGCCGGCGCATGAAGGAAAGCTATGAGGCTAGCGAGCGCACCGCCAGAAACCGTGAGCTTGTAGAGACGGGGAAGCCCGTTCCGCAGGGGACAGATGCTGAGGAGCGTGACCTCTGGGGCGAAAAGCCCGGAGACGATGACACCATCATCCTCGAAGAAAAAGCCCCGGCCCAGACGCGGTCCTATCTCTTGAAGACCACGGACATTCACGGCGAGCCGATCCTCGTCCCTATGACCGAGGAAGACTACGAGGCACAGAAAGACCGTTTGACCGTCGCCCGTCGAGAAAAGACAAAGCCGGAGAAAAAGGCAAAGCAGGAAACCGCCCAGCCAGCTGTAAAGATACAGCAGCCCACCCGCACCGCCGCTGACGCCACCGCCCAGAGGGCAAGGATCAAGGCAGCGATGGACAGGTACTCCGGAAAGAGCACTGCTCTGAAAAACAGGTAAAAGTGGTGGGTTCAAGGCTCAGGTGCGGCGCAAAAAATGTGACTTGTGACTTGTGACTGGTAGCTAGGGATGAGTAGCTAGGGATTAGGTTTGCGATACGAGAAAACCGCTAGTTTCAAGCCTCCGCGGCGCTTCTATATTTTTATGCGCCGCACCACCATTTCGCATTTCGCATTTCTAATTTCTCATTCAAACGAGGCTTTCAAACGCAATCAAAGGACGTACGTCCCGTGGGCTAACCCTGAACCTTGAACCCTGAACCTTCAACCTTCATTCTGATAAAGAGTCCTTAGAGACTTTTTATAGATTCCGTTTCTATACATTTCACGAAAAGGAGGTGAAATCATTATGATGAACAGAGCAAAACAGATCTATGACTACTATGTCAGACCTGTACTTGGCGAAAAAGGCCAGGACATGGTCGAATACGCACTGATGCTGGCGATCATCGTCGGCATTGGCTGGCTGATTTACAACCAGTCTGAGTTGGCCGGCAAGATCAATGCGGTCTTTAGCAATTCCGCAAGCCTGATGGAAAAGGCTGCTAGCAACTCTACGGAGAAAACGCCGTAACGACTACAATGGTACTTGCTGCATAGCAGGTGCCATTGAGAAGGGGCAGCCGCTGGGCTGTCTCTTCTCGATGGTATCTACTTTGGTAGACAGGTTCAACGGGTTCTATAGGTTCTATAGGTTCAAAGGGGTTCTCACCTTGTGTGAACAACGTGTTTTTCTAAAACTAAAAATTTTGCGGTGCTTTCCCATTTTTATGCGCCGCACCACCCCCGTTGAACCCATAGAACCTGCAGAACCCGCCGAACCTCTCGTCGAATCCGCCCAAACAACCAACAACCAATAACTAACAACCAGCAACAACCAACAACCAACATCCCCGAAGGAGGCGTGATGTCTATGGTAGGCCGCAAAGGCATGATCATTACTGTATTCAGCACGGCATACGCCGTGGGAAAGACGCTCATCGCCATCAATATGGCGGCGGAGCTGGCAAAGAACCGTCACACCGTCTGTCTGATCGATCTGGATCTGCAGTTCGGAGACGTGGCGAGTGTGCTCAAGCTCACGCCGGAGAAGACGATCGCAGACGCGGAGAGATCCATGCGCGAGCATCCGGATGACACCGTAGCCGCCGAGTATCTGACGCCCTTCTCCTCCGGCGGCGTCTCCTTCGATGTGATGGCGAATCCGAAGCTCCTCGAAGAGGCGTACAACCTTGATACGACGCTCATCCGTGACCTCGTCGTACAGCTTCAGCTCGAGTATGACTACCTCATCATTGATACGACATCGACCTTCAGTGCGCTCAATCTCTCCCTCATGGATCTTTCGACGGTGATCGACTTCATCGGCATCGTCGACTTCATCCCGACCATCAAGAACATGAAGCGAGGCTCGGATGCCCTGAAGGAGCTCGGCTATGATGACAATAAGATCCGCTACGTCCTGAACCGTTCGAATGCGCGCACCCGCATCAATGTCAAGGATGTCGAAGCGATCCTGGGTCACCAGTTCCACTACGTCATCCCGAACGATTTCCAAACAGCCGCCGAATCCATCAAGACCGGCGTCCCCCTCGTCCTTTCGGCGAAGGACACGCCGCTTGCCAAAGGCATCCGCACCATGGTGGACACCTATGAGGAAGACAGCGCCTCGCCGCAAAAGTCACAGGAGGGCGGCTGGCTGTCGAGACTGTTCTCGTGATAAGGCAGGTTCAGGACTCGCCCATAGGGTGTGCTGTTTGTGCAAAAGAGGTTCAGCGGGTTCTAAGGGTTCAGAAGGTTCAACGGGGTTGGTGCGGCGCAAAAAAAGAAGCGCCGCGGAGTATTAAAATATACGTTGTTTACGAAAAATGAGAAACCTGAGAATCGTCAGAGCTTGCTCAGCCGACCAAAATCGGAGACGTATAAATGACTAGCTATAAAGAATTGTTGGCATGGCAGGTGGCGAGGAAACTCAAAGACTTGGTATATCGAGCAGTTTTGCAGTTGCCCAAAAATGAAGAGTATGCCTTGTCCTCGCAAATGCGAAGAGCAGTCGTATCGATTGGCTCTAATATTGCCGAGGGGCAGGGGCGTGGGACGATTAATGATTATATCCATTTTCTATATATAGCACGAGGTTCGGCTTATGAGTTGGAGTCTCAGATCATATATTGCGATGACCTTCATTTTCTGACGCAAGAGATATCCACTGAGCTTCGTGATCAAATCAGGTATGACGTGTATCTGATCAACCGATTGATTTCTGCCCTGAAAAGAAAGCAGCAGGCTTATTTCCATGATGCCCGAGGAACATATGGGCAGTTAGAGGAAACCAACGAGTGTGGGAAAAATTAAAAAATGCGGCGCTATATACATATGATGCGCCGCACCACCCCCGTTGAACCTTCAGAACCTCTAGAACCCGTTGAACCTTTTAACTGGAGGCGAATTCCATGTCTTATCGTACAGTCCTCATCGAGAACAACCGCATGATGCTTGAGCGGCTGTCGAGCGTGATCAGAAACAGCCCGGGCTTCGAGCTGTCGGCGAGGTATCAGACCGCGGGCGATGCTCTGGGGCAGATGCAGGCATTCAGTCCGAATCTGATCCTTCTGGATATCGACTGTGAGCCCAATGTCAGTCTGCTTTCCGATCTTAAGAAGAATTGCGGGCAGGCCCTGATCATCTGTCTTTCCCGCCGCTGGGACTCGGAGGCGCAGGCAAGGCTGCTGCGCGGTGGCGCGCAGGGGTATATGATCAAGCCGTTCACGCCGGATGAGCTGCAGGCGGCGGTCAGGAATGCGGACCGCGCCTCGCTGCGCTCGTCTGCGCGTGTGATCTCCTTCTTCAGCCCGAAGGGAAAGAGCGGCAAGACGACATTGATCTCCAATCTCGCCGCGAGCATCGCCAAGAGGACGGGAGAGCCTGTCGCGATCCTTGACTGTGACCTGCAGTTCGGTGATATGGCGGTCTTTTTCAATCTGAATCCGCAAACGACTCTGGTCGAAGCGGTGCGGGATATCAAGTTTCTCTCGCCGGTGACGCTGAAGTCGTACTTCATTGATGCCAGAAGGAATCTGCAGATACTTTGCGGGCCGGCGAAGCCGGATCTTGCGGAGTCTGTCACGCTGGATGCGCTGACGCAGCTCATCCATATGACGCGGAGTCTCTACAGCTACGTTCTGATCGATCTGCCTTCGGGATTTTCCGATATTTCCGCGACGGCCTGTGAGCTCTCCGATGAGACGGTCCTGATGGCGATGTACAATGGCGGCTACGAGACGATGCATATGAAGCGTGCGCTGGAGATCTTCAAGGCATGGGACGACTACCGGGAGCGCATCTATCCGCTCTTCACCCGCGTCTCGCCGTTTGACGACGCGAAGAAGGAGCGTCTCTCCAAGGAGCTGGGCTATCCTGTCGCAGCCATCATCCCGAATGAATATGTCCGTGTCTCGGAGGCGGCTGACAATGGCCGCCTCGTCGTGGACGAGGATCCCGGCAGCCCCTTTGCCAAGGCCGTCGATGCGCTCGCAGAGAAGATCATTAGTAAGTAGTGACTGGTGACTAGTAGCTAGGGATTAGTAGCTAGGGATTAGGTATTTTTCCCCAACTGAGCAGGCTCCTGGAGAGGGGGCGCGCCAAAGGCGGCGGATAGATTCCCATAGCGTCAGCCAGACAAATGCTGTACAACGCTGATTTCCAAGAAAGGAGCAAACATCTATGATCTTTATCATCTCGCTGTTTTGCGCCTTTCTTTTCTTTTTCATCCTGTTCTTCCTACTCGGTCATGCACTGAAAAAGAAGCAGGTGGTGTCTGAGCGTCTGCAGCAGTATGCGGACTATCTCGATGTGAAGGAGACGGAAGAGGAGCGCATCTCGACCGGGCAGAAGCTCCGCCTTGCCTTCCGCAAGCGCATGCGAAGGGTCGGGGGAAGGAAGACCGCTTCGAAGCTCGATCTCATGATGCATCGCGCAGGTCTGCCGTTGCTCGGCTTCGAAATGGTCGTGATCTCCTTCGGGGTAAGCATTCTTGCTTTTCTCATGGTGCTCCTGGTCACAGGGGAGGGCGGCGCTGCGCTGCTCTTTGCCCTCCTTGCTTTCCTTTTCCCGTGGGGCTATGTGAAGTACCGGATCGACAAGCGGTTGAAGGCGTTTCTCTACCAAATGGCTGACTGCCTGACGCTGGTCTCCAATTCTCTGAGGGCGGGCTTCTCCTTCCTGCAGACGATCGAGATCATTTCCAAGGAAATGAAACCGCCCGTCAGCACGGAATTTGCTCGTGTCCTTCGCGAGACGAATCTAGGGAAGCCTTTGGACCGTGCGCTGACGGAGATGGACAGGCGTGTGGGCAGTCCTGACTTCTCTCTCATCGTCACGGCGGTGCTCATCCAGCAGCAGGTCGGCGGAAATCTGGCCGACATCATTGATATCATCCGCGATACCATCTTAGACCGCATCCGGCTGCGCGGCGAGATCAAGACACTGACCGCGCAGGGACGTATGGCAGGCATGATCCTTGCCGCTCTTCCGATCGCGATGGGGCTCTTCATGTACATCATGTCGCCGGAATATATGCGCCCGCTCCTCACGACACGCATAGGTCAGATCGCGATCGGTGTCGCTCTCGTGATGGAAGTCATAGGCTTCTTCATCATTCATAAGATCGTAGATATCAAGGTGTAAAGGTTGGCGGGTTCAGGTTGATGGGTTCAGGGTTAGCCCTTGGGGCGGCTCGTCCTTTGATTCCGTTTGAAAGGCTCGTTTGAATGAAAAATGAGAAATGCGAAATGATGGCGCGGCGCCAGATCCTTCGACTCAGTTCTCACTGTTCCGCCTTTACATGATCGAACATCCGACATTTCACTCCGCTCAGGATGACGAAATGCGCCGTAAAGTATAAATTGTGGCGATGCCCGAAGGTGGCATTTCAGTCACTAGTCACTCGAGGCTTCTAATCCCTAGCCACTAATCCCTAGCTACTAATCTCTAGTCACCAGTCACTCCTAATCCACAATCCCTAATCCCCAGTCACTAGTCACCCGTCACCATTCCCGCGAAAGGAGAAACGAAGCATCATGAAACGACAAAAAGGGCAGGATATCGTCGAGTTTGCACTGCTGCTGCCGATCTTTCTCCTCGTTCTCTGCGGGATCATCTATTGCGGCTTCATGTTCGGGGATTACCAGACCGTGCAGGGCATCGTGAGAAATGCGGCGCGCGAAGCGGCTGTGGTGGAGCCGACAAAGGATGAAATGAATCCGACAGAGCTGAAATACGACTATCAAAAAATCAAAGACAAATACAATACCATTTTGAAAAATGAGAATGTGATCACCCATTTATATGTACCGGATGTATCGGGCGAAAATGGGATTCGGATCGATCTGGGGTCTCATCTGAAAACGACCCTGCCTGATGCCAGTATTCCCGATGATTCTGTGGGTGCGGTGCTGACGATGAAGCTTACCACAAGTGACATTTCTTTCGTGAATTATATGCAAAATGTCGTGGGTATCCCAAAGGAATATACTGTCAGCTGTTTCATGTATAGAGAAAAGACCAGCACCTGAGATGCCATTTCGAGCGAAGCGAGATGAGGGGGCTACGCAACGGTATATCCCACATTTCTTATTTCTCATTCAAGCGAGACTTTCATACGCGATCAAGGGACGGCATGCCCCACGAGCTGACCGGAGCTCTTACTTATTTCGACAAGGAAGGTGAAGACTTTGAAACTTCTGGAACGTCTTGGCCGCCGTGACGGCACCGAGAAAAAAGAACAGGCCGCTATATTTGCCGGCCGGACGAACAACGCCCACGAAGAGGGATACCAGGAGCTGAAAAACGGAATTCACCGGCGTATCGTCGATGACATGACCGCTGAGCAGCAGCAGGTCTTGGACGGCAGGCATACGCGGCAGGAGGTCGAGGCGGTCATCACCCGCTATGTGCAGCGCGTGGTCGAGGAGGATCCCTTTGCCGTTCCGCGCGGCGAGCGTTCGCGTCTGGTATCGGATATCTGTGATGAGATCCTGGGGCTTGGCCCGATCGAGCCATTCCTGAAGGATGATGCCGTGACGGAGATCATGATCAACGGGCCGAAGAAGATCTATGTGGAAAAGATGGGCAAGATCCATCTGACGCAGGCTCGTTTTCAGGATCAGGCACACCTGATGGCGATCATCGAGAAGATCGTGTCGCCGCTGGGCCGTCACGTCGATGAAGCATCGCCGATCGTCGATGCGCGTTTCGAAGACGGTTCTCGTGTCAATATCGTCATCCCGCCGCTTTCTCTGTCCGGGCCGTGCGTGACGATCCGTAAATTCTCCCGGATACCGCTCTTGATCGAGGATCTGATCGCCTATGGCACCCTTTCGGAGCAGATGGCCTCATTCCTGCGTGCCTGTGTCAAGGCGAAGCTGAACATCATGGTCAGCGGCGGTACCGGCTCCGGTAAGACGACCACGCTGAATGTACTTTCTTCCTTCATCCCCTCCGATGAACGCATCGTCACCATCGAAGATGCCGCCGAGCTCCGCCTTGAGCAGTCGCATGTCGTGACGCTCGAGTCCCGTCCGCCGAATATAGAGGGCAAGGGGGCGGTCACGATCAGAGACCTTGTGAAGAATGCTCTCCGCATGCGTCCGGACCGCATCATCGTCGGCGAAGTCAGAGGCGGCGAGGCACTCGATATGCTGCAGGCGATGAATACCGGCCATGACGGCTCACTCACGACCGCGCATGCGAACAGTCCGCGCGATGTGCTCTCGCGTCTGGAAACGATGGTCCTCATGAGCGGCTTCGATCTGCCGGTCACGGCGATCCGCAGCCAGATCTCCTCCGCACTCGATCTCATCATTCATCAGTCCCGCATTCAGGACGGTTCCCGCAAGATCACCTACATCACCGAGGTGCAGCAGATGGAAGGGAATGTGATCGTCCTGCAGGACCTTTTCCGCTACCATCAGACCGGCTTCGATGAAAACGGCAAGTCGCAGGGCTCCTTCGTGTATACAGGCCTGCAGCCGCAGTTTCTCACCAAGTTTAAGATCCACGGCGTGGACGCGCCGAAGGATCTCTTCGGCCGCGTGCCGGAAGGAGATTGGGAAGAATGACGTGAAGGGTTCAGATTGGCGGGTTCAGGGTTGTGGTGCGGCGCATAAAAATATAGAAGCGCCGCGGAGTATCCATAGCGGCGATGCCCGCTTGCCGTATGCAAACCCCAAGCCTTAGTCCGTTTAGGACTATCTTCCAAACAACGTCTTGCTTTCAAACTTGTGGTATGGTGCACAAAAGGAAGAACTGCCGCGAGTTTTAGAAATCGTTTTTTTCGGGGGATGCGATGAGCACATACAGAGATCTCGATGTGTGGAAAGAGTCACGCGCTTTATATAATTATATAAGCAGATTTATCGAATGGTTGAAGCACTGCCGAAAAATGAAGAGTACGGTATTTCTTCTCAAATGCGGCGGGCAGTTATCTCGATCTCTTCCAATATCGCGGAGGGTTCCGGAAGAGGAACGCTAAAAGACTACGTTCACTTTCTGTACAATGCTCGCGGCTCTGCTTATGAATTGGAATCGCAAATTATAGCATGTGCGGATGTGCATCTCACAGATAAAACCGTGTTAAAAGAATGTTATGGGCAAGTGCAAACGGTGATTCGCTTACTCAATGGCTTGATTGCGTCTTTGCTCAAGCGCTCAAATATGCTGCGGGAAGAGGATGCGGCATATGGGAACGAAGAAGAAACGTCAGTTTCTTCTTCGTTCCCTGAACCCTGAACCCTGAACCCTGAACCCTGAACCCTGAACCCTGAACCCTGAACCCTTTTGAACCGAGGTGACACGCTATGCTTGCATTTTCTATCGCGATCGCGATCTCCTTATTTGTTTTTATCATGATGACGCTCATCGTACTTCGGCAGTCGGACTCGCAGCGTGAGATGCAGCGGCGTCTGGATCAGTTTATGGATCCTTCTGCCGAAGAAGAGATGGTGGATCCGGACGATCTTCGGAAGATCCCCTTCCTGCAGCGTACGGTCGGCCGTGTGCTGGGCGATCTGATGGATACGCTCTCCTACTTCGCTCCGGCGGCGATCCCGAAGCTCATGGAGCGGCGCATCATGCTCGCCGGCAAGCAGGGCGTGTGGAAGGTCGCTCATTTCGCCGGCCTTTGGTTTCTGTGCCTTGCGCTCGGTCTCGCACTCGGCTTTTGGTATGCGGGGCGGGGCGTCTATACAGCGCCGCAGTTCTTCCTCATCGTTCTTGGCTGGGGATTCATGGGGGCGCTGCTCCCCTTCGGTGTCCTGAATCATATCATCAAGAAACGCCAGTCTCTCATCACGCAGCAGCTGCCGGATGTGCTGGACCTTCTGGCGATCTCTGTGCAGGCAGGGCTCTCCTTCGACGCGGCGCTTCGCAAGGTCGTCGAGCGCATGAAGGGGCCCTTGATCGATGAGCTTTCCCGTATGCTCCGTGATGTACGCATGGGGATGACCCGTCGCCGCTCGATGCAGTTCATGGCGAAGCGCTGTGATGTGCAGGATGTGTACCTCTTCGTCATGTCCGTCACGCAGTCTGAGCGTCTCGGTGCTTCCATGTCGGATACGCTGACGATCCAGGCTGACAATATGAGAAATGTCCGCCGTCAGCGGGCGCGGACGAAGGCGATGAAGGCACCGGTCAAGATGGTCTTCCCGCTCGTATTCTGCATTTTCCCTGCGATCTTCGTGGTGGCGCTCCTGCCATCGCTCCTCTCTCTCATGGAAACCATGGGGAAAAAATAACTGACAGCGTGAGCTGGCAGTTATTTTTGGTTGGCGCGGTTTGAAAGAAGGGATTGTGACTAGTGACTGAAATGCCATCTTCGGGCATCGCCACCATCTATACTCCGCGGCGCTTAGATCCTTCGACTCAGTTCTCATACTTCAGATAAGCCATTCTTTAACATACGACATTTTTCTCCGCTCAGGATGACGAAATGCGCCGCACCGTCCCCGCCCTACCCACTAACCATAGAACCTCGCCCCCTCTTTCGCACGCAATCAATGGGTGATACGCCCCACGGGTTACCCCTGAATCCGTCAACTATATTTTCGAAAGGAGCCCCTTATGACCGAAACATGGATCCTCGCCAATACTGACTGTTCCGTCTCTCTCACCGTAGAAATCGCTCGCTCGTGGTGGGCGCGGTTCAAAGGCCTCATGCTCCGTGCGCCCCTTGATGAAGGACGTGGACTGTACCTCGAGAAGACGAACAGCATCCACATGTGCTTCATGCGTTTTGCGATCGATGCGGTGTATTTCGATGGAGAAGGCCGCGTGGTGAAGGTCGTCCCTCATCTTGCGCCGTGGCTTGGCCTCTCCGCCTGCCTCCGTGCGAAAGGGTGCTTGGAGATGAAGGCGGGCGAAGCGAATCGACTGGGCATCCAAGTGGGAATGGTGCGGGCTTGGAAGTGAGACGTGTGGGAAAGGGCGCACGTCCTGCGCGCGCTCTCTCCCCTTGCTGATTTCCCCTTTGCCCCTTATAATAGAAAGAACAACTCAGCAAAGGAGACATATCATGGAAGGATCCACCAGCAGTATCATCTTTATCGCTCTCATCACGACGCTCCTCGTCGTATTCAATTACCGCACCATGCGCTTCAAGAAAAATGTGGCGGACATCGTGCAGCAGATCCTTGCACATAACAAGCGGGACAGGATGCTTCGGAATCAGGAGTTCGTCCACTACTTCCTTTCGAGCGGAAATATCTGGCTCGCGCACATGGATGCGGACTTCAGAAAGACTGTCATGGTGCAGACCGGCGTCTCGGTGCTCTCTATCGTGGGCGGGCTTGCGCTCATCGCGGCCTGCGTCTTCTGCGAAGTGTATCCGCTTGCACTCTACCCTGTAGCGATGCTCGTCTTTGCATGGAAGGTGGGATTCGCCTTCGAGACCATTTCCAAGGATGAGAAGGTAAATGCGCGCCGTGCGATGGAACACTATAAGAAACAGTATCCGAATGATCCTACGGTGAAGCAGAATAAGTGCACGGACAAGTCTCCGGCCTGGTACATGACGGCGAAGAAGCTGGCCAAGACCGGCAGCCTCGGCCGCGGCAAGGCGGATGCGAAACCGGAAGCAAAGACGGTCGTCAAAAAAGGAAAGAAATAAAAAAGGGAGCTGTGCAGCGCACAGCTCTTTGTTGTAAATGAAGTGGGGAAGGGTCAGCCCATGGGCATGCCGCCCCTTCATTGGGGATTGAAGCCTCGCTTGAATGAGAAATGAGAAATGAGAAATGAGAAATGGTGGTGGCGGCTTCGCCGCGAGTATATATGAAGCGATGCCCGAAGGTCTGCGGAGATAGGTTTCCCTCGTATCGTCAGCCTTCCCCTCGAGGGGAAGGTGCCCCATAGGGGCGGATAGGGCACAGGCGGCAGGAAAGACAGATGCGGAAAGCGGAACAGCGCGGCACATGTGGAAAAAGCGTAAGTCCCTCGCCGCGAATGACAAAGATTTCTCGCTCTGCTCGAAATGACAGTGCGAGAGTGCCACCAGTCACCAGTCCCTAGTCCCCAGCTACCAGCCACTCGCGGATCCTAATCCCTAGTCCCTAATCCCCAGCCACCAGTCACTAGTCACCAGTCCCAGATTTTATACGAAAGAAGTGCATACGATGTCCTTTGAAAAAGTAAAAGAATATTTTGAGACCCTCGGCATGGGGGATCGCTGTATGGATCTTGAGGAGTCATCAGCGACGGTGGCGCTGGCGGCGCAGGCACTCGGGACGGAGGAGGCGCGCATCGCGAAAACGATGTCCTTCCTCTTGGATGACAAGCCGCTCATCATCGTCGTGGCGGGAGATGCCAGGGTGGATAATCACAAATTCAAGATGAGCTTTCATAAGAAGGCGAAGATGATCCCCGGCGCCGATTGTGAGAAGTACATCGGCCACCGCCCCGGCGGTGTGTGTCCCTTCTGCCTGCCGGAGGGCGTGCCTGTCTATCTGGATGTGTCCCTGAAACGCTTCGATATCGTTTATCCGGCGGCAGGCACGGACCATAGTGCGGTGAAGCTCAGCCTTCCGGAGCTGGAAAGGGCATCCGCTTCGCAGGGCTGGGTGGATGTATGCAAGAATTGGGAGAGTGAAGAGGGTTAGCCCAAGGGGCGAGCCGCCCCAAGGGCTAACCCTGAACCCTGAACCCTGAACCCTGAACCCTGAACCCTGAACCCTGAACCCT
>ERZ1106978.779-NODE-779-length-20505-cov-12.032421_pt1 | contig 20505 bp, 20 predicted proteins | sample MGYA00403689_ERZ1106978 | MGnify/ENA primary metagenome ERZ1106978 (study PRJEB35170, sample SAMEA104062434) | human gut metagenome | biome: human gut; feature: human-associated habitat; material: faeces | place: Denmark | collected 2012-08-02 ...
ACTTCAATTGGTGTTTTTATATCAACATTGGTGTTTTAATTTTCTAATGTATTATGACAGCTATTCTAACTTTTATAATTCAATTGTTTCATCATGATATATTAAACGCGTACTTTCTTAGCACACCACTTCGAAACTAAATACAAAATTACACTATATAGTCCAATAATTACAATTCCTGCAAAATATCCAAAATAACTAGTACCTAATAGGTTCATTCCAAAATCTCTGTATGACATTGGATTGAATGTATTGATCTTCTGCATGTTTCCTAATGGCGATGCCAAAGAACAAAGACCCAAGACAACTAAAAATACAAGCAAAGATAAGTATTTGTTTTTCATAAGTTTAGATAATACAGTTATGAGTAGGACATAAAATGTTGTAGACATCACAAGTCCAAATGCTACAAATAGTGTACATTGCCACAATGGCATCAATTCCATTCCTGGCGTTGTAAACTGATTGACACTCATATTCGTTAGTCCACTTGCCACAAGCTCAATATGATCCAATCCTTGTGTATCCCAATAATGAAAACCAGTAAATCCTGGCTTATAATATAAAACCGGATAGATCAGATTCGATACACCTTTAAAAGGTACAAGAACTATCATATAAACTAAAATAGGCAGGAAAACAACCAATAGAACAAAAAGCACATCAGAAATCAAATTCCATCTTACATATTTTTTCTTTACTCCAGAAATGGTTAGAATTGTTTTTTCTGTCTTTGCTCGTCTTTCTCTTTGTTGAAACAATAGAAGTCCAACCAGCAAAGGTAAAACTACAGGCAATATATATCGAGCTATCTGTAGTGAAACACTGGATGCATCCACATATGAATATGTTATTGGAGTAAGATCATGTTTTAGCAAGTAGTCAAAGTAACGAGCCTGCTGCATAGAACAAAAATATAAATTAATATCATTTGATTTTTGTACAATTAATTTCTCGTATTGCGACAAATCAGGTAATCCATATTCCTTCCTTAATCCTTCTAGAACATCCGCATGTTCAAAATAGGAATCATTTGGCATGTTCGAAGTCACCATATACCACTGTGCTTCTAACACACTCACCTTTACTTTATATTCACAATATGACTTCCAATTTTTTTCTTTTCCATCCTGCTCACCCTTATCAATGGTCTGACGTATCAAATTCACTTCATCCATAAATTCTTGGTAAAGTTTGGAATCATTCTTTTGTGAAACACTTGCTATACCAATGCCTAGTGATGTTTGATATGGACTTTCCGTAAATGATTTTGTATTCAAAATAAACAACAAAGCAATCTCACAAACGATGAATAGTACGATTAGAATCAGATTTTCTTTCCTCTTTAAATTAGATTTGATATTGAAAAACACATAAGTCCACATTTATCTCACCAACTCTCTTTTTTTGAAACATTGTAATGAAATCAAACTACAAGACAGAAAATACATCAAGCTTATAATAGCAGCCAGGACAACCTGCTTATGAATAATCAGGTTCACAAAATCAATATGTAAAAATGGAATATACACAAAGAATCTAGAATAGCCTGTTACATTTCCTAAGACAAAGAAAAGTGCATATAGAATTAGATTTACAGCTAAAATAAATCCATTATTTAAACTGCATGTAAATAACAATGCAGATATGCCTACCACAAATACACTTTCTACAACTAATAGAATAATACTTTTCGCAACAATCTCTTTCACTGTATACATCTGATCAAAGTAAAAGTATGGATAATCACAATTTCCAATTCCAAAAATCAATCCAGAAAGAACGATAATTAAAAACATCGCTATTATCAAAAAAACAGCTGCAAACAATGAAAACTTCATCTTATTCAACAGTATTTTTTGCTTTGAAATTCTTGAAACATATAAGTTTTTATAAAACCCACTTTCCATTTCCAAACCGAATATATCGCATAATAATACGCATAGGATCAACATGACAACCAAATACAATTTTTGATTAAACAATTCATTGAATATATTAAAAGTATTAGGTTCATATGGACTATTCAACATTTCAATATGATTCTTCTTTAGATATTTCAACTGCTTTGTTTCATTCTGCAAAGTTTGAAGATCTCTTTTCTCAAAATCATTGATGATATACCCCTCATTATTTGCCTGCAACATCAAATGATTCCAGCTCAATTTTGATTCTATAAATTCATCTGTTTTATTTTCACTGTTGTAGTAAAAGTGGATCAGACCACTCGCATTGCGATAAACCTTTTTCCAAAATTCAGACTCTTCTTCACTTCCTGCTTCATCCATTCTGTTTTCAGAAATTCGATAGGCCTTTTGGTAGATTTTGATTTGAGATTCATTATAGTGTTTATCCATATAAACGTTATAACCTATAAAACAAATAAGAAAGAATACAAGAAATCCAAATACACCGACATTTCGTTTATTAAAGATAAACTTTTTAAGTTCGTACATCATAATGATGCCTCTTGAATAAACTCGTTGTATACATCTTCTAATGTTTTGTGTATTTGAGTAATATTCTTCACTTGAACCCCTTGCTTTTCTAAATTTGAAAGTACTTCCATAACAGAATTTACTTCTAATTTATAGGTGTTTCCTGCTTGTTCTATGATTTGCAAGTCTGATTGATCTGGTATTTTTCTATCCGTTTCTAATACATATACATTTTCTTTTTCTTCCATGGAAATCTCTTTGATTTTCCCAAAATGGATGCCTATGATTCGATCTGCCATCTTTTCAATTTCACCTAACTGATGACTTGAAATTAGTAAAGCTACATTCTTTTCCTTGGCCAAGCGTATCAATTCTTCGCGTAAGCCTTGAATCCCTGTAGCATCCAGTCCATTCATTGGTTCATCTAGTAACAATACTTTAGGTTCTTTCATTAAAGCCACAGCTAAACCTGTTCTTTGTTTCATGCCCATGGAATATTGGGATACTGCCTTAGTTTTCAGTTGAGAACCAATCTGAGTAAACTCCATCATTTCATGTAGTTTTTCTTTTGAAGCATGATTTAAAGTGGCCATTAATTCTAGATTTTCTTTGCCTGTCATATTTTCAAATAATCCAGGACCTTCAATCATACACGAAACATATGATAATGCTTTTTCCCTTTGTTTAACTACATCTTCTCCGCATATAGAAATAGTTCCTTCATCCATGTTTATCAAATTACACATACATTTCATTAATGTGCTTTTCCCTGCACCATTTTGTCCAACAAAGCCAACTATTTCACCAGGTTTCATACTAAAAGAAACATGATTTAATACAATTTTATCTTTGAAACTCTTAACTACATTTTTCACCTCAACTACATTTTTCATCTTTCTCATCCAACTTTCTTTTTAGTAACAGCACATCATACACAACAAAGTAACTAGTAACTATGTATATTTATAGATTAACTGTAACTATTTTACATAGTAATGTAAGCATACTATATTTTACTGTAACTTTTTACATATTATATATCACCTGTAGTTTATTTATTCAATAACTTTTTTTATGATTTAACATATCCAAAATAATCTTACATGAAAATAAACTCAGACCGCTCACCGACACTATTCTTGATCATATTAAAAAATCATCTTATACAATTTCAAAAGGTAAATTTTTTCAAGAGGAACATTCAAAAATCGAATAATAAAAAAGAGAGTCATTTCATAAATTGAAGTGGCTCCCTTCGTGGATTGGGTGGCTCTGTCACCATGGAATATTCAGTAATAATTCAATCCATTACTGATTCATAAATAAATGGTAAAAATAATTCTTCTTGCAAAGCAAATCTTCAAATGATCCATGTTCTACAAGTTTGCCATGTGATAAAACCAATATATCATCAAATTCCTGTAGCATTTTCTTATGAATCTTATGCGTTACATAAATAATGGTTTTATCGGTCAATTCTATAATATTACGTTCAATTTTTTCAGTATTAATACTGTCAAGGCTTGATGTAATCTCATCACACAACAATAAATTATGACAATGTAGTTTTGCCCTTGCGATAGATATTCTTTGGATTTGTCCTCCTGATAAATTGCCTGCATCTTCAGAAACAAATTGATTCAAATCTAAATCTGAAATATTCGCAAATTCCATTGCCCTTGTCAAATCTTCTTCAGAAAATTTCTCTCCTAAGCACAAATTTTCTCGAATAGTTCCTGAAAATAAATGTTCTTCCTGCCGGATGATTACCGGTTCTTTGTCAAATGAAATGATTCTTCCTTTTTGAATTGAATAATAACCCAAAATCAATTTTAATAAAGTCGACTTCCCTGATCCACTGTCTCCAACAATCGCATATTTTTTTCCTTTATCAAATTGGAAGGAAAAATCCTTGAATATAGCTTCTTTGTTTGGAAATCCGAAACTCACATGTTCAAAACAAACTTTATTTTGATTTTCTGAAATAAGAAGTGTTTTATCAGTTTCTTTCTTATCGATCATTCTAATCAATCTATCATTAATGCCTTTAATAGCCACAAAATTTCCATAATACGATGCCATAGTATACAAACAATCAATAAAATTATTTGAAAGTGTCACCACAGACATGAAATATGTAGCACTAAAATATCCATTTGAACTCAATATTGCTAATGCTAAAAGAAAAAACATTTGTCCAATTGCCGCTACGGAATTGGCATATGTTGTATTTAACTGAGTAAAGAAATTAAAGTGGAAACATTTATTCTCATAATTATCAATATTCTCTTCACCTTTACGAATATAATGTGGTAGAACACGATAATCTTGAATGATATCAAAGCATTGAAATAACTCTCTCAATTTTGAATTATATTCTTGGCTTTGTTCAGATAATTGATTAGATGATTTCTTTAATATCTTCGCAAACAGACGTGGAACAGCTATCGTAAATATAGCTATCAAATCCATCATAAAAAAGACAGTCCAGTTTACATGTATTAAATAAAAACAAATACACAAAAACACAACGCATTGAGTAATCATTGACAAAAAAGGAAAGAAATAATTATCATCGACCATTTTTACATCATTTGTAAATAAAGATAAATATGATCCAATCGAGTTCTCATAAAATTCATTATGATTTTGATTAAATATACTACGATAAATATCTTTGGATAAGTCTGCCCTTAATTTCTGTCTATATTTTGCTTTATATCTAGAATTCAAATATGAAAACAAAGCTTGATAAATCATAAAAGCTACGATCAGCCATAAGCTTACAATTATTTTAGACTCATCTTGATTTAAAAAAATGCCAGAAACATTTTCAATAATATAGGCTAAAAATAGGGGCGTTAAACATGTTAATAAATGATAATCAGTGTGAAGCAAAATAATATTTTATTCTTTTTTATATATCTAATCATAATTGAATCTCTTTTATACTCTCAGTGAATCTTTCTATATATCTAATATTTTATACATTTTCACTTCTTTTTCAATTGTTTTTCATCATTTTCACTACCATACAAATGCATATCAGACAATCAAAAAAAATATCACCATAAACAAGTGATACTCTTTTATTATGAATATATAAAAAAAGTCATAGGGATTTTGCTTTTAGAAAGCAATAACCTTAAAACACTCATAGTATTTTAAGCCCTACAACTTTTAATCTAGCTGGTATCTAATTGCGGATTACCATTTTTAACTATGACCATTCAAATCTATCACGCGATCACATCCTTCAGCTAATTGTATATCATGTGTAACCATTATAATTGTACATCCTTCTTTTTTAAATTCTTTGAGTAGTTTTATAACAATTTGTTTATTTTCTTCATCTAGTGATCCGGTTGGTTCATCAGCTAAAATCAATTCACATGGCTTAACTAATAATCTAGCAAGAGCTATACGTTGTTGTTCTCCCCCAGAACATTCATATATGTATTTTTTTGAATATCCATTTAAGCCAACTTTTTTTAACGCGTCTTCAATGTACTTATTTACGGTCTTATTATTTTTCTCATTTATCGCCATCTGTAGATTTTCGTATACAGTTTTATTTTCGATTAATGCAAAATTCTGGAACAAATATCCTATTTTTGATTTTAAGAGTAAAGTGGCTTTCTTTGAAAATGGCTTAATTCCTTTTTCTCCAAACAAAATGATTTCTCCTGAATCTGGACTATCTAATAAGCCAATCATATTTAACAATGTTGATTTACCACACCCGGATTTTCCAATTATTGCAACAAACTCATTTTCATATATGGTACAAGAAAATGAATCAAAGATTACTTTCTCTTTAAATTTCTTTTGAATCGAATCTAATTCTACAATTTTCTTCATAACTATCTGGCTCCTTTCAATGAATCTACACATTCAGCATATTCTTTTTTCTTTAACGTGAAAATGGTAAATATCAAATCTATTCCAAGTATTAAAAAGCCAATTTCAAAAGATTCTAATATTCTTTTAGAATATAATGCATAGAAAATAATCACCGATAGATAAAGAGATATATTTATACTTAAATATAATGAATATCTTTCGTAGAAAGATTTCCCTAAAAGATATTGAATAGACAAATAGTATCTTTTTTCAAATAAGAAAATGACAATCGCTTGAAGTTGGTAAACAAATAAAATTGTGCTTATTAAAACGATTAGTATAGTTAATGAAATCAATTCATATGTTTTTTTGTTCTTGACCTGTGCAAAATAAGAATCACTTAAATAAAATTTTACTTTTTTGTCCATATTGTTCTGAATTAAAAATCTTTTAAAATTTGAAACACTTTTTTTTGTATCGATTGGGATAAAATAATTATCAGTTGAAACCCTTGCATTTTCCATCCAATTATGGTCTATAAAAATTACCGGATTTATTTTTTCTAAATCTTTCGTATTTTCTACATAAGGCATATGTCTTACAAACCTAAGATTTGGTTCGATTCGAATTACCTTACAATCTTCATAATTTGAATAATAGCTTATCTGATCTTGATTGAATGAATAATTTTCAGGTATCAGCAAAATAGATTCTTCTATCTGATTAAAATCTAAAGGATTTCCAAATTCATCGCGAATCGTATAATCTTTTAAATAATTATTATTTACAACTATATATGGTATTTCATTTGAAACAGGTATTTCTAAATCACTGTCCATATGATTTTTTAAGAAGTCAATTCGTTTGTTTATATCGAAATCCTCATATATTCCATTATGTTCCTGCATATAATAATACAGTTTATTAACAAGTTCAGATGAATAAAATAAGTCCTCATTTAAAGACACAGATATGCCGTTTGTTATAATTTTATTCGACATTTGACTTTCATTCAAATTCAAAATGTAGAGATAGTGTACTGATTCTATCCAATCCGCGCAGTTTGTTAAGAATACAGGAAATAAAACAAAAATCAGAATTCCTTTCAAGACCAATGATAGAACTGTTTTATTTTCTTGAGTACCATTTTGTTTTATATACTTCACTGATTTGATGGTTATCGTTGAAATTAACAAAATAATTCCTATCATAATTAAACTGAAAAGTAGCTTAATTCCCTCATTGATTAGATAGTATAAGAATAAAGAGGCACATGGTCTATAAGGGCCAACAAATAATGCGAATAAAATAATTTCTAAGAAAAGAAATAGACCATATAAGATTGCAATATGTTTTGTATATAGTGATATAAAAATTTTCTTGGTTGAATTACCTAGCATTTTACGTATTACTATTTCTTTTCTATCTTTCAGAAAAATAAAAGCGAAAATCAATGCAGTCCCTAATATTGCATTCAAAAAAACCATATTCAAAAATTTTTCTTTTTGCATAGAGTAAGGAACAATTTCAACATCTGAGATACCTTGTCCTTGGCTATTTTCAGGGATAAATTCTTTAAAATAATCTTTCATTTGACTTGTAGAAATTTTATTTGAATTTGAAATAGAGTAAAGTGTAATAATTTCAGAACCTGGAGTGTGATTCAACAAATCATTTAAAGTGTGAAATTCATATATGTCATTATAATCTCCGTAATAGCTTCGATTTAAATAATCAATATAATTATATGCATCCTTATCATTTATATTTGTAGAATAATAATTCTTTGAATCCTTTTTAAAATCAATTTGTTTTTGATCATTCCGTATATATAGGGATTTCAAATCCTGTGGATCAGCAGAATAAATATAGATTAAATTCTTTGTTATAAACCCTTCAGTATTTTCGTAAACTTCTATAATTCCTGTACTGTTTGTCTCTTCACAATATTCATGAATTGTTGAAACTAAATCTTCATTAAATTGCAGGTTTAATCCTGTTACTTTTTTATTAGTTGTTTGTCCAATTGAAGTGGCAAAAGAATTCATTCTGTTTATCTGATCAGAAGAAAAGGATGAGAATCCGGAATAAAAAATATATACACTTAGAATAGCAATAAGCAGATATGATATTTTTTTCATAATTCATCTCAACTTTCTAAAAAGAGTCTCTTATTGATAAGGGAACTCTTTTGATTATCTAGTTCTTAATCCTGAGGATGCAGTATGTGAGTGCGAATAAGCTGTTTTTGGATTCCAATTAACGCTGAATCCTGTACTAAATTTACTATTTTGTCCCGATGCCATTATCAAACCATTATGAATAATAGAATCGCTTATATAATTAGAATATATAAAAATAGATAAGGATAAATCAACCTTTTAAAGTCATAGAGATTTTAGCTATATAACATATCGCATATTAAAAAATCAATTAAATGTTAAACGTCAATCATAAACTAAATTCCTTTATCCAATCACCGAAAGATAACAATTGATATCCCTGAAAAACTAAAGTACCTTCCATACCAACGTCTACAACATTATATTCAAATACACTAACTTCAAAAGTTTTCATTCCCTCTTCAGTCATAAAAACCAATTCATAAAAAGCTTCTGGACTTGGCACTTTTCCAGGAATAGCAAAATACTCACCCTCTTTTTTTCAATTAATTTTGCAGATATCGATTCTTTTCTAAATTTATTTCTTGTATACCTTAGCATATTCATTCCTTAAAATATGTATAAATTAGTTAATTAAACAAAGTAATCCACACATACTTTTTCCTTTCTGGTTTAAAATTTATCGGATTTTTATTAATCCACTATCAATAGCTCATAAGTATTTGTAAAAGTAAATAATTGATAATGTACCTTTACAGTTACCGGTTGAACCTCTTTAACAATATTCTGATCATATATATACTCATGAGTCACCTTGTTACCATCTATATTCTCAGTATGATAAAACTCAATAGGTGTTTCCTCTAACTTTACTCCAACCTTGATATTTGCTGGTTCATTGAATGAATGGAAGATTATATTACTTTCCACGTGTTTTCTATAGATTGCAGTCAATAGGATCAAATCCAGTAAAACACAACCAATAATCACACACTAGCAATTCCTTCCAGGAGATAGATTCCTGCTTTTCTTATTGCGTGATTTAATTATTCTATTTCTTATAATTTAAATAAACCGCATATACAATAATCATAACTGCCTGAACAATATATGTAATAAAAGTAATATTGCACATAAAACTTATGATTAAATCCTCTATAGCTGTTACAGCTAATATAATACTAATAGGGTGTTCATCCTTCTCTTTTAACCGTTGAATACCCCATCCAAACACTCCAAAATCAATGATATAAAAAATTAAATCTACGATATTATTCGAAAGTGCTATTGATACTGCAGATGTATTCATTGCAGGAATAATCATAGAACAAACAAATAGAACTAAATATTTCATAAAACACCTCTAAAATGGGCACACATTATATCTTGTCCATTTTTCACAAGTATAACCAGCTGGTTGTTCAGCACATATTGCAATTTTTCCAACATAACAAATCATCTTTGATATTATTACCCCTGCTCCAGTAAATTTCATTGCAAAATCACAAGCTTTCCCAACAGCCCATTCACAATTCTTATCTCCTCTAACTGTTCCATGATATTTCTTACTTGTACATTGCAATGTATAGCAATCAGCGGCCCTGGTAACAGAATATACCTGAGCTGAATTATTTACATAATCTTCAATTACAATATTATTTCCATTAGCAATAGTAGCAAATGCTCCACTTACTTCATATTCTTCATTAACATCAAAAATCAATGTCTTAACAATTTTACCATCACTATCTTTTTGTATATATGCAACAGAAAAATATGATTGATCAGTATTATTTTTAAAAACATTAATTCTGTCACTATTCTGAATAATATCAAGATGTTCTTTATAAATCTGACTATTTTCTATGCTCTCCATAACTAAAGCACGTTCTTCATCCGTATAATTTAATGTTTCATCTTCTCCATCTTGAATAGAACTATCCGGTCCACAAACATTACATCCAGAGCCACCATCTTCCGCTCTTATAGGCATTAAATAATTTAACATTGTTATAAAGCATAAAGTAATTACACTTATAATTGATATAATTTTTTTCATAAAAACTCCTTTTATTCATGTTTGATAAATTTTTCCATTTTACTTTTTGTTATATTACCTAAAACATTGTTATCAACTTTACCACTAGAAACAGAGTATATTACTGGTACATATTTTTCTGTGAATTTTTTATTATATTCCTCTCTTTCATCCTCTGACATCTTCGATGTTTCCACAACATAAATTGCTAATTTCTTTTCTTTTGCTACATTTTTTACTGTATCTACAAATTCTGGACAATATGGACAATCATCTCTCTTAAAAAGTGCATAAAAAGTTTCCTTCTGATCTATCATTTCTGCAATTTTATTATATTCAACTTCGTTCCATTCAAATCTAGAAATCCGTCCACATGCAACAATTGGTATACAGAATATACATATGCAAATTAACTTAAATACCCTTTTCACAATATTCATATATTCTTATCCTTCTTTCCTTAAATATTTGCTAAATTTTGTGTCTAACACTTTTTTAAATACCATTGGTATCAAAGCTCCTTTTTCATTCTCTAAGTGTTCTTTATACAATGATTCTAACAAGTACGAATACGAAAACACAGTCTATTAATGATTTAAAATACATGATACAATTTAAAGGTAGTCAATAAGTACGTGTCCTCGTACTTAGCTTTTGCTAAGTCTCGGACGTTTACTTTTAAAAAGTTCATGATATAATTTAGGTAGGCAAAAATCACAAAATTGTGCCACGTTAAGGAAAACTGACCTAGTCACTCAGTTTTCCTTTTTTTTACAAAAAAAGAGAGTGGGTAGTCAGTCCACTCTTTTATGCTCTGTTGTCCGGTCATTTCTGTTGAGCCATTTGTAGATGTAGTTGGCGGCCACACCTGCTATAACAGAAACTAAAAAATCACAAAATTGTTGTACCACGTTCTCACCTCCTTCGCGTTGGTGAGCCCAGACAACAAAAAGATTATATCATAATCTAAAATCCAATCACCCAATTATTACAAGCGCAGTTTGTCCATGAGTGTATTTCACCCCCAATAATAATTACCTGTAATCGATATTAAAAAAATGACCAAAAGGTATTGCCAGTCATTTTTTTTACAATTGTATTGTCTCCATTGAATTACTCTATGTTGTAAGAATAAAGTTGAATGCGAATATTATAGATTTTTATTGATTGTTGACGCCAGCATCCATTATTACCATGAAAAGATAGAGTATTTGAATTACTAGAAACCCAAAAACCCAATTAAAATCACAACTGTGTAATTCGTCTGCAAAGAATACCGCTACAGAAAGCGATATAAGTGCTATAGCGACACTTAGCCAGTTGTAGGCATACTCGGTATAAAGTTTATGCACAAGCCATCCAAATGTGCCTATAAGGGCTATTGAAAAGCCTATAACGACTATCACCATAAATACGAATCCAATCCATTTACCAGTATCCGAATCTACAGGTTTCTGTTTTAAAAGAAAGTCATAAACAAATATGATCCATGATTTGAAAGTTACTAGAGCATATTTCAAGTCACTGATAAAGTATTTCGATTTGAATGCTTGGAAAATCGTAATCAAAAAGCTATAGAGCGTTGTTCCAACAAAGAATGTATACAGGGAGTTGTGCTTGAATCGATATTCTTTATCTAACTTATCACGAATGTATCCAACTTTATTAGATACACTTTTCTCGATGTCGACTTCTTTCTCATCCAGTTCTTTTTCTCGATTGGCCAGTCTTTCTTTTTGTTTCTTCAATTCTCTGTAGTCGGCATCATATTGTGCTTTAAAGTTCGATACCCTCGTCTCTGCTTCTTGTTTGGCGTACATTTTCTCTCGCTTCAGACTCTCGTTTCTCTCTTTCAATCTCTTGTTTTCTTGCTCGATCTTGTCGCTTTCGCTCATCTTCGCGATTTTTTCGTTCAGTTTCACTTCTCTGTCGGTCGAATTCTGCAATTTGTCTTTGAGAATCGAGATTTGTGATAAAAGACTGGAGTTCTGTTCCTTCAACTCCTCGTTTTCCGCTTGAATTTCCTCGCTCAGAGTTAACATTTTCTCTAGATCTATGTTGTCGTTTGAATAAATTTGCGAATCGTTCATTGATTTCTTCTCCTTTCTGATTCATTAAATCTGTAATCTGCTTAGTCAACAATTGGATTTCATAAAGACATTTTCGAATGAGCCAGTTATGGCCACGAATTTCACGGTTAATCTCACAACGCTCTGAAACGCCCCCATTTGCTTCTATTTTGCGTGCTATGTAGCCTTCGTGGATGGTTGGTAGTTCTTCTATGCCTTGTGCTGCATAGCTCCTGTGGTCCACTCTAGCAATGCTCTGAGCCTTTTCTAAAGCTATGTTACAATGTTCTGCCCATCTAGATCGCCATTCCTCGACCTTTTCTCGTTTGTTCCAGTCTGTATAGTCATCTTTATAGCACTTCCATTGCTTTCGATTCTGTTTGTCTACTTTCTGCAAGCCAGTGTTATTATCAATAAGCGGTATCTTCTCTCCGTAGACATCTCGACAATAAACCTTTTTTGTTTTCGGTGCCCATTGTCCTTTTTCATTGATTGCTCTTACAGTGGCCATGATGTGCGCATGGTGGTTTCCTTCTTTCCAGTGGATATTGACGTCTACACACATACCTTCATCAACTAGACTTTGTGCAAACCCCTTTACAAGCTCTTTGCTCTGTTCCAGGGTGAGTTCATTCGGCAGTGCAACTTCCCATTCACGTGCAAGTCTTGCTTTGCTTTGCTTTTCTATTTGCTCCACCGCATTCCATAACGTTCCTCGGTCTTGGTATTCTTTCGGTGCATTCTTACAAAGGAAGATTTCAGAATAAGCTATTTCTTTTTTTCGAGTATAATCATATATCAAGCCTGTTTCTAGATCTTCTAATTTTTCGCCTGCACGATATGAGGCAGAGGCAACCGCAGACTTGCCACTTCCTCGGCTTATATTTTTAATTGAACAATGATATATAGCCATTTTATGATTTCTCCTTTCTGAATTTTTTTCGGTAGGGGAGTTGAGAGGGTGTTCCCTCTCATCCTCGAAGAGCGCACGTATCTGCTTGCAGATAACACTACCTATGGTGGTGTGTAAGTGCGCCCTTAGTAAACTAAGGGATGTTCTAAATATATTTTAGCGTGTTCTAAAAATAAAAACAATAATGTCATGTTTTTTCGATATGGTATACTTATAAATGAGGTGATATTAATGGCAACTATTGATGAGAGAATCGAAAAATTAGAAGAAAAAAAAGAGCAGTTGAACCAACAGGTCAAACAATTAAAAGCTCGTAAATCACAGGAAGAAAGAAAAGCTCGTACAAAACGTTTGATTGAAATTGGAGCTGCCGTTGAATCTGTACTGAATCGACCAATCGAACACGATGAGTTACCTAAGTTGATTGATTTTCTAAAGACACAGGAACAACGTGGTCATTTTTTCTCTAAAGCAATGAATAAAGATTCTCAAAATTATAATTCAAATAATGATGATCTAGATTTTTACTCTAGCAAAAATTAATTAATTTTATTATGTTACTCTATACTGCTAGAGTAACATTTTTATTTCCCAAATAACCGTGCAAAAAAGCCTTTATTTTTTTCTTTTTCTAATTCATTTTTTAATTTTTCTATCTCATTTAACTGCTCTTTTTTTTCTCGATTCATTTTTTCTTTTAATTGATTTATTTCTTCTGCCTGGTCTTTTTTCTGTTCCAATAAGGACGTTTTTTCTTTATTTTCTAGCATTAATGAAGTCATTTGTTCTATTTTATTTTTTAAATCTTCATTCAATTGAGATATTTTATCTGCCTGTTGTGCAACTTTAATTAACAGATTTTTGTTCTCATCTTCTAATTGTTTTAACCTAGAATCAGTGTCTTTATTGATAATTACAACAGGATTTTCTTTCCTGTGTTGATCTAAAATATCTACTGCTACATCATCTAAGAATTGTGTTCTATTTTGCTTAATAATATGTCCGTTAAGTTCATCTTCGTATCTTTTTACTTGTTGCCTTATTGCCTCATATGAGACATTATTCATTTTTGCATAATCTCTTATAGAAACCATGAAACCTCCTTAAACAAGTAGCTTGTACAAGACTTGTACAAGCTTGTATTTAATAAAATATATCTTGTTTTTGTTAATTATTCCACCATTTTTTCACTGTGTTTTTTGATAAACCTGTATCTTTAACACATTGATATTTTGTTCCTTCAGGATTTTCTAATTGCCATTTTTGAACAATCTGTTGTTTATCTGGTCTGCCCTCTGGATGTTTAAACGGTTGACCACGTTTTTTCATGTTTTCTTTTTTTGAACGAATATCCTCTAAATGCCATTCTTGTTTCTGATAGTTTCGTTTATTTCTTTCGATTCGAATATCGGTTAATTTTTCAATATCTTTTAATGGAAAAGTATTATATCGTTCATCATAACACTCTAAAGCCGATTTAATATCTTCCTCTGTAAATGGTTCTTCTTCGTTTAAACCGTTTAAAAAAGGAATCAAATCTATTGCATCCTGCTTTATCTCATCTTTAGATAAACCGCATTTTATGCCATAAATCACCAATGTCATAATACAAAAATATCTGTGGCCATAACTGGCTCCATTTTCTTCTTTTTTTATTTGCTGGATCCACCAATCGTATAGATCACGTTTTACTGTCCAATAGCTTCTTTTACCCTTTACAACCTTATTTTCGTACCATTCCGGATATTTTTCTTTTGCCTGATCCAGTGTTAATTTACTTTCCTTGAATAATTTTTTTTCATCTATCTCAATTTTAGTGGGAACAAAACGATTCAAATACTCTATGTTGACTGGATGCTGGTTTACTCTATAAACTTCGATTCTATCCAGTGGAGCATTCTTTTTACATTTGCCACCCAATATTCTAAAAGGCTGATTGATTCCCTGTTTTTGTACCTTCTCATCAACAGAAGTGTTTTTGTTCCACATTTTTTCAGTTAAGGAATATTTAAATTCCTTTAATTGAAGCTTCAAATTAGGGAACAATGACACTGGTTCTTCAAAAACATAATATAAATGTATTCCATGACCACTTAAAGCCACGTAATTGGGTAATGGATAATAATCAAATTCCTTATTAAATGCAGCATAAAAGAAATTATTCAAACTCTTATCTGTAACACCATCAATATCAAATATCATTGCACACATTTTAGAAGCTCTATCCGATGTATATTTTGCACCAAAGTAAGTTAAACCATTCATTACACAGAAATCTGCATTCACAAGCTCATTTCGATAGATTTCTTCAAACTTATCTTCAAACATAATTCTGAAATGGCCATGATCTTCATTCTCATTCTTATAATAGGCAATTGGATTTGCTTTGAAACTTCCACTATCTTCATACTCCTTCTGAATGAATCCTTCTCCAATTCTAAAAATATCTTTATATACATCCAGTGGATCCATCTTCTCTCCACCATACTTCTTAATAACATCACTTAACATTGTTCTAAACACCTCTCTAAAACAAACATAAAAGGACAAAAAAGAATCAAAGGCCAAGAGGCCTCTAGGTCACGTTATATTATCAATAGGTTTTTGACCTTATTTTCACTAAAAATATAACACCGATTTTTATCGGTGTCCAGTCATGGTTTTACTCTGGCACACTATAGTAATATAGTAAATACTCCTCTGTACAATGCTAGAGTAAATCAAAAAAAGAATCAAAGGCCAAGAGGCCTCTAGGTTACATTATATTATCAATGAATTTTTTCCACCTTTTTTTCGCCAGAAATATAACACAAATTCAGCTCCGTATTCAAGCTAATTTTTACTCTAGCAAACAAAGCCAATGTATTGGCTTTATAGTACCAGACATACTTACTCCTTTCTAGCCGTCGGCAGCTCGACAACAGCACCCTTAAGGTGGAGTTTTCGCTCTTTCTCATATAAAATTATCATGAATCATTGTGTTAGCACTTTTAGTTTGTTACAATTTTTTTAAAGGAGTATGCTAAAATTCTATGAAATTTTCTCACATATTTTGGTTCATACTAGTATTGATATGGAATATTAAAACCGTTATAGATTTAATAAATCATACTTTCTCATTCGATTTATTTAATTGTTTTATCTCAATACTTGGAATATTTGTTCTAATATACCAAACAAAGCTTTTATTTGAAGATATAAAAGACAAACAACAAAAAAAGGAGAACTAACTCCTTTTTTTCTCTAAAGCAATGAATAAAAATTTTCAAAATTATAATTCAAAGAATGAGGATCTAGAATTTTAATTAATTTATTGAACTTTAAATTGTTTTTGCTAAGTCTCGGACATTTACTTTTGAAAAGTTCATGATATAATGAAAGTACTTAAGATGTGTCTTAGGACATGAGAAAAGAGAGGATTGCAGTCCTCTCTTTTTTTTCGTATTCTGCAATGTTTGTTCCTAAGTTATCCTTTCAATTCTCTGATGATTAATAGCACTGCTACTAAACAAAGAAATTCTTGATAATTCATCACTTAAGATGTTACTTAGGACATTGCAGAAACGTTCTCTTTGAAGGTTTGAATTCATAAAGCTAACCTCCAATAAAAATTATAGCATAATCTGGTATCTTAAAACCAACCAGTATGGACGTTATATTGTCAATAAAGATATTGCACATTTTTATATCAAAAATATATTTTACTCTAGCACGCAATAGTAAAATTAATAAATTATAATTGAATTGTAATTATATTTTAATTATAATTTATGTATAAAGAGGTGTTGTTTATGAAACTTAAAGACTTATTATTAGTTGCAGATTGCAACTATCATGTATTTTTTAAAACAGAGATTGCGAATATTTCCGGACTTCCATACGAAGAAATCGAAAAAGAACAGTTAAAAGATTATCTAGATATGACTGTATTACGTGTGGATCAAGACTGGAACATAACAATTGGATAGGAGAACGAACATGACAGATATTAGAATTGATAGACCAGACGAAACTAAAACACAGACTAAGAAATATTATAAATCCAAATACTGTGTCAGTTTACATCTTCCAAAAGAACTGGAAGAAAAAGTGAAGAATGCTGCCGAATCCGAGGCACGAAATGTTACATCCTATATTACAAGTCTTATCTTAAAAGACCTGAAAGAGAAGGAACTTGTAAAGTAAAAAAAAGTAGTTTAATTTAAACTACTTTTTTTTACTTATTGTATTAAATATTTTTAGACTCTTTCTTGAAAATATCTAGACTATTTGATTATCCTTTTATACTTCTATTCTTACAACTTATATAAACGGCAAATAAAATAATAATAACTCCTTGGATAATATAAGTGATTGGTTTTATGTTACATAATAAATTTATAATCAAGTCTTCTATAGCTGTTACAGCCAATATAATACCAATAGGGTGTTCATCCTTCTCTTTTAACCGTTGAATACCCCATCCAAACACTCCAAAATCAATGATATAAAAAATTAAATCTACGATATTATTCGAAAGTGCTATTGATACTGCAGATGTATTCATTGCAGGAATAATCATAGAACAAACAAATAGAACTAAATATTTCATAAAACACCTCTAAAATGGGCACACATTATATCTTGTCCATTTTTCACAAGTATAACCAGCTGGTTGTTCAGCACATATTGCAATTTTTCCAACATAACAAATCATCTTTGATATTATTACCCCTGCTCCAGTAAATTTCATTGCAAAATCACAAGCTTTCCCAACAGCCCATTCACAATTCTTATCTCCTCTAACTGTTCCATGATATTTCTTACTTGTACATTGCAATGTATAGCAATCAGCGGCCCTGGTAACAGAATATACCTGAGCTGAATTATTTACATAATCTTCAATTACAATATTATTTCCATTAGCAATAGTAGCAAATGCTCCACTTACTTCATATTCTTCATTAACATCAAAAATCAATGTCTTAACAATTTTACCATCACTATCTTTTTGTATATATGCAACAGAAAAATATGATTGATCAGTATTATTTTTAAAAACATTAATTCTGTCACTATTCTGAATAATATCAAGATGTTCTTTATAAATCTGACTATTTTCTATGCTCTCCATAACTAAAGCACGTTCTTCATCCGTATAATTTAATGTTTCATCTTCTCCATCTTGAATAGAACTATCCGGTCCACAAACATTACATCCAGAGCCACCATCTTCCGCTCTTATAGGCATTAAATAATTTAACATTGTTATAAAGCATAAAGTAATTACACTTATAATTGATATAATTTTTTTCATAAAAACTCCTTTTATTCATGTTTGATAAATTTTTCCATTTTACTTTTTGTTATATTACCTAAAACATTGTTATCAACTTTACCACTAGAAACAGAGTATATTACTGGTACATATTTTTCTGTGAATTTTTTATTATATTCCTCTCTTTCATCCTCTGACATCTTCGATGTTTCCACAACATAAATTGCTAATTTCTTTTCTTTTGCTACATTTTTTACTGTATCTACAAATTCTGGACAATATGGACAATCATCTCTCTTAAAAAGTGCATAAAAAGTTTCCTTCTGATCTATCATTTCTGCAATTTTATTATATTCAACTTCGTTCCATTCAAATCTAGAAATCCGTCCACATGCAACAATTGGTATACAGAATATACATATGCAAATTAACTTAAATACCCTTTTCACAATATTCATATATTCTTATCCTTCTTTCCTTAAATATTTGCTAAATTTTGTGTCTAACACTTTTTTAAATACCATTGGTATCAAAGCTCCTTTTTCATTCTCTAAGTGTTCTTTATACAATGATTCTAACAAGTACGAATACGAAAACACAGTCTATTAATGATTTAAAATACATGATACAATTTAAAGGTAGTCAATAAGTACGTGTCCTCGTACTTAGCTTTTGCTAAGTCTCGGACGTTTACTTTTAAAAAGTTCATGATATAATCTGAATAGGCAAAAGTTGAAGATGAATCTGCCACGTGAGAAGAACTGAATTCGTCACTCAGTTCTTCTTTTTTTACAAAAAAACAAAATATTTTTGTTTTTAGCCAATTCATTAAATTTTTCTATAAACTTAGGACAAGAAGGACAATCATCTTTTTCAAAAATTACATAGAAATCATCTTGATTATTTACTTTTTCTTAATGTTGCTTTTAATCTGTACTTTTGTCTACTTGAGTTATAGTATACTTCTTTTCACTATTCTCTTTGATTATTGTTGGGATAATCAATTCCTCTATTATTTTATAATTTGTTGATCTTTCATCTGCAAAATAATACTCCCTAAATTTATCCAACGAAACATGTACATTATTTACAAAAGTTAAATTATTGCCATCTTTTTTCCAAATTTCATATTGATATAAATCAATGTCTGTTGTATCTAATAATACACAATATTCATTTCCACCAACTTGGAACCGAAAACCATCTAAATAATGTAGACAAAGGCTTGAATCATTCACTTTTATAATCATATATTCCACCTACTTTCGATATTTATCTTTTTATTTTTTTTCATTATAAAAGATTATTCACTTTTATTTAAGTATGATATTTTTAATTATTTTTTGATACAATTAAATAATTTGCATTTTTACAAAAAAAAGCAGGTTGTCATGCTCTTATATGCTTTGTTGTCTAGTCATCTCTATCAAGCTATTTGCAAATATAGTAGGCAACCATATTTGCTCCAACAGAGACTAAAAAGTTGAAGAAAAACTCTGACACGTTCTCACCTCCTTCCCGTTACCGAGAGAGGAGTTGCAAAATAGTATGTCCATTTTATCATAAAATCAAATGGACAAAAATAATAATTCTATAAATCAACTAATACCATAAAATATAATATTGTTCATCATTATTTTATCGCAAAATTTCTTCAAAAAATTTTCAAAAACAGATAAAAAGTATAGGATTTTATGCATTTTCTTGAATTATTGCACCTTTATATAAAGCAGAAACAACAATAAAATCCGTTATAAACAAAATAGCTTTTCGATTCCGACTGAGACCACCATTTGTCAAAGATTGCACCTAGCATTTGCCAGG
>ERZ1106978.785-NODE-785-length-20400-cov-5.933743_pt1 | contig 20400 bp, 19 predicted proteins | sample MGYA00403689_ERZ1106978 | MGnify/ENA primary metagenome ERZ1106978 (study PRJEB35170, sample SAMEA104062434) | human gut metagenome | biome: human gut; feature: human-associated habitat; material: faeces | place: Denmark | collected 2012-08-02 ...
ATAGCTATAAAATAAGAAGTAGAGAGTGGTTTATTCTGAAAAAATAAACTGTGTATTTTGAAATCAAGGATATAATGTTTAATGTAGCTTGATTATGCATATATATGTATTGATGCAGAAACCTTATTTTTTGCCGTTATTCGTATAATTTTAGCCGTGCCGCAAACATCCGCAGTTCGCCCCTCATCGACGGATATACTTTCAACCGGCGTTAAAATGCGTATTTCCATACTTACTCCGTTAAACCAATTACAGTATGCAATATTATCTTTAACTCTAGGGATATTGTTTTTGTAAAAAAACATACAAAACTATCAATATACAAACTTGTTAATAAAAACAGAAAAGTATATACTTAATATAAACAAGTTGTATGTGATTTATAAAGGAGAGGGCATATGAAAAGGATTTTCAGCACGGTGGTTGCGTTGAGTATGGTTATTTTAACAAGTGTGCATACTTTGGCCGAAGAAAACGATATAAACAGAACTGCAATAGACGAGGCAAAACAGTACCTTTCGGGTGATGTTATAATATCCTCTGGAATATTATATTTTTCCATAATGCTGTAGTTCCCGGTTATTACTTGGTATGTTATAATTTCCGTTTTCTTCTCTGCTCTTCGCCCCATGCTGTAGTTCCCGGTTATTACTTGGTATGTTATAATATAGCTATCGAGAACGAACAAGGCGAACGGCTGTAGTTCCCGGTTATTACTTGGTATGTTATAATTTGGAACAATAATGAGTGTTACCAATGCACGCTGTAGTTCCCGGTTATTACTTGGTATGTTATAATAATTCGATATACAACCCGTGAAAGCCGTTAGCTGTAGTTCCCGGTTATTACTTGGTATGTTATAATTCTAAAAACGATTCCCAAACAGATTGAGAGCTGTAGTTCCCGGTTATTACTTGGTATGTTATAATAGATACGCTCATAAATGGACTACCTTTAACGCTGTAGTTCCCGGTTATTACTTGGTATGTTATAATTGAAAACTAATGAAAAAAGTGGTGTTCAAGCTGTAGTTCCCGGTTATTACTTGGTATGTTATAATATTTTCCGATTCCGGATTTCTTCGCCAACTGCTGTAGTTCCCGGTTATTACTTGGTATGTTATAATCCGGAGCTTGTACGAAGAAGAAAGTAACGGGCTGTAGTTCCCGGTTATTACTTGGTATGTTATAATAGCTTCCGGAAAATATAAAGGATGAGGAATGCTGTAGTTCCCGGTTATTACTTGGTATGTTATAATGAAAGAGGCATGGGACTGTATATCTGGTCGGCTGTAGTTCCCGGTTATTACTTGGTATGTTATAATATATGTGCTATCTTTTTATAATCGCCGTTTGCTGTAGTTCCCGGTTATTACTTGGTATGTTATAATATCAAGCCATTAAATTTCCACCAGTGCATAGCTGTAGTTCCCGGTTATTACTTGGTATGTTATAATTCAGAACAGGGAGAGACGAGCGTGCGAAAGCTGTAGTTCCCGGTTATTACTTGGTATGTTATAATCAAATAATCGCCGCTACACTTTTGATTATCGCTGTAGTTCCCGGTTATTACTTGGTATGTTATAATATATCCAATGCAACCATAGAGTTTGTGACTGCTGTAGTTCCCGGTTATTACTTGGTATGTTATAATAGAAGACAAGGCAGGTCAGATGTCACCTCGGCTGTAGTTCCCGGTTATTACTTGGTATGTTATAATTACAAGGACCGCGCAGCATACCCGCACAAGGCTGTAGTTCCCGGTTATTACTTGGTATGTTATAATAGAATAACGCATTTTTTTGTTTTGCTGCTCGCTGTAGTTCCCGGTTATTACTTGGTATGTTATAATACAAGAGTCTCAGAGAGGTTACTGCGGTTCGCTGTAGTTCCCGGTTATTACTTGGTATGTTATAATAGGGAACGGTAAACCCTGCATAATCCCAGTGATTATGCAGGGTTTTATCTTTCAAAAAACAAGTAAAAAGTGATTCTAATAGATGAAAAAAACTCATTTTAAGTTTTTGCATCGTAAAAGAAGCCTGCTCATTCGTGAAACACTTCTTTACGCAGCAAAGCAGCAAGTGTTTTACTGCTGAATGAAAATAACTTACTTTCTGTAATATCTATAAAAATATCTGCCCAATAAAGTTATTTATATGATATCATGGATACTATAAAGAAAACCTATTTGATACTTTTTCATAGTTTTCAGTCAAATGAAGTAATTAATTAGAGGCGGTACATATTTGCAAATAAGAAAGACGAGCAAATAGCACAAAAATTTCATAAAAACACAATACAAAAAGGAGTCCCTCCATGCAATCATACAACGACCTACAATCACAATTAAAAACAATAGACCATAAAAGTTACCCATTATACAAATCCCTGCGTGGAAGTTACCAGTTCCCCAAATACATATTGTCAATTGACCATGTGCAGGGCGATCCGTTTGCGGCACCATCGGATGTGAGGGTGACAGTAGATACGAAGGCAGCCGGATTTCCGGCATTTGCAATGAAAGATAAGCTGACAAGAACCGCATTGGCGGATGAACTGCTTCGCAATTTTGCGGCAAAAGTGAATCAGTTTAACTTTAAAGCGAAGGGTTCCGGGAAAAGCGGGCTGATCTCAGTGACACACTGTGGACAGGAAGTGCTGCAGAGGACAGCATGTGAAATCAGTGAAAAAGAGATTACCGCCAGATTTGCAGTCGGGTTTCCTGCAAATGGAAGAACAATCAATGCAAAAGAACTCGAAAAAATCTTATTTGAATATCTGCCACAGTGCGTGGAGCAGTCTTTTTATTATAAAAATCTGAATGCGCAAAAAGTAAAAGAGGCTGTGGAACTGGCAGAAGATCAGCAGGCAATCCGTGAGAAGCTGCCAGAACTTGGACTGGCTGCTTTTGTGGCGGATGACTCTGTGCTGCCAAGGGAGAGCGGTATCTCTTCCAAGCCAATGAAGCAGTCTGTAAAATTTGTTTCTCCGGAAACAATGCGTGTGACGTTAGAACTGCCGCACCGGGGTAAGATTACAGGAATGGGAGTTCCCAAAGGAATCACCCTGATCGTAGGCGGCGGTTATCATGGAAAATCTACGCTTTTAAATGCGTTGGAATTAGGCGTATACAATCATATTGCCGGAGATGGCAGGGAGTATGTGATCGCAGATGAAACGGCACAAAAGCTCCGCTCTGAGGATGGAAGATTTATCAAAAACGTAGATATTTCCATGTTTATCAATGATCTTCCAAACGGTAGGGATACGAAGGATTTTTCGACTGCTGATGCGAGTGGAAGCACGTCCCAGGCGGCTGGCATCGTGGAAGCGGTTGAGGCTGGCAGCAGACTGCTTTTGCTGGATGAGGATACTTCTGCCACCAATTTTATGGTGCGGGATGCCTTTATGCAGAAAGTGGTAAGCCCGGACAAAGAGCCGATCACACCGTTTTTATCCAGAGCAGTGGATCTGTATGAAAAAGCAGGAATTTCTACCATTTTGGTTGCGGGAAGTTCGGGAGCATTTTTCCACATTGCAGACACTGTGATCCAGATGGATCAGTATGAACCTGTGGATATCACAGAGAAAGCAAAGAACCTGTGTGGACAATTTCCAATCATGCAGGAGACAGCAAAACCATTTGTTTTACCGGATAGCCACCGTGTCATGGAAAAAGACAGGAATGGAGCGGTAAAACGCAGGGACTACCGGAGCGGAGAAGTGAAAAAAGGCGAGCCGGAGCGCTTGAAGGTAAAGACGCTTGGTGTGGATGGCTTTATGCTTGGAAAACAGAATGTCGACCTGCGCTATATCGAGCAGTTGATCGACAGCGAGCAGACGGCGGCACTGGGACTGCTTTTGAAATATACTGTGGAACATCTGGTGGATGGAAAGCGTACCATTTCAGAAACGGCACAGTGGTTAGAACATAAGTTAGAGCAGGAAGGAATGGTATTTGCCGCAGAGCATGGCGTTATCTCCGGTGGATACGCAATCCCAAGAATTCAGGAGATTTATTCCTGCCTGAATCGCTATCGGGTGTAAATAATTGTGAATAAGAAAGGAGCCTGCCATGCGTCCAACAATCAAAAAACAGAATATAAAAACTCTATTGGAAACAAAGTTTATCAAAGTATTTGATCTTCAGTATGCCGAGGGCAGACATTACTATAATGCAACAAGACGGAGCGCAGATGATCTTGTGGCAGTGAAGTCTACGGAAGAATTTCAAAATATGCTTCCAGATGCGGTGAGCTGCATCACGATCTGGAATCCATCCAACGGTGAGCCCAAGCTCCTGCTGAATCGTGAATTCCGGTATCCGGCAGGACAATTTTTGCTGAGCGTCCCGGCGGGACTGATCGATCCGGCAGATAAAGAGGAAGACGAACCATTGCTTGTGACTGCGAAAAGAGAACTGAAAGAAGAAAACGGAATTGAGGTTTTGGATACAGATGAACTGGAAGTGATCAATCCATGCCTTTTCAGCACACCGGGAATGACGGATGAGAGCAACGCACTTGTGAAAATCGTGTTAAACCGGGATACTCTGACAGGTATGTCACAGGACGGTGCAGAGGGAAGCGAGTGTTTTGACGGCTTTTCTTTTCTGACAAAAGAGCAGGCGCAGAAAATTTTAAAGGACGGTGTTGATGAGTACGGCATTTTCTATTCCGTGTATACATGGACAGCATTGACCTATTTTGTGGCAGATATGTGGAATCGAAACCCTATTTACAAATGCATAAAAAAATAGGATAATAGCTGTGAAAATAACAACATATTCTTTATAAGAAGAAACAGCATTCCAAGAATGCAAAGCCATTCGAAAGGTATAAAGTATTTTTGGATTGCAAAGCATCGGAAAGATGTTTTAGAAGGTAATACATATGGAAATTGAGAGATTAGGTGAAAATAAGATCAGATGTGCACTGTCTGAAGAAGAAATCCGTGAAATGGGATACAATATTGATGAGATTATTGGAAATACCGAGGTGACGCAGGAGTTTATGCGTGCGGTGGTGGAACTGGTAGAGGAGCAGGGCAATATCAGTATGCAGAATATTTCACCGGTAGTGAAGGCAGAACTTTTGCAGGATCACAGCATGGCGATCACGTTTGGCGGAGATTCCGAGATGAGTTTTAAGAATCTTGTGGATACGGTCGGACAGCTGATGAACCAGCTCGCACCGGAAAAATTATCAGAATTTCGGCAGATGAATAAAGAGGAAAAACAGAGTGCTATCGATGATTTCCTCGAAAAATATAAGGCAAAGCACAGCCAGGATGCAAAAAAGACAGAGACAGAAGATGCAAATGGTACTGAGCAGAAAGAGGACAATGAAATTTTTGAGACATCGGTTCCGTTTAGTCTGGAGTTTTCCAGTCTGGATGAAATGCTGCGATTGATCCGTCTGGCACCATTTACAGAAAAAATGCCTACAAGCAGTCTTTATAAATTCCAACAAAAATACTATCTTGTGATGGATCTGATCCATTTTTCAAGGGAAGAATTACGGCCATTTGCGTTTACAATTGTAGAATATAACAATTGCCGTTATGCTGAGGTCGGACAAATTGCATTTATAAAAGAACACGGAAAATGTATTGTAGAAAATGAGGCACTGCAAACGCTGATGCAATTGTAAAAAGTGATGAAAATTTTTCAGGCAATAGACAAATGTGCCAAATGTCAGAAAAAATATTGTTACTTTTGCCGATGAATTTCATGCGCTAAAATCTACCATATATGCTATTATAGTTGAGGCGCACGTACGAGATATAGTGCACTGCAAATGAAAATATGTTATATGGGAGATTGGTTATGAGCAGAGAGCAGCTTTTAGAACTTGAAGATGTGAAGAGAAGTTTACTGGTACAGGCATACCGTATGAAACAGGAGCATCCGCATATGTCGCCGGTTGGAATCGAGATGGAGATGTATTCTGCTTTGATGGCTGAAGTAAAAGAGATCACAACGAGAATCCAGATGAGCGCAGAGGCATAGGTGACAACCAATAAGTTTTTCGGGCAGGCTTTTTCAGAGATGAAAGAACCTGCCTTTATTATGACAGAAAATACGATTTGAGTTTCTGTCAATAGATGATTGAAAAAAGAGGAGAACAACCATGAATTTTGCAGAGAGAAGAAAACAGGTTTTTGAGAAAATGGAGAGACAGTCAGCGTTGATCTTATTTTCCGGGATTGAGAGCCATGTGAGTGCAGATGAATATGCACCATTTGAGGCAGACAGAAACTTTTTTTATCTGACAGGATTAAGAAGAGACCATATGATTCTTTTGATGAAAAAGACATTGAAAGAGGAGCAGGTGATTTTATTTATCGAAGAAGCAGACCCGACACAGGAGCGCTGGTACGGAAGAAAAGTGACAGTGGATGAGGCAAAAGAGATTTCCGGTATCGATAATGTGATGTTTTTAGATTCTTTTGAGGGCGCTGTTGACCGCATGATGGCAAGGGAAGATATCGACAGCCTGTATTTTGACTGTTACAGATATCAGTTTGAGGACATGCCGGATTACAATATGATCAAAGCAAAAGAATTTGCAGAAAAATATCCGGGACATGCAGTGAAAAATATTTCGCAGGTGATCGCAGAACTGCGTATGCAAAAAGACGGGGATGAAGTAGCACTTGTGCGGGAGGCGATCGGCATTACCGATAAAGCATTGCAGTATGTGATGAAACATTTAGAGCCGGGAATGGCAGAATATCAGGCACAGGCTGATTTTGAATACATGATCCGCTATAACGGAGCGGAGGGAACTGCATTCCCTACCATCGCAGGAAGCGGTGCGAACGGAACCATGCTTCACTACGACACAAACCTTGACATTTGTGAGGATGGTTCTTTACTGCTGATGGATCTCGGGGCAAAATACCGCGGATACTGCGCAGATATCACAAGAACTTATCCGGTAAACGGAACATACACAGAGCGCCAGAGACAGGTTTACGACATTGTTTTAGCTGCAAACCGTGAGGTCGCAAAGACTGCAAAACCGGGCATGACGCTAAAAGAGTTAAATGAGATTGCAAAGAAAGTGCTTGCAGCAGGCTGCATGAAACTCGGTCTGATCGAAAAAGAGGACGAGATTGATACTTATTATATGCATGGCGTATCCCATCATCTTGGAATCGATGTGCATGATGTCACAGCGGCTTGCAATGACACATTACAACCGGGTGCCATCATTACTGATGAACCGGGACTTTACATTGACGAATGGGAGATCGGAATCCGTATCGAGGATGATCTTCTGATCACAGAGAACGGCTGTGAGTGTCTCTCAGAGGCAATTATCCGTGATCCGGACGAGATCGAAGCATTTATGAAAGACAGATAGAAATGAGGCAGAAATGAGTTGACCATTTCCGGTCACGATTATATAATAGCAATGGAAATTTTTTAGGAGGTGACATTCATGGACAGTTGTGATAGTGCGGGGCGAAAGAACAAAACCGATGGATTTTCTGAATGCTTTGGCATAGGGCAGATGTCTGTGGGCGTCTGACCTCTGTGATAATAGAATATGCCTTCTGAAACCACCGGTTTACATGCCTATACAATAGAGTGCACGCTTCGCGGACAATCTATTGTCATGAACTATAACAGCAGAAACTTACACATGCTGCTTGGAAGTAAAGCGGTGGTTTTTTATGCCCTTTTTTCAGGGAGAACAGGAGGCAGAAATGCAAAAAGAAGTATTAAAAGAACCGACTTATGTAGAAGAATTATTAACATTATTCCGAAGCAATCTTGGAAAAGAAGAATTGCTCGAAAAAATCTCCGATTATCATGAGAGCGACATTGCGGATGCAATGGAGCAGATGACACCGGAGGAAAGAAAAAAACTCTATCCGTTGCTTGGAGAGGAGTATATTGCGGAAATCCTTTCCTATACCGAGGATGCGGCAGAGTATTTGCAGGAGATCAACCTGGAAAATGCTGCCAGAGTCATTTCGGAGATGGATTCCGATGATGCGGTCGATGTTCTGGAGAATCTGGATGCGGACACTAAGACCAGGATCGTCGATCTGCTGGATGATGATGCGGAAAAAGATGTAAAACTGATTTTATCTTATGAAGATGATGAGATCGGTAGCAAAATGACAACGAATTTTATCGTCATAGGAAAGAATCTGAACATCCGTCAGGCTACGCATGAGCTGATCCGTCAGGCGGGAGAGAACGATAATATCTCAACGATCTATGTAGTAGATGAAAATGAGCAGTATTATGGAGCAATCGATTTAAAAGACCTGATCGTGGCAAGAGATTATCAGGATCTGGACAATCTGATCTCGACTTCCTATCCGTATGTGGGAGCACATGAGAAAATCAGTGAGTGTATCGAACGGTTAAAAGACTACGCAGAGGATTCCATTCCGGTATTGTCAGAGGAAGGAAAAATCTTAGGAGTCATCACAGCTTACGACATCGTGGAAGCCGTGGATGAAGAGATGGGAGAGGACTATGCGAAGTTAGCCGGTCTTACTGCAGAAGAAGATTTGGAGGAGACAACGTTTCAGAGTATGAAAAAACGTCTCCCGTGGCTGATCATCCTGCTGTTTTTGGGAATGGTGGTATCTTCGGTTGTCGGAATTTTTGAGACGGTCGTTGCAGTGATCCCGATTGTGATGTGTTTCCAGTCATTGATTTTAGATATGGCAGGAAATGTCGGAACCCAGTCGCTGGCGGTGACGATCCGTGTGCTGATGGATGAGAATTTAAACCGGAAAGATAAGTTTGGACTGATTTTGAAAGAGATGCGCATTGGTTTTGCAAATGGACTGTTTCTTGGAATTATGGCATTTGTATTTATCGGACTCTATGTGTGTTTCATAAAAGGAAATGCGCTTTCCTATTCGTTTTTGATCTCAGGCTGTGTGGGAGTTTCCTTAATGCTTGCGATGGTGATCTCGAGCCTTGTCGGAACAACGATCCCACTGCTTTTCCATAAGATCAAAGTCGATCCGGCGGTCGCGTCAGGACCACTTATCACAACCGTGAATGATCTGGTAGCAGTGGTCACTTATTATGGACTGGTCTGGCTGTTTATGATCGAATTATTGAAGATTTAACATTTTGTATAGGTAATCTTTACCTTTTCTTTAGAATAATCCATGTGTATTTTAAGAATGAACCGTTATACTCGTTAACAGTAAAAATGTTACAGAGTATAGCGGAGGTCATTCCAAATGAAATATATCACATTTACAATCCCATGTTACAATTCAGAAAATTATATGCGAAGATGTGTGGATTCACTTTTGGTGGGCGGCGAGGATGTCGAGATCCTCATTATTGACGATGGTTCTTCCGACCGGACAGGTGCGATCGCAGATGAATACGAAATGCTTTATCCAAACATTGTAAAAGCGGTGCATAAGCCAAACGGCGGTCATGGTTCCGGTGTGAACAAAGGGCTGGAGCTGGCGCATGGACTTTATTATAAAGTCGTGGATTCCGACGACTGGTTCGACCGTGATGCTTATCTGAAAATGTTAGATAAAATAAAAAGTTTTGAAGTCGCACAGTTCCCGGATCTGATCATCTGTAATTATGTGTACGATCATCTGGATGAGGGAATCCAGAAACCGATGAATTACAGAAATGTATTTCCAACTGAAAAAATGTGCAACTGGAACACAATCGGACATTTTCATCCATCGCAGTATTTGATTATGCATGCACTTATGTTTCAGACGAAAGTATTGAGACAGTCGGGGGTAAAACTGCCGGAGCACACGTTTTATGTGGATAACCTGTTTTCCTATCAGCCGCTTCCGTATGCGAAGAATCTCTACTACATGGATATTGACCTGTATCATTACTACCTTGGAAGGGAAGATCAGTCGGTCAACGAGAAAGTCCTGATGAAGCGTATCGACCAGCAGATCCGCGTGACAGAGCTTGTTGCAAAAAGTGTGGATTTAAGAGAAGTGAAAAAAATGTATCCAAAACTGGCCGTTTACATGATGCGCAATATTTCGATCATGTTGTCCATTTCTTCAATCCATCTTCTTCTGATCAAAACAGAGGAGGCGTTCCAGAAACGTAAAAGGATGTGGGAGCAGGTGAAGGATTATGACAGGATACTTTATTACCGGTTAAGATGTTCTACCTTAAGCGGTCTTACTTATCTGCCGGGAAGATTAGGTGGAAAAATCACAGTCGGCGGCTACCGCATGGCAAGAAAAATTTATCAGTTCCAGTGATAAGAAAAAAGTACAGAGGAATAAAGATATGGCACAGATTTATATTGCATTTGTAGATACACCGGGATTTTTTGCCGGAATGATACGGCAGGTCATCAAACAGAAGTACATTCATGTGGTTCTTTCGATGGATGCGGAACTTGAGGAGGCATACAGTGTGGGACGCAGAAATCCTGCGGTTCCGCTGTTTGCCGGATTTGAAAAAGAGGATAAAAGAAAAATCTTAACGGTGTTTCCAACGGCTGATTATATGGTGTGTAGTATTGAGTGTTCGCTTGCACAAAAGGAGGCAATCCGTCAGGAACTGCGTCTGGCTATGCAGGAAAGATTTCATTATCATTATGCAGTTGCAGGATTACCATTTATTTTGTGGAACATTCCATTTTACCAGGAAAACCATTACACCTGTTCTTCCTACGTGGCACGGGTATTAGAGGAGTACGGCGTCTGTCATTGGGAAAAACATTTTTCCCTTGTGACACCAAAGGATTTCATGGAAAAATTTGGACGGAAACGGATTTTTGAAGGAAGTTTGAGAGAATTAGTGGAAATGTCTGTGCAGGAAGAAACGGTTTGTGCTGTTGAAAAAATTGCGTAACAGTTCTGTCCAAAAAAGAGGAAAGGTGGCTACGTGGATATGAAAAAGAAAATCTTGCAGACAGTCTTGTTTCTTGGGATTATGTTTTTGACTTTTTATACGTTACTCCATGGACAGAATCTGTCAGAAATTTATCAGGCAGTAAAAAATATGTCAGTTCCGTACCTGATTGCAGCGGCAGGACTGGCGTTATTTTTTATCTGCGCAGAGGGCAGCATGATCTGGTATCTGCTCACATCCATGCGAAAAAAAACAGACAGTCAGACAACTGTTCTCTGTGTTGTTGGAAAAGAAAAGGTATGTTCTCTGTGGCGTTGTATCCAATATTCGTTTATTGGATTTTTTATTCGGGCATCACACCATCCGCAACAGGTGGGCAGCCGGTGCAGCTTTATTATATGAACAAAGATGGAAACAAAGGTTCTGACTGTACCATAGTGCTTATGACGGTGGCAGTAATTTATAAAATTGTGTTGGTAGTTTTAGGTGTCGGAATGTTACTTTTTTGCGGCGGCGCATTGAAAACAGAGCTGCAGTCCTTTTTTCCATTATATTTGCTGGGGCTTGCGCTGAACACGGTTGCCGTTGCAGTTGTACTTGCCGCAATGCTGTTTCCACAGTGGATGATTGTCGTTTGGGCGTGGGTGGAAAAGCAGTTTATCCGGCTCGACATCTGGAAAGCAAATCCACAGCGCATGGATAAGGTGCAGACATTTACGGGAAACTATAGAAATGCCGTGGATTGGCTGAAGCAGCATCCGGGAAAATTAATAGTGGTCATCGCCGTGACGTTTTTGCAGAGGTGTAGTGTATTTCTGCTTACTTATATGGTATATCTCGGACTTGGACAGGCGGGGACTTCCATACAGGAGGTAGTTCTATTACAGGCATCGGTCTACATTGCGGTGGATATGCTTCCGCTGCCGGGAGCGCAGGGAATCACCGAACTGATGTATCGGTCAGTCTTTGCACCGGTATTTTCTAAGGGCAGTCTGATCCCATCCATGCTGATCAGCAGGGGACTGAACTTCTATTTTCTTTTGTTGGCAGGAGCCGGGGTTACGGCTGCAAACCATTTTCTTGTAAAAAAGAAAATTTAAACTCTATTTGTAGGACACGGAGCAGCTCTTATGGCGGAAAAATAAAGATTTGGTAAAGAAAGTATAAAAGATTCGGGAATATATTTTTTTCAAAAAAAGAATGTGTTAAAATAGAAGGCAATTTATGGAAAATAATCTATAAAAAATAATCTATAAAAAATTATCTATGGAAAAGTTTTTTTGATCGAGAGGAAAAAGAGAAGTTATGAGCAATTTCAGGACAAAATATTTAAAAATTGCATGCAATCTGCTTTGGGCAGTGTTTTTGTTGATTTTTGTGTTCGCATTTCTTCCAAAATTGCTGATCTATTTTATGCCGTTTGTGGTGGGAATGATTTTTGCGATGATTGCAAATCCGATGGTGAAGTTTCTGGAGAAACGGATCAAAATTAAACGGAAATATGGTTCGGTCATCATGATCGTGCTGGTCATCGGACTGGTAGTGCTGGCCTGTTATGGCGCAGGGGCAGTCCTTGCGAAAGGAATCGGAGCATTTATGGCGTATCTGCCAACGATGTCTGCCAATGCCGGAACCGAATTTTCCGAGGCAATCGATCAGCTGCAGCAGCTGCTGGAAAAACTGCCATTTACGCAGAATGTGGATTTAAGCGCCATCGGAACTGCGATTCAGGATTTTTTGACAAATTTTGTGTCCAGCTCAGATTCTGCAACGCTTGGGGCAATCGGAGAATTTGCCAAAAGCCTGCCGGATATGATCGTTGGCATAGTCGTAGGACTGCTTGCAGCATATTTTTTTATTGCAGATAAAGACAAACTGATCACCGGGGTGGAGAAACATTTATCTGCCGGATTCCTTGCAAAAACAGAACGTATCTATAAACAGCTTGTGCATGCGGTAGGAGGCTATTTTAAAGCACAGTTTAAGATCATGGGCGTTATTTATGTCATTCTTCTGATCGGTCTTTTGATCCTCCGGGTAGATTTTGCATGGCTGATCGCCTTTGGCATTGCGTTTCTGGATATGCTTCCGGTGTTTGGAACGGGAACAGTGCTCTGTCCGTGGGCGGTTATCAAACTTTTTACCGGAGATTACAAGATGGCGGTCGGCATGATCGTTTTATATGTGGTCTCTCTTGTCGTGCACCAGGTCGTACAGCCGAAGCTGATCGGCGATTCCGTAGGACTTGATCCGTTTGCATCGCTGTTATTCATGTTCATCGGTTACAGGGTGGGCAGTGTTGTGGGGATGATCCTTGCAATCCCGGTCGGTATGATCCTGATCAATCTGTATGAGGCGGGCGCATTCGATACACTGGTCTGGTGTGTCCGGGAAGTCGTGAATGATTTCAATAACTTCCGCAAGGTTGGCGGAGAGAAGAAATAAGGGCACTCTGCCATGTGGAACTGGTAGCTGCGAGAGGAAATCTCATCGATTCGCCGAAAGAAATGATATATTTATACATTTTTCGTCCTTAAAAGTGTTGATTAAACACATATTTACGTCCTTAATAATGTTGACACCAGCAGGGTACAATTTTATAATGCAGATATATGGAAATAATTTAATGGATGCTTATAGAATATAGGAGTTGGAGGAAGGCTCATGGAACGATTTGCATTATCACGAATGAAAGAATGGAAAGAAAATGAAAATAGAAAACCATTGATTATCCGCGGGGCAAGACAGGTCGGAAAAACATGGATCATGAAGACATTTGGTCAACAGTATTTTGAGAAGACAGCCTATGTTAATTTTGATAATAATGCCCGTATGAAACAGGTATTCGAAGGAGATTTAGACATTGAAAGACTGGTTTTATCGATCAGTGCTGAGACAGGAGTTTCTATTGAGGCAGAGAATACGCTGATCATTTTCGACGAAGTTCAGGAAGTACCAAAAGCACTTACATCATTAAAGTATTTTTATGAAAATGCACCTCAGTATGCAATTGTTGCAGCAGAATCACTTCTTGGAGTTGCATTACACCAGGGTACGTCATTTCCAGTTGGGAAGGTAGATTTTCTTGATTTGTATCCGCTTAATTTCAGGGAATTTTTGTGCGCAATGGGAGAGAAACAATTTGTTTCCATGTTAGACAGTTGTGATACGCAGATGGTAACAGTGTTCAAAACAAAATATATAGAACGTTTAAGGGAATACTATTTTGTAGGTGGGATGCCAGAGGTGGTAAAAGATTTTTCGGAAAAAAAGGATTATAATCGTGTTCGTGCGATTCAGAAAAATCTTATTAACTATTATCAGCAGGATTTTTCAAAACATGCTGAAATAAAGCTTGTTCCAAGACTGAATCTTGTGTGGAATTCGATTCCGATGCAGCTTGCAAAAGAGAATAAAAAATATATTTATGGACAGGTACGCGAGGGGAGCAGGGCAAAGGATTTTGAGCTGGCTATTCAATGGTTATTGGATTGTGGATTGATTCATAAAGTACAGCGGATTCAAAAACCGGATCTTCCATTGAAAGCATATATTGATTTTGATGCTTTTAAGCTTTTTTTAGTGGATATTGGATTGCTCATAGCGATGACAGATCTGGATGCAAAAGTGATTATAGAAGGAAATAAGATTTTTACTGAATTTAAGGGAGCACTGACAGAGCAGTATATATTGCAGCAGTTAATATCAGATGTCGGAGTGATACCTTACTATTATTCAACGCAAAATTCCAAGGGAGAGATTGATTTTTTAGTTCAGGGAAAAACATCTGTTATTCCAATTGAAGTAAAGGCGGAAGAAAATCTGAAAGCAAAGAGTTTGAAAGCTTTTTGTGAAAAGTATCAACCATCTTATGCAGTCCGAACATCAATGTCGGATTATAGAGAGCAGGATTGGATGACGAATATTCCTCTTTATGCAGTAAAGTGGATTAAAAATTATGTCAACCAATAAAATAAAAAGAAGATAAAAACCAGGACACATACCAGATAATGCGTAATAGCATCAGAGGTATGTGTCCTTTTTTAGGTAAATATAGTTTTTACAGTAATTCCATATTAATGGATTTTTCCGTAAATCCGTAATTACAGTACATCTCGTAGGCAGCTTTATTTTTTGCATTCACCTGAAGTTCAATGCCGTCAAGATTTTTTTCTGCTTTTATCTCTTTTACTTTTTCAAAGAAAAGATGTCCGACACCCATGCCGCGGTAAGGTTCGTCAACCGCCATTGTGTCGATAAAAACAATGTCCCGTGTCACCTGTGCAGGAGATTCAATATGCCGGAAGATAAGTTCTAAAATTCCGATCACATTTCCTTCATTTTCTGCAATATAGAAAGTATCGCCTTTTACGATTTCCTCAAATACTGCCTTTGGCAGAAGCGCATCATTGGGTTTGTAAATATCGGGACGCCAGTTTATATGAAGTGCCTGCCCCTGATTTAAGATGCGGACGACGGAGTCATAGTCGCTCATTTGTGCATTTCTTATGATACAGTTCATTATTTTACGATTACTTTCACAAATTTCTTTTTACCACGTTTTACAACAAGTCCATCTGCGCCGAAGGAATCTGCATTGTAAGCGGTCCTGATATCGGTTACTTTCTCGTCTGCAACTGAGACACCGCCCTGTTCTACGGCACGTCTTGCGTCGGAACGGGATGGAGCGAGCTCTGTTTTTACGAGAAGAGACAGGATATCCATATCGCCGTCTGCAAAATCAGCAGAGGATAACTCTACCGTTGGCATATGTGCGGAATCTCCGCCACCGGCAAAAAGTGCGTGGGAAGCTTCTCTTGCTTTGTTTGCCTCCTCTTCCCCGTGAACTAATTTGGTCAGTTCGAATGCAAGGATTTCTTTTGCCTGATTGAGCTGTGCACCTTCCCAGCTTTCCATTGCATCGATCTCCTCTAATGGAAGGAAAGTCAGCATACGGATGCATTTTAATACGTCAGAGTCTGCAACGTTTCTCCAGTACTGGAAGAAGTCGAATGGAGAAGTTTTCTCAGGATCAAGCCATACTGCGCCGGACTGGGTTTTTCCCATTTTTTTGCCTTCGGAATTTAAAAGAAGATTGATAGTCATAGCGTAAGCGTCTTTTCCGAGTTTACGGCGGATCAGCTCAGTACCTCCTAACATGTTGCTCCACTGGTCATCGCCGCCGAACTCCATGTTGCAGCCGTATTTCTGGTATAAGGTGTAGAAATCGTAGCTCTGCATGATCATGTAGTTGAACTCCAGGAAACTTAAGCCTTTCTCCATACGCTGTTTGTAGCACTCAGCAGTGAGCATACGGTTTACAGAGAAATGAGCGCCAACTTCACGGAGAACATCAATGTAATTTAAGTCCATCAGCCAGTCAGCGTTATTTACCATCAATGCTTTTCCTTCGGAAAAATCGATAAAACGGCTCATCTGTTTCTTGAAGCAGTCACAGTTGTGCTGGATCGTTTCCGGTGTCATCATCTGACGCATGTCGGTACGTCCGGACGGGTCACCGATCATTGCGGTACCGCCACCGATTAAAGCGATTGGTTTGTTTCCTGCCATCTGGAGGCGTTTCATCAGGCAGAGTGCCATGAAATGTCCTACGTGAAGGCTGTCTGCTGTCGGATCAAATCCGATATAAAAAGTTGCTTTTCCGTTGTTGATCAAATCTTTGATCTCTTCTTCGTCTGTTACCTGCGCAATCAGTCCGCGGGCAACTAATTCGTCGTATAATGTCATTTTGCTGGATTCCTTTCTTTTTTTGAGTGAACGATTAAAATCCGCAGTGCCCACTCGAGAGCGAAGCTCTCTCGTTCGCGGGCTTCGCCCTATCGTCTAAGAAAATCACAAAATGCATTGTGCAAGCACAGCATTTTGTTCTTTCCTCAGACGGCACTGCTCATTTAATACGCGCAAAAACCCCCGTCCTTAAAAAGGACGAGGGTTAAACTCGTGTTACCACCTTATTTCATAAGCAGTTCGCACTGCCTACCTTCGTGAGTGTCCGACAACACTCCGGCGCGGTTAACGTGCGCCACTACGTCACAGCCTACTATTGCAAGATATCGAATGATCAAAAACAAATTCGGTGTGAAGCTCGGGGATGTATTCGAATTAAGATTCCGATGCGCCTCTCATCAGCCGGCAGCTTTCTGTATCTTCCGCTTAACTGTACTTCTTCCCGTCAAAGCCTGTGTTCTGCTTCAATTAACGCTATTATAAGCACGAAAAAAATGATTTGTCAAGTGAAATAATCTCTGTCCAGCGATGAGGAATAATAATATTTATTCCTCATCGCTGACAACAGAATAAAGCACTTGAGAATATTGAAAAGTTCGCTTGAAATCAAGGTTTACAGACATTTTTCTTCAAAGAAAAGGTATCGCAGAATACCGCAAAATATCGTAACAGATTTTTAGAATGGAGTAAATTTGGAGTAAAAGTTGAAAGAAAATGGAGTAAATATTTCAAAGATGTAATGAGAAATGGCGTAGGTAGTGGTAACATTATCTACGTCATTTTTAAAAATTAAAAAAATGTGTAACGAAAAATATATGTAAAGTACATATAGATAAAGGAGGGTAGAGTATGGAAGAAATGGTAGAAATCTATCGAAAATATATGCCACAAGTATATAATTTTTTATTTAGCCTTTGTCATGATGCTCATTTAAGCGAAGAACTCACACAAGAAACTTTTTTTCAAGCGCTAAAATCTATTGATAGTTTTCGTGGTGACTGTAAGATATATGTATGGTTATGTTCGATTGCAAAACATTTATGGTATAAAGAGCTAAAGAAAAAAGATAGAGAAGTAGTGGCAGAATATGTAGAAGAAACTACTTGTCAGAAAATTACAGAAAATTCGGCAATACAGAAAATGGAAGTAATAGAGTTGTATAAAAAACTTCATTTGTTGGAGGAGCCGGTGCGAGAAGTTATGTATTTGAGATTAAATGGCGATTTTACATTTAAAGAAATTGGAGAAATTATGGGTAAAGATGAAAATTGGGCAAGAGTGACTTTTTATCGTGGAAAGCAAAGAATAAGAAAGGAGAGTAACCATGAAATGTGAAATAATTAGAGATTTGTTACCTTTATATATTGATGGGTTGACAAGTAAAGAAAGTAATCAAGAAATCGAAAAACACTTGAAAAATTGTGAAGAATGTCAAAAATACTATCAAGAAATGACAGGGGACATTGATAATTTTTCAGTGATAACAAATGAAGAAATTGAAGATGTAAATTTAATTAAGAAAATCAAGAAAAAAAATAGAAAAAAAGCATTAGGCATATTCGTTGGAGCGTTTGTTTTGTCGGGAGTTCTTATGGGAGTTGGTTTTCATTGGACACATGGCGTAGCAATGTATGAAAATGTTATTTTAAATTATGGGGTTCAAGGAGATACGGCTTATCTTACACTGCAAGGGAAACCAGGATATGAGTTGAATTTTTCGGGGGCAACGGATCAGAACAAATCTAGTTTGAAAGTTATGTATGCTCGAAATATATGGGGACATGATGAAAATGTAGTTCGCTTAGAAGGGGAGAGTAATAGAAGTGGAGAACCACCTCAGTGGATACTAGAATTTAAAGACAGAATCGTTGTGATTGAAAATGGAGAATTGGTAGATGAGAAAATAAAATAAGGTGTGTAGTGAGGTCAAGGAACAAGGCGTAGCCGATACGCCTTGTTCCATGACAGAACGGAAATTCTCACATTTGAAACTTCATCTCTATAATAATAAAACAACACAGTCGCAGCTTCCCAATACAAGAGAAGCACTTTCTCTGTTTCTGGTTAAAATTACATCCGCAGTTTTTCCATTGGTGAGAAGCACCCGGTCAGCCGGTTTTTCAAGCGGCAGTGTCACGGTATCTGTGCCGAAATTTCCGGCAACCAGAATGCGTTGTCCGGTTTCTTCGTTGGTGCGGTAGTATGCAAACATATGGTCCACATCTTCATAAGCAGCGGCAAACGTTCCGTAAGTGAAGGTTTCCACGTATTCCGGTGCTTTGCGGAGTGCAATCAGTTCTTTGTAAAAAGAGAGAACGGAATCTGACCGGTTCATCTGGTCTGTTACATTAATCTTTGTATAGTTTGGATTCTCCGCAAGCCAGGGGGTTCCGGTGGTGAAACCGCCGTGCAGGGAATTGTCCCACTGCATAGGGGTTCTTGCATTGTCACGGCTATTTTCATAGCAGGCGTGAAGTGCTGCCTCTTTCGAACATCCGGCATTTAAAGCAGCCTGATACTGATCTTTGGTGCTGATGTCATCGTATTCGGAAATATCGTTTCGGACACAGTTTGTCATGCCGATTTCCTGTCCCTGATAGATAAAAGGAATTCCGCGCAGTAAAAAGTAAGTAGCTGCAAGCATTTTCACACCGGCTTTATTTCTGGCGTGTGCAGGAAGATAGTGTGTAGCACCTCGTGGCTCATCGTGGTTTTCAATAATATTTGCCTCAAAGCCAACGGTAAGGTCTGCTTTCTGGGTGTCAAAAAGGGCAGTGCGCCACCGGTTGAAATCGAGGGCAGGAGCATCATACCAGCCGTGTTCCCCATAGGAAAGCACATGGGCGGAAAAGTCAAATTTGGTGGAAAAATGACCGTCCTCACCGATAAATTCACGCAGTTCATCCTCTTTTAAATGAAATACTTCGCCGACCGTAAAAGCGTCGTATTTGTCAAATGTTTCATGTTTCATTTCCTCTAAAAATGTGCCAATTCCATGTGCGGAAGCTAACATTTTATCGCAGGAGACAAGTCCGTCATCACCGTCCGCCGGGAAGGATGGAAAATCAAGATTTTTCTTGATATTGATGATGGCATCGATACGGAAACCGGAAATGCCTTTTTCAAACCACCAGTTGATCATCTCATAGATTTTTTTGCGGACGACCGGGTTCTCCCAGTTTAAATCGGGCTGTTCCTTCGCAAAGGTATGGAGATAATATTTATTTGTGCCGGGAACTTTTGTCCATGCAGGTCCACCAAAATTGGAGAGGTAATTGCTTGGTGCCTTGCCGTCTTTTCCTTCGCGGAAATAGAAGTAGCCGGCGTAAGGACCGTCCGGGTCGGCGAGTGCTTTCTGAAACCATTCGTGTTTGTCGGAACAGTGATTGACGACAAGATCCATGATCAGATGCATACCGCGTTTTTTCATTTCGGCGACAAGGGTGTCAAAATCATCCATTGTGCCAAACTGTTCTGCAATTTTATAGTAATCGGAAATGTCATATCCCTGATCGACAAAAGGGGATTCGTAAACCGGGGAGAGCCAGACGATGTCGATTCCGAGTTCTTTCAAATAGTCCAGCTTTGAGATGATTCCCTTTAAGTCGCCGATTCCATCTCCGTTTGTATCCAAAAAACTTTTTGGGTAAATCTGATAAGCTACTTTATCGTGCCACCATTTTCTTTTCATAAATGCTCCTTTTCTTTCATTCGATTCTGGGGTGATTGCGAAACTCATCTCAAGCTGCTTAAAATTGTTCAAAATTAACAAAATTTTCGAAAACACGCTTTCGCTACGTGTCGCTG
>ERZ1106978.801-NODE-801-length-20189-cov-3.638472_pt1 | contig 20189 bp, 8 predicted proteins | sample MGYA00403689_ERZ1106978 | MGnify/ENA primary metagenome ERZ1106978 (study PRJEB35170, sample SAMEA104062434) | human gut metagenome | biome: human gut; feature: human-associated habitat; material: faeces | place: Denmark | collected 2012-08-02 ...
TCATATGAGCCGATCATAAGATTTCCTGCTGATCCTGTTTTATGGAATGCAGTTACAAGTTTACATGACTTTCCTGTTTTCGCAAACACGCCTAATGCGTCGCCCGCTCCTGGCAATGCTGACACAAGGCTGCAAGCTGCGTTGTAATAATCTCCCTCTTGGGCATACCAAGCAGCGTTGATTCCATCAAATACAAATCCAATACCCGGAAGCATTCCAAGCAGATCAAGAATATCATGTCCCGTAATTCCGTCAAGCCAGTTAAGAAACGGACTTAGTCCGAACGGGTCGTTCAGGCTTATCGGATTGCCGTTGACATATGCGTACCTGTTCAAAGTCGGGGTATTGACGATTGAACCCGTCATAACGTCCTGATTGATAAAACGCTTGATCTCGGGGTTGTAATACCTCGCCCTCATGTAGTAGAGACCGTTGCTGTCCGTAGCTACGCCGAGTTCGCCGTTATACAGGAACATTATACCACATTTGTTCTCAGAAAGCAACTCACCATAAGGTCCGTAATCAAAAGTTTCAACGATTTCTCCGTCGATATTTGTCACTGCCTCGGTGCTTCCGATATTGTTGAAGTGGTAAATCAAATATTCATTGCCGTTTTCCTGTGCGATCAGACCAATTCCGTAAATATAATAAGTTGTATCGCCCTCCTTTTCCGCCGTAAGAATACGTGTAAGCGAACTGCTGTTGCTGTCAACAACATACTCGGTCTTTGCTCCATTTTCCGTCTGAGAAATACGGTTGTTTTCAGCGTCGTATTCGTAGGAAATTCCACCCGCCGAAACGAGTCTGTTGCGGCAGTCGTACTCAAACTCAGCCATTTTGCCGTTAAGCGGACCGTAGATCATGTTTCCGTCCGCATCGTATTTTACTTCTTCGCCGTTGTACTCGATAAGCTGATTGTTCTCGTTGTACTTCATTTCTGAGCTTGTCAGTCCGTCCATTGTCGTGCCGTCGGAAGATGAGATCTCCGTTACATTGCCCGATTCATCATAGGAGTAAACCTTTTGATTTATGACATTTTCGCCGTTTTTATCGACAATGGTCACAAGTCTGCCGTTAGCGTCGTAGGTGCGTTCCTCCACGCTTCCGTCGGCTCTGGAGGTCTTTGTCAGCCTACCATTGCCGTCATACTCAAAGGAAGTAACCTTGCCGTCCCAGTCTGTAACGGTCTTGACATTACCCGTCTTGTAATAGGTGTAGCGAACTACCCTGCCTCCCGGATAAGTTAGCGCCACAAGATTACCCAACTGATCATAGGAGTACTCTATCGTGTTTCCTCTGAAATCGGTATACTTTGTCATACGGTTCATATTGTCATACTCACGTGTTATAGTGCCATTCTCATCGGTAACTGTAAGCACGTTTCCGTTACCGTCATAGGTATAGGACACTGTACCAAGCTCGTCAGTAAAGCTCTTTATCCAGCCGTTTTTGTAATACTCATATGTGGTCTCCTCTTGCATTCTTCTGTGAAGCAAGCTGTCCCACGTCGTCATAAGTATAAGTTTTCGTTCCACCGATAGGATTGATCGTTTCGGTGAGTCTGCCCATATTGTCATATGTGTACTCTGTCCTTCCACCGTTGGGGTCTATCTGTGCGGAAACATTTCCAAGTCGGTCATATTCGTACTTTGCAGTACCGCTCTCTGCATCGGTAGAATTAATTATTCTTCCGAGATTGTCGTATACATTTTCTGTTTTTCCTTCCCTTGTCGTATTGAGATTTTCAATAGTCTTTACAAGGTTTCCTACGCTGTCATATGTGTATTGAGTATCAACGCCCATAGCGTCGGTTGACAAAATAAGGCTGTTGATCTCGTCATATTGATTGGTTACAACGTTACCCTCTGCGTCGGTAAGTTTAACTATATTACCGTTCTCGTCATACTCTGTGAATGTAGCGTAACCTTCCTGGTTGGTGTACTTGGTCACTCTGCCCATTGCGTCATACTCGTAGAAAACAGAAATATCCTCGCCGTTTTCGTCCTCTGCAACAAAAGTCGTCTTAGTGACCATACCCTCCTTATTATAGCCAATTTTTACAACCTGACCATTAGGGAGAGTTTTCTGAGTGCAAAGTCCGTTGAAATCATATTCATCGTAAGTAGTGACGTTTCCGTTAGCGTCTGTGGAATTAAGCATTCTTCCGTACTTGTCATAAGTATACGAAACAGTATTACCCTCCGCGTCAGTTGTGCTGAGGAGATTATTTGCGGCGTCATATTCTGAGGTAGAATAATTGCCCTGCTCATCGGTCGTCTTTACAAGTCTCCACTGCTTATCGTATGTATAGCTCTCGCTTGTGCCGTCCGCAAAGGTCGTTTTCTTAATCTTTCCGTTGGGATAGTACTCATAGCTTTCGGTATACTCATTTTCACCGTCAACAACAGTTTTGGAAATCATTCTGTTGGCTGCGTCATAAGCAAACTTAGTTACCTCGCCGTTTTCGTTCGTCTTGGATATAACATTTCCGACTGCGTCACAAGTGTTAACTACTACTGTTCCATCGGTATTAGTTTGACGGATTAACCTGCCCTCGTTATCATAATCGTATGTAACTGTACCCTTAGCGTTTGTAGTGCTGATAAGCCAATTGTTGGAATTATAGGTATAGCACGTTGTATTACCTCTTGAATCAGTAACAGAAGTCTTATTACCCATTGAATCATAGGTGTAGCTTTCAGTACCGTCCTCATTGGTAATGCTTATAACTCTATTGAGCAGATCGTAGTTATATACAGTCTGATGACCCTCTCTGTCTGTTTGTGAACGCAGATTACCGTACTCGTCATAGGTATTTTCCGAAAGATTATTTTCATAATCGCTCACGGACGTTATTTTGCCGTTGGTATAACTGTAAGTCCTGACGCCAAGTCCTTCGATAGCCTCGGTAAGTATCTGTCCGTTCTTATTGTAGGTATAGCTCTTTCTTGCGCTTGTATATTCTGTCTGCGTTTCAAGCAGATTCTTTACATTATATGTATAAGAATTTGTCTCCCCGTTCGGACCTGTTACCGTAAGAATATTGCCGTTGCCGTCATATGTCATAACAGTAACATAGCCGCTTGGATCCTTAACCTTTATAAGATTATTGTCATCATCATAGGTGTAAACGGTAGTTTTTCCGTCGGCTGTAGTCTCGTCAAGAAGATTTCCCTTCAGGTCGTAAGAATACTTTACCGTATTGTTATTCTGATCTGTTACGGAAAGAAGATGACCCATACCGTCGGAAACATATTTTACAGTATTTCCATTTCTGTCAATACCGTCAACTATAAATTCGTTATTCTCACTTTCGGAATAACTGAAGTATGACAAAGGAGTATCGGGATCGGCGTCGTCCTGAGTAAGAACTCTTCCTTCTTCGTCATAAGTATTAGTCACATACGGTGAATTTCCATCAAGAGCAGATGTAACAAGTCTGTTATTCGCATCATATGTATAAACGACAGTTTCTCCCAACGGATTTGTAACCGACTTGATAAGGTCGTTTTCATAGGTAATAGACGTAATTCTTCCGTTTCCGTCGCCTACCGATGTAAGAAGTCCCGAATCGTTATAATTCAGAACAAGCTTCGCTCCCGAAACGTCCTCGGTAATAACCGTAGTATTGCCGATATGCTCCAGAGTTACCGTCTTTTCATTAGGCTGAATGATCTGAATGAGCTTTCCGTCGCTGTCAAACACATATTTCTGACCGTCGGGAATTTCAAGAGTGTAGATATTATTCTCATCTCTGCTCATAAAATATTCGGACATACCGCTGCTTATGCAGACATAATTCTTAACGCCCGTATCGTTAGGCTTGTGAAGAACTAATCTTCCGTCGATAATTTCTCCGTTTACGTTTCTGGTAGCGGAACGCTCATCAACAAAGCTTGAATATGCTGTAGGATTCCAATGTACGTTTATTACTGTGCTCTTTACGTCAAGATACGCCTCAAAGTCATGCGACCAGCCATAACCGAGCTGTCCCTTTTCGGAAGCGTTCAGTGAATTATAGTTGAGATTAAGAGTTAGCGGAGATTCTCCCGTAACCGACATTGCAGGAACCTGATCCGTATACGCTCCTGTTGTCATATCAACAGGATCTGCCCATGAGTTGTCTACAATTTTCTGCTTTACATTAAATTTGGTGATATGACTGGCAATAGGTTCAACGACAACCTTAACATTAGTATCACCTGTGAGCTGTTCAACAACAGAGTTAATGAGCTTATAGTAAACCTGATCAGGATCGCCTGTCGCACTGAATGTCTGACAATATGTTCCGTAAATCACGTCGCCAGGTTTAAAAACTTTTACTCTGACGTGTTGACCGCCTGAAATAACGGGAATATATTCACACTCATCTGCACTTTGAATTTCATAGCTTGCCGATTCATCTTCCTGTACTTCAACCGAACCGTCTGGGTGAGTTATCGTAATATATTGCTTATATCCGGGGTTGATATACGGGCCGAAGTCTGTTGTAAGATTGTAGAAAGTATCCGAGCCCTCGTTTGCAACGGCAAGCTGTACATAGTACTTTTCACCGATATATGCGCAGGATTCCGGCATGACATGGATAACTATTCCGTCGCCTGCTCCGACAGTAAAAGGAGTAGACGTTTTAAAGCTTGCCGAAACAGGAGCTCCGAAAGGCATAAGGGTGCCCTTAAAATCAGCCGAAAGATCATATTCGCCCTTTCTGTCACCCCTTACAGACCAACCTACCGTTTTCTGCTGCTGTCCTGCAATAGAATCCATACTTTGCGTAAGCGACTGTTTATTCGTTGCTAGAGAGAGTCCATAAGGCAGATTAAGCGTAGCCGATGAATCTTCTATCACAAACTGTTTGTCAGCATTATTCAGTACACCGAGATTTACAGCATACATATCTTTCATAAAAGAAATACTCTGTCTTACGTAAACATATGCAAGAATAGGCCGTTCTTCTTCAGGAATGTCCTCACTTACAACAGGTGAAAATGATATGTTTCCTCCAGAGCCTGTGCCATAAGTGCCTCCGCCACACCATGTGCCGCCGTTTTCTCCTGTTCCATTGCCAGAGATATGGCCCCCATTACCTGTATAGATGTATTCAATAATTGTCGGTATAGGCTCCTGAGCAAATGTAAGCTTCACCGTAAATTTAACGGTATGATAATTCGACGGATCATAAAAATCAATTCCCGCCTCTGCCATTTCTTCAAGAGACATCCTGTGTACTTCTAAATCTCCTGTGACAAGCTCACCACTCTGAAGAGCAAGTCTGACCGTTCCGTTATCGCCCTCGTTGTTGATCGCAATTTCCTTTTCCTCGGGCAGATATCCGTCCTTATATGCAGCAATCTTATTATCTCCGATCTTAGCGCACAGTTTTAATGTTCCGTCATAGCCTGTACGCATTGTATGGATACCCTCGCTGTCGCCTGAGTAAACATAAATATACGAGTAGCTCAACGGATTATTTCCACTATCGGTTACTTCGACGTTAACAAAACCATATTCAGAGGGCTCATATACAATAACCTTTATCTGTGATGTTGACGAATTCTTTGTAGCATCCTCAACCGTAAGCGTTACAGTGTACTCCCCTGCTTCATCATAAATATATGAATTTCTTACTCCGAATATGGTATTTCCATCGCCCATATCCCAAACAAATCTTTTTATTCTCACGTTATCTGTACAGGCACTACCGTCAAAAGCAATTTCTTCTCCTGCAATTCCGTAAATTTCTTTAGGCATATCGATTTGAGGAGTAATTGTATCAACATCATATGCGTAACCACTTATCTCGTTGCTTGCACTGACATTTCCTGTCTTGTCATATGCTTCTACCTTATATGTATGGTTCTTATATGGTTCAACATTTTCGTCAATATATGAAAGATCAGTCGTTTCCGTAATTAGCTTATACTCCTCATTTTTTGATGACTTTCGGTATAGTCTATAATGATCAAGATCATCAGCTTTTGAAGCACTCCATTCAAGCCTGATTCGGAAATTGTCCTGCAAAAGTTCTAGAACTGGAGCATCGGGAGCAGTAGCATCAAGAAGAAATTCAGAGGTATAGGTTTCACTGATATTTCCCATCAAATCAGCACAATATGCTCTGAACTCGTACTTTCCGTCCGCTAATCCATCTGTATCCCAATTAAATTCTGTCATCTCGTAATTAGAGCTGAGGGCGTATGTACCTATTTCATACCAAACGCTATCTGAAGAATCTTTCGCCTTATATTCAATTGTCACTGACGCAAGGGCATAGTTATCCCATGTTACAGCTTTAAGCTTTGGGTTAGCAGAAACAGAAGAACCTGATTTTATACTGAATCCTAAAAACTTAGGCTTAATATTATCGTCTGTAATTTGTGCTATTGTTTCATTTGAATACTCGCTCTTGTTCCCCGCTATATCAACAGCTACAATCTTATATGAGTATACTATTCCGAGCTTTGCAGAGGTATCATAATAATCTTTAGTGGAGCATTCTGCAATCTTTGAATATGAGCCTAGGTTTTCCTCACTTCTGTATATCACAAACTTCTCCGTATCTTCACTTGTTACAGTCCAGATAAGGTGAATATTGCCCTCTCCTGTCTGAGCAGTAAGATCAGAAACAGTTACGGGAGCAGTTCTGTCGACAATATACTCATTTACAACAGCGTTACTTTCATTGCCTGAGGAGTCTACAGCTATAGCCTGAATGTATATTTTGCCCTCATTCATAGACGATACGTCAAAGGAATGCTTAAATGTATTTTCAGCTTTCTCAGAGTCCGCAGTAATCTCTGCAATATCATACCAAACTTTATCATCACCGCTGTCATAGGAATACCTAAGCTTTACAGATGATACAGCCGCATTATCCGCAGCGAAAATGCTTATATCGATCTTTGAATTAAATGCCTTTGATTCGGGATAAAAAGCGGTAATGGCAGGACTGATCGTATCCGATTTTGTTGACAGAGTGATCTCATCGGATTCTTCTCCTCTGTTGCCTATATCGTCATATCCCACTACCCTGAAAGTGTACTCTTTATCGGGCATAAGCTTCTGAACGTGAAGTCCCGTTGCGTCCTTTGTTGTTCCGACCTCAGTGAAAGTGCCATCCTCATTTTTCTGCTCAACAGCAAAATATCCGAAATCGGTATCCGTTATATCATTCCACCTGAGAGTAATATGAGTTGATGCCGTAGTGCAGTTATCCTTGTCAAGTATTATTTTTGAAATACCTGTATTATCTATAGTAAAGATCTTTTCAAATGACTTAGATTCATTTCCATTAGAATCCACCGCAATGGCTCTAAGCTTATATGACCCATCGATAAGATCTATTGTATTCCATTCAAACACAGCAGAGCCATCTTTGCATGAACTTTTTCCTATCAAAGACCACTCTTCGTCCAACAAAGTCATATATTCAAGACTTACTGTGTCAACAGAAAGATTGTCATCTGCGGCTACAGTGATTTTTGCAGTTTTGTTAAGTCTGTTCTTTTCGGCAATTATACTCTTTACCTCGGGCAATACCTTATCCTCTGTCGCTGTGGCAGAAGCAACATTACTTGTATTTCCCTCAATATCAAAAGAATTTACACCACTTATCTTATATGAATAGCTATTTCCTGCAACTACGTTTTTATCTGTATATCTGACAGTTGCACTATTTCCAATCTCAACGATTGGTTCAAACTCTTCGTCTTCGGAATCCTGTCTGTATATAATGTATTTTTGGCAATCAGCACTTACAGACTTATTCCAAGTGAGCATAATTACACCATTATCAGTTTCTGCTTTAAGATTCTGGGGAGGTTTAGGTCCCGAAGAAGTTACAGTATACATGACCTCTACGCAATCTGAATTATCGTCATCATCAAAAAGCGTTACACGAATATCATAGTTTCCATCCAGACCTTCTGTATTCCACGAGCATTTTGCGCAAAGCTTGTTCGCCGAATAATTCTGAGCTCCGATGAGCTCTTTTGAGATAGGCATATATTCATCTTTTCCGCTTTTACTGAACTCAAATCTGACCTTATTGCCTCCATCTGAACTGATCTTATCGAAAAAAGCGACAATAGTCTGACTTTTTCCGCCGAGACTGCTTAAATCACCAGGAGTTATAGATGTAATTTTAGGCATCACAACATAACCTGTGATATTTTCGCTGAAATCAGAAAGATTTCCTGCCTTATCATAGGCTTTTATCATATATGAATATTCTTCATTTTCATTCAAACTACTATGCTTAAATTCGCATTCCTCAGTTCTTGCAATTTCCTCATTATTGCAGTATATGATATAGCCCTCAGTGCCAACATTATCCTTTGAGGCGCTCCACGACAACGTAAGTGATGAACCAGTAACTGATTTGATTTTTACGTTATGGGGAGTTTCCGGACTGTCTGTATCCGCCAAAGTTTTAAGATTTATCTTATCAGAGGCCGCAGAATAATTTCGAGACTCATCAAAAGCGTATACCTGATATGTATATGCGGTGTTCGGTTCAAGCAATCCGTCAATGAATTCTGTTCTTCCTGTAGTTACAAGCTTTTCACCGTTTCGGTAAACCTCATAACCTGTTACCCTCACATTATCAGAGGACTGCTCCCATACTATGTGGATAGAGGTTGCAGATATTTCCGAAACAGTCAGACCTGTAACCTTTGTGGGCGGCTCAATATCATCATAATCTTCTATGAGCTCGTTGCAGAGATCTTTAAGAAAAACTGTAGTATTGTTTTGATTTTTTGCTACATAAAAAGAGCCTGGCTTTGTAATGATCAACTTATTAAACTTAGAACCGTTACTGTACATCGTCACAGTCTGAACGTATATTCTGCCATTTGAAGCACTTTTTCCACTTAAAATTGTAGTGTGTGTTTCTGAGCAGACAAAAACAGTATTTTTATTCTGTATGAAATCGCCTTTAATTTCAAGCGTCCCTGCTGTAAGATCACCACTCGTGCTATAATATGTATTGAAAATAAAATTCTTTCCTACAAGGACGTAATCCTTTGCATTTGTCATTATTAAGCATCCGTAATCTCCTAAAGTCAGGTTATTCTTGCATTCAATTGCTCCACCCTCAACAAAAAGCTTGGAATTTATTGAAAGGCTCTTAACATTCAGCTTGTATCCTTTTAAGTGCAGATTGGAGCAGGTTAGGTTTCCTATGGTTAAATCCTGTGTCAAATATATGTCGCTGTTATTATTGCCATTATTGATACATATATTTCCACCGAATGAACCGTTTTCAAGCTGAGAGAGCTTAGTAATATACAAATATCCGCTTTCACAGACAGAATTATTTACATCATTCACGTTCCCATAGGCAAAAACCGAAGAATTCAAAGACACACCATTAGTGTTATTCACCTTAAGATTAAAAAATCTAGAATCACTAGGCGAAACGAATAAAATATTTTGTTTTATTTTGCCGTTAAATTCAACAGTGTGACTTCCGCTTGCAGAAAAGTTATCATAATCCTTATAACTCAGCTGTGTAAAGTTTCCGCCCACAGTCAATGTTCCCGCACTCAGTTTTCCATCATGCGATTTAGTTGAGCCCATAACAAAGTCACCCGATACCTCTACAACATCGGATTCATTTGTCATATTAAGTATTCCCGTACTGTAATCGTAGCTCTCCGTTCCGTCTTCGCTGTTTTTTCTTGTCTGTATACGATAATCTCCGTTTACGACGAGCTTTCCGTTATTTATCTTTACTTCTCCGCCGGCTTGGATGAAATCTCCATTGATCGTTAAAGTATGTCCATTGAGATCTAGTTCGCCCATAGCAAGAATGTAATCTCCGTCGACAACTTTATCCGCCGACAATGTTTCTCCTACCGTGCCTCCATTAGCAAATATCACTTTACAGCCGCTTTCATTTACAAGCTCTGCATAGTTGAATGAGTTCTTGATCTCTATTCCGTCTTCACTTGTATTGTTGAATATTATCTTGTTGAGCGATACATACGAATTAGTTACATTTATAACTTGCTTTTCTGTTCCGTCGAATATGATTTCATTATCTGTATTTGAATTAAATGTACTGTAATTTATTGTGCAATCCCCTGCAATATACAATTTTCCTTTTGTTAAGTACGACGTATAATCTCCGCCATTAAATACAAAATTGCCCTCTACATCAATTACGCCGCTAGAATTATCCATATTAATTCTACCGCTATAATAATTCACTACTAAATTGCCTTTGCAATTCAGAGTTCCACTTTGTATTCCTATGTACGATGATATAGTGACATTTCCATCGGTCGACAACTGTTTTCCGTTCAAATACAAATATGATTCTGCACTGAAATTACCAGATATCGATATATCGCTGTTCAATGTATAACCTTCCGATATTCGTATGTTTCCTTTGTATTTATTCACAACCTTGGCAGCACCTGCAAGATCTATATATCCACTGATCTCACAACCGGTTCCGGTCAAACTTCCTGTCACGGTCACTCGTTTATAACTATCATTCTTCAAGGTTATTTTACTGTCATCTTCAAATGTAAGGTTTGCAAAATGAGATTCACCACTACGTGATGAATCAAAGCTTATTGCATGATCCTTTTCACTTGTGAATATCACTTTGTGACTTCCGCTTGCAGAAAAGTTATCAGAATCCATATAATTCAGCTGTGTAAAGTTACCTCCCACAGTCAGAATTCCTGCACTCAGCTTTCCGTTATGCGACTTGGTCGAACCCATAACAAAGTCACCCGATACCTCTACAACATCGGATTCATTTGTCATATTAAGTATTCCCGTACTGTAATCGTAGCTCTCCGTTCCGTCTTCGCTGTTTTTTCTTGTCTGTATACGATAATCTCCGTTTACGACGAGCTTTCCGTTATTTATCTTTACTTCTCCGCCGGCTTGGATGAAATCTCCATTGATCGTTAAAGTATGTCCATTGAGATCTAGTTCGCCAACTGATAGACAATAATTATCCAATTCCATATCTCCGGATAACACAGTACCCACCGCACCACCAAATGAATAATGTATCTGACTAAGATCACCAATCATACTGTTCGCAGAAATAGGATAATCTGATAGTATTCCCCCTTCACTTGTATTGCTTACTTCAAGAATATTAAAACTACAGTTTTTTTCGTTAATATACACTTCCTGACTGTCAAGTCCGTTAAGAACTACTTTTTGCTCTCGGGAAGGATTAAATCCTGTTGTTATATTAACATTACCTCTAAGCTCAATAATTCCGGCAGTTGCATCATCTCCAGAAAAGCTGCCGCCGTTAAAATTGAAATTTCCTTCAACAACTAAATGATCATTTGCATTGCGCATATACATATAACGAGAATAATACGTACCAGTCATTGTAAAATCGTTACATATTAATTCACCCTTATTGAAATTCAAACAACCTCTATTTTGAATAACAACGTTGCCATGTACTATAAGTGTATTTTCATTAAGGTTTAATGTTCCATAATTAATATACAAATCTTTAACTTCTGTTTGTGCAGTCAAAGTCGTATCAGAATTTATAGTCATATCCTCATAAACTATCTCATCTTCTGATGGCTCATCAATCTCTTCTGTGTTTTCATCGTTCTGAGCAACAACATCATTTTCTGAAACATTATCCGCATTACTTTCTGTTACTATTTCAGATTTAGACGAATAGTCAGCTTGAACAGCAAAAGAATATCCGCACTGACCCACAATCTGAAAAGCAAGAGCCAATGCAATGACCTGGCTTATTGCCCGTTTAACAAATTTCTTCATATTCATTTCACTCCTAATTTACTTCTCTTCACCGTCAATTACAGTAACAATTTGAGTTATATTACCGTTAGCGTCATACATATATTCCACATAATTTTCTTCATCATAGGTCACTTTAATAAGACGATTAAGTCTATCATACTCATATTGCGGTTCATTAAACTTGTCTGAACCTGACAAACTGCTGTCATCGCCCGAACTTGAACCTGACAACTCTAAGCTTGATGAATTTCCTGAGCTTGAGTCAGACGAACTCGTATCGTATCCGGAGGAATCTCCTTGTGAAGTTGAATTATCATCCAAATCGGAATTTACCGAAGAATCCTCAGAATCAACAGAACTGCTGTCTGTCTTGGACGAATCAGTTTTTGAGTCCTTCAGACTGGTATCGTCAGATGTTGACTCGGAATCTGAATCCTTAATGTAAACAAAACCAAGATATGAAATATCCTCTGTTCCGCCAGTAATTTCAAAAGAGTCGGAAACGATCTCAATATTTTTTGCAAATATTCTTCCATGAAGAGTTCCCGTACTAACGTTTAATGTAACCTTGCCATTAGGAGCATAAATTATTGTCTGAACATCCATTTCATTTTTTACATTTAACGTTATATTACCGCTTTCAGATGCAATCACCGAAAATGCATTTTTCCTGTTCTTCAGAGTATCCGCTGATATTACAATATCTTCATCAGCAAGAATATATCTGCCAATGAGGAGTTCACCCGGTTTTCCGTTCATTTCTCCGAGCACGAAATCATTGTCCTGATTTTCCAGTCCGCTTAAAAAGTTTTCTGCGTCGCCTATACACGAAACAAGCTCTTTTGGAAAATCGGAATACTCAAAATCGCTTATTCTTCCGATTTCTTCTGTTCCGTTAGGCTGTTTGTTCAAGCTGTTGATATTAGGAGATATATTATATGCATATGTATTTACATAAAATCCGACAGCGGAGCTGTTTCTATACTCGTCAACACCCTCAGGAGAAAACATAAATCCACGGAAAACATCTATGTTGGCATTAGCCATTATAATAGAATTTTTATTAATTACAAATGTTCCTTGTAACAACTTAAAATTACAGTTTATTATCGACATCGGATATGTAGAATAAAATACAGGAAGGTCCCCATATCTTGTGGTATTATTGTCATTCATATCTTCAAACATAACACCATTTATAGCTGCCATCAACGTATTTTCAACATTAAACCTAGAAGCTATTTTGTCTGCTCCCGCACCTCTCATCAGTATCATCTGTGTAGTCACCAGTCTGCTGCTTGTAAGATTAACATCTTTAGCTGTATATACTACTATCGGTCCATATTCGTCTATTACAGTCAAATTATCAGCATTAAACCCAACATCACCTGTACCTAACAGAATCTGACCGCCCATTGTGTATACACATTCAAGGGCGGGAAAATCTCCTGTGAGATTCATATCAGAATTTCCAGTTCGGTAAATATATTTAAGTTTAGGAAAATTTCCCATAAGCTGCACTCCGCCCCAGTTATCAAGCTTAATTTCTTCAAGATTTTCATAATCCCCGTTAAGCGTAATATGACCGCCCTCTATCACCAGTTTTCTTGCCTTTTCAGCTTCTTCAGGATTTATCGATCCATTAGCCTGAATCTTCACAAAGTCTGACGAACACGCAGAAAAAACAGGATTGTCCTGTTTCAACATACTTATATATTCCTTTAATCTCTCTTCCGAAAAGTTATCGCTTATAACTGAACCTGGCAGTTGCTCATAGTCCTGCCATGAATTACTTACTACCTGTTCTTGAACGGGAATGAAATTACTGTTATTGCCAAGTTCAAGAACAGAGTCTGTTTCAAATTCTGAATTTTGGAACAGTATAGGGAAGATTTCCTCCCATTTTGCCTTATTTTCGTATACCTTGGTAAAGAATCCTGCGCCAAAAGCTCCAACTTTACCTGTTTTATCTTTTGTAGTTTCAGAAATAGGCGCATTATCCGCAGATACGTTTATATTTAAAGAATCTCCTGAAATTACTGCACCATCTAACGTTAAAAAATTATCAGTAAAACTCTTCGATTCATTTTTATCTGCTTCGATACTCTGTGCAATTGTATAAACATTGTTCCAAACATTTGGAACAGTAATTTTCTCCGAATTATCATATTTACTGCCAAAGTAAACATCATCCGAATTGCTAATTATAGTCTTATTCGCTGCGACATAGCCTGAAACGGTAATTTTATCGTCATTCAATGAAACGTTTCCATTAGAGCGAACGTCTCCGTCAATAGATAAACTGCCGCCTTGGGCATTTATATGGCCGTTATCATCCGCTGCAAGCAAGGTATGCTCCCACGGATTATCATTTAACCTCCGAACATCATAAATAGCCGCAGTAACTACTGTAACAGCAGTTACTGCGGCTATCGATACGGCAATTACTCCAATACGCAATTTCTTGTTTGCTTTCATACATTTTCCTCACTTTTACTTCAAATATATATTTTTTAATTAACCTTCTTATACCTTATATTTTTGATTTTTCCCAACAGAAGCATTAATGCTTCTGTAAATATAATAATAGGAATAACTTCACTTTCTATCTTAGCGACACAAGTGAAAATTATCCATATAATGATCTCAACCAATAAAATGAGCAGTGATTTTCTTCTGTACATCTTGCATTCTAACTCGTCCAAAGGCTTATTTTCTCCTGCAACTGGAGAAAAAACAAAGCAAACACAACTTCCAATAACGAGCATTATCACACAACAGCTTGTCGAAAGAATTTGGAATTTTAACAGACACATCCAAATTATCATAATCAGCGATGATACTATGTAACATTTTTCTGATGAACTTGAATGATGACCGCCTGCATAACTTCTCAACGGAATATACGCCGCCAAAAGAATAATGCTTTCCAAAGCTTTTCCGAAAATCACACCAATCAGTATCGACGTGATAAAATTGAGCGTCAATATCATACCATTTTGAAAACCGTATCTATACAATTCCCTTTTATCGGACGAAATAACGTTTTCATTTTCAAGCTGTTGAGTGAGATACTCTGCAAGCTTAGCAAACATTAAAATTTGCGAAGGCTCTTTGCATCAGCAGGAAGTTTTGGCTGATTAGCTATCCAAAAACAAGCACTGTTAACGTTAACAGCTGTGATTGTCAATGCCAATGCAGCAAACATACCGCCATACTTCTTGAAAAACTTGAGCATAAAAGACTTCATAATAACACTCCCTTTTAAAACTATTGTGATATTCACATTATTAACATAGCATAAAAATGTCGATATAAGTCAAACTATGGTACGATCCATAGTATTTTTGGGTACAAAAAAGCAGCGCCGATTTTGGCACTGCTAAAGTTCACTTTTCTTTTTGTTTTATATTATATAAAATAGCTTTTGCAATATACTTATTATCAATAATATCATTCTGAAGTTTCCCGTTATACTTTTCCAATGAAGTCTGAACACTTATTAATCCGTATCCATGTTCTCCGGGATTATCATATGTATTATTCATACCGGAAAATGTATTCTCGATTTTAATAACTATCATTCCTATGGAATAATTAATATCTATCTCAAGTATCTTTTTCTCAGCTTGTTTTAATGCGTTTAACGCATTGTCAAGCAGGTTTCCAAGAATTACTGTTAAATCAAATGAATCGACCTGCAACTCTTCAGGTAAAACAACGTTACAAGAAAAGTCCACTCCATATTCCTGAGCTATCGCCAATTTATAATTCAGTAAACAATCAAAATCAACATTCCCCGTGCTTACAAACTCTTTTTCCGCTGTGATTTTTTCGCTCATTTCGTCGATGTAATTTACAGCTTTTTGACAATTGTCGTTTACTAAATCATATTTCAATTTCAGCAAATGGTTTTTCATATCATGCTTCAATAAGCGTATCTGCTTTTGTGATTCATTCATTATAATCAGCTGATTCTGATATGCTTTATTTGACGATGCAATTTCATTAAACATAATCTGAAACTGCATATTCTCTATGTATCTATCGTATAAATAAAAATTCAAGAAATTTATAACAAGCAGTATCAACGAAATAATAAAACATCTGACATTGAATTCTGGTCCTGAGAGCTCTGCAATAACGATTGTACCAATAGAGATTATTATAAGAAAGATCACATACCCGGAATTAACGATAACCTTCTCTTTTCTGTTGAAATAATGTCTGAACAAAAAAACTAATCCAAGAAATGAAATACTTTGAGGCGTGTTTGATTTTAATAGCATTGATTCCGGGAATATGCAAAATAACATCCAATCCAAAATCATACCTACTGCGCAAACGCCAATTGTAAGAAATATATACGTTTGTATCGGTTTTCGGTATTGCAGCATTATCATAAACATAGGCAATATATTACTGATCAAATTCAGCATCATGCTATCCATAAAAAGGTACACGCCGCAGTTTATCAGATAGTAAACATAATACGTCAAGAGCTCCGCATATTTAGGCAGCTTGCTCTTACCCAAAACCGCAGTAAAAAGTATATATACCGCATACATATGTACCGCATTAGAAATTAAATACACTATTGGCTGCATTTACGCTCCTCCAATCTTATCAGATAAGACATCCATTACACTATTACGATATCCGTCGCTGATCTTTAGCTTTGTTCCGTTTGATAATACAACAGTTTCAAAATCGGTATCAACGATATGATTAATATTAACCGCCAAGCCACGTTTTACGACAACCATATCATTCTTCATTTCATTGGTTACAGCGTCACTAAATTTATGATAACATATTATAACACCGTTTGACGTAATTAGTTTCAGCTTTTTTCTTTCGCTTTGTATATAAATGATCTCGCTGATAGCTATTTTATGTTTCATATTTTCCAATGTATATGTAAAAAACATACTGCTATTGGCATAATCTTTAATGAATTTAGAAATGCACGGATATAATCGTTCTTTCTTTACGGGTTTAACGATGAAATCAAAAGGCTGAACAGAAAACAACTCCATTGCGTATGAATCTTTAGCCGAGATAAAAATTATCTGAGTTCTTATATCTCCCATTCCCAATCTGATTTTTTTGCTAAGATTTACACCATTCATATTGGGAAATTCAATATCCAAAAAGATTAAATGATAGTTCACTGAAGATTGAACTCTTTCAAATAAATCTTCGCATGATAAAAATATATCAACTTTAAAATCCAAATTGTATTTGAACTGATATTCTATCAATAATTGTTTCAAATGTTCACACACATATTTTTCATCATCAACTATTGCTATTTTTATCATAAAGCTCACCTGCCTTAATTGACATTATACCAATTATTTTACGTAAAATCAATACATAATCTGTTAAAACTATGGTATAATATATTAATATAGGCAGCAAAAACTTTCGCAAATTCTGTACATTTAAGCAAAGCGCTTGAAAATACAGGAAAAATAAAGGCTTTCAGGTTATTGCGGCAGGAAATATGACGGCTTAATACTTTTTTTATGAAACAAGGTTTAAGTTTTCAACGCAGCGCTTCTTTATTTCAATATCGGAGTGCATATAGCGATTAAGCGTAATCTGAACGCTTGAATGTCCCAGTAACTCGCTTACCGTCTTCGCATCAAAACCATTCTCTATGCAAACCGTGGCATATGTGTGACGCAGTAAATGAAAATTCGCTTCTCGCACACCGCACTGCTTCAATACTGATTTGAATCTGTTCTGCATAGTTCTTGGCTCGACAGGCTTTGATGTTCCGGTCAGCAAATAACCATTATTGCATGGGGTGTTCTTTAAAATATTTATCAGAAAGTTCGGAATAGGAATTGCTCTCTCGGAGCTTCTGCTTTTTGGTAAGCCGACAATTACTTTTGTTTTTACTGCTGCCGGTAGTATCCGAAACACGTTGAACAGTCTTTGTGATGAAGATTACGCCATTTTGAATATCAATATCTTCCGCCGTGACAGCACAAAACTCGCCAATACGCATTCCCGTGTACATAGCAAGCAGTATTCCGACATTTGTTTTGTTCAAGTCGTTCATAAGATATGATTGAAGGCTGCTGCGTTCATCTCTATTAAAAACCATTGCAGCTTTTGTATTCTCCTTTGGCATGATAACATTTCTCATAGGATTTTTGTATCCGTATTCGCTTTCGGCATACTTTGCGACGGAACGAAGCAAAACAATATTATCACGAATCGTTTTAGACGACAAGCCTCCCTTGCCATTGGATTTTCCGTTTTTCAAAAGATACTCGATAAAAGCGTTGATCTTGACCGAATTAAGCTCGCTGTATTTTGTTTTCTTGAAGTACGGAAGTATATGTTTATTTATATTCCTTTCATAGCAGCAGTAGCTTGAACGCTTTACACGAAGCTTCGCACAAGAAAGCCATTCTGCACAAATTTCCGAAAGAGTTTTAGCGCATGATATAGTATTGTATTTTTCTATTGAGGTATAAGCCGAGAGCATTTTATCTTTTAATTCAGCAAGGTCTTTTGAATAAAAATACCTATACTTTAAGCTTCCATTGTCGTTACGACCAAAAGGAATACGACCCTCAAAGCGACCGTCCTTTCTCTTGTAAATATTAAGTGCGTTCCTCATTTTTTCATCCTCCTCATACTAAAAAACTGACGGCTGAAAATCTTTGTCAGCCTGATTTTTTTAGATTTTTTCTTCAATTTTTAAAATAATGTCTTTACAAATGGATTTTGGTGTGATATAATGTGATTAACTTTTCATCAAATCTATCAATTTCAAGACCAAAATTACTCTTAAAATCCTTTCGCAAATGTACAGAATTTGCGAAACAAAAACGGCGGATCCGGATGCTATGAAGCACGAATCCGCCGTTTTCTATTGCATTGTAATATTATTCTCATCTTTTACGCCCAACTCCTGCTTTTTCTTTAGAATCATTTGCCTTAGCTTCCTGTCAACCATCTGCTTAACCGGCTTATACTTCTGCACATAGTCCTCTTCAATACACCTGCTAAGATTAACAAACAGACCAATCACCGTATTTGCAATCATAGCGTTTCCAAAGTGTGTCTTACCATCAATCGACGTATATATCTCAACATCAGAATCATAGATATTAGGCACTATCAGTTCAGGGTCTTGAACCACTACATCGACCATAGGGCTATCCATATCAAGCACAGTCCTGATTATCATATTCCGCACAGGCTGAAAAACCTTATTGTCGGTAAGCGCAGGCAGTTCTTTTTCCTTTTGCGTATAGGTCTTGCACTTCAACCGCTCCAAGTCACACCACTTTTCATAGAGCTGTTGTATATTTTCATCTTTTGCAAGCTCCGAAAATATATTGTTTACCGTTTCCTTGACCTCCGGTGGAAGATATCCATACACTTTTTTGCCTTTAACTTTTTGTAGCTGCGAATTCAGTTTAAGAACAAGATTTTCAAGCTGCGGATCATCAAAACCGCCTTGTTGAATTTTTCTGACGATACTTTCAAACTCTGTTCTGGATACAGCTTTCAATTCGTCACGGCTTAACGTCTGCTCCTGATATATTGACTGCAAATTGTCATGGAATACGTCGTTTGCAAAAGCTGAACGTATCTGATCTATACCCTTAGTAGTTAAAAATCCCTGCTTTGGATTTGTTGAATACACAAGCAGATGTATATGCGGATGATGAGTTGTGTCATGGAATGCGGCATACCATTTCAGATTGCAAAGCGGTATACGCTGAGCTTTTGCAATATCGGAAATATGCCTTTTCACAAGATCGCGCCACACTTCCGAATTATCATATCCAAGACGAATAGCGTCCTCACGTCGGAGCGAAACAACGTGCGACCAGACATTGCCTTTGTGATTTGCTATTTCGTTAGCTACTCTATCAAGAATGATCGGTTCATCTTTTTCATTAAACAAACCGTGCGAACCTCTTTTCTGAACTCCCGGTCGCATAGCCATATAGCCCACAAAATTCTGCCGATTTCCGATGATGTCGGCGTTACGCTCAATGATCGTACTGATAAGCTCAGATGCGTTTTCTACGGTAGAATCAGCGATATAGTCCCCATACTCAAGGTACCTTTTGGCTTCGGGAAAATCGATCAGCAAATCATCTATAAGCTCTTTCTGATTTTTTGTAGCATTATCATTTCTGTCAATAGTGTTTTGATCACGGACTTCAACTGTTTCACGGGTTGCAATGTACTTTGTGTAGTTTCTGCGCTTGTTTTTAATTTTCTGATTTCCGCTTTTCAGATAGCGGCTTGTGACAATCAACTGTGATAGCGCCAACACATATCACCTCCGTTTTAATTTGATTTAATCTGACCGCTGATACCTAACCGCCTTCTCAAAATTAATGATACCATTGATCCTTCTGACTTCGTCCGTACACATAGCCCGA
>ERZ1106978.802-NODE-802-length-20169-cov-6.598240_pt1 | contig 20169 bp, 20 predicted proteins | sample MGYA00403689_ERZ1106978 | MGnify/ENA primary metagenome ERZ1106978 (study PRJEB35170, sample SAMEA104062434) | human gut metagenome | biome: human gut; feature: human-associated habitat; material: faeces | place: Denmark | collected 2012-08-02 ...
CCAGGTTAGGAGTTTCACCCAACTAAATCAACTGCACCGAACTGGCGCACCATACATAATCCACATAGTATCACCCTACAAAATGATATACCACTAACCACTTTAATACAAAGACAAAAAGGAAGCAGTGTCTAAACTACTTCCAACATGTTTTCAGCATCATTTGCCGCTTTTACTTTATCATTTGCACGAACTATAATTCCAAATTCATCTATTAAGTATGTTGTACGAACTACACCCATAGATACCTTTCCATAATTTTTCTTTTCTTTCCACACATCATAAGCTTCAATCACTTTTCTTTCTGGATCCGCCAATAATGTAAAGGCAAGACCATACTTTTCTTGAAATTTCTTATGAGAAGCCACTGTATCTTTACTGACCCCTAAGATGACAGCACCTTTTTCTAAGAATTGTGGATATCTTTCAGAAAAACCACAAGCCTGTTTTGTACACCCAGCCGTATTATCCTTTGGATAAAAATATAAGATGACCTTTTTACCTTTATAATCACTCAATTTGTGCATCACACCATCTTGATCAGGCAATTCAAAATCCGGTGCTTGAATTCCAATTTCTAACATATGTATTCTCCATTCTGTTAAACAGATTATAGCATTTCAAGCAATTTAAGCATACCCATATGCACAAAAGGAAGCATTTCTGCTTCCTAACGTTTTTTCTTACTCATTTTACTTGATCTAAATTGAGCTTGTCTTTGCGCTTTTTTTGTAGGCTTTAGGTTGAATTGTTTCTTTTCTAATACACAAACACTTTCAATATGATCTGTATAAGGGAATAAATCCACTAATTCTAGTTTATTTGTGACATAGCCTTGTTTTCTAAATTGGTTTAAATCACGAACCTGTGTTCTTGGATCGCAAGAAATATATAGAATCTTTCTTGGATTTAAAGCGGTTGCACACTCAATAAAATCCTTAGTTGTACCTGCACGAGGTGGATCTAAAATGATCGCATCGTAATGATTGTGATATTTTCTTGCCTGGCGCATAAATTCTGTTGAATCCATCGCAACAAATTCAATATTTTTGATTTTATTTTGTTTCGCATTATATTTTGCGTTTTCAATCGCATCCGGATTGACTTCTACACCCATGACTTTCTTACAAGAATCTGTCATCGTTAAACCAATTGTACCAACACCACAATATGTATCTAGTACAGTATCTGTTTCTTTTAAATCCAACATTTTCTTAGCTAAGCCATACAATACTTCGCATTGCTCAGAATGAATTTGATAGAACGAATTGTGTGAAAACGCAATGTCTAAACCACAAAGCTCATCATGAATCATACCATTTCCATATAAAACAATAGCTTCATCCTGCAAAACAATACTTGTCTTTCTTGGATTGATATTTTGTACAATTGTTTTAATTTGTGGAAATTCACTCGTTAATACACGCACCATATTTTTTCTTGAAGGAAACATTTTCTGACTTGTGACAAACACAACCATCACTTCATCTGTCTTATGTCCCCAACGAATCAATACATGACGCAATAAACCCGTTCCTGTTCTTTCGTTATATAATTCTAATTTCATAGAACCAACAAGTTCTGTTATCTTATTGATAATTTCATTTACCAATTTTGGCTGCATTATACAATTTTCAGTCTTTACAACACGATGCGAATGCGAAGCATATAAACCTGAATATACTTTTCCTTTATCTTTCGCAAAACCAACAATGACTTTATTACGATAATGCGTATCGTTTTTAGCCATATGCACATCGCCAACACGAACTTTTAAATGTGCTTTTTCAACTAAGGCTTCCACATCTTTTTTCTTTTTATCTGCTTGCATACTCGGCTTCAGTTTTAAAAGTGAGCATCCACCGCATAATTTTTCTACTTTACACTTCACTAATTTTCTCCTTTATTAAGTCAATGACTTTACTTGAATCTTTAACTTCAATTGTTTCAAATCCCAAATTACTTGCTGCAACTACATTGTCTTTTCGATCATCTAAAAATAAACATTCCGATGCCTTAAGATTATATTTTTCTAACAATATATGAAATATTTCTGGATCTGGTTTAATTTTCTTATATTCATAAGAAAAAACACCGCCATCTATAGTATCAAACACACCAAGACTTCTCAAATATTTTGTGTCATCTTCTGGAATATTTGAAAGAATATATACATTGTATCCCAATCGTTTTAAATCTTTGATATACGCAACGTTATCTTTTAGTGGAATCACAAATTCTGTCCAATGATACATCAACTTTTTGATACTTAACTCTAATTCAGGAAATTGTTTTACTCCCTTTTCAATCATCTCTTCCACTGAATAAAGTCCTTGATCATACTCATTCCATAAAGAATCAAAATAGAATGATTTCACTTCCTCTTGTCTTTCATTAAAGAAGCTATAAATCAATTCATTTGAATCAAATTTAACCAATACATTTCCTAAATCAAATACTATATTTTTCAGCATATGCCAATTATACTTGAAAAAAACATCTAAAACAAATATGATTTTTGAAGAAAAGAGGTATGTTATGATTAAACCAATAATGAAAGATGAAGCTTTCTTAGCTATTAAGTCAGCTCCAGCTACAAAAATGGATACACAAGTGGCTCAAGATCTAAAAGATACATTACAAGCTTATAGTGATCAATGTGTAGGCATGGCTGCCAATATGATTGGTGTTTCTAAAAATATTATTATCTTTGCGATTGGGCCTGCACAAATTGTGATGTATAATCCAAAAATCACGAAGAAGTCTAGACCTTACAAAGTCAAAGAAGGTTGTTTATCACTAAATGGTGAAAGAAATACAACTCGTTATGAAAATATTACTGTTGAATATCAAGATGAATCTTTTAAAAAATGCAAACAATCCTATTCTGGTTTTGTTGCTCAAATCATTCAACATGAAATTGATCACTGCAATGGTATCATCATTTAATAAAGCCAGGAAAAACCTGGCTTTTTATAGAATTTGAATAATTCGATCTTTTAGATCCTCTAAATATAAAGGTTTACTGATATGCCCATTCATACCAGCCTGGTAACATTTCTGTATATCTTGCATATACGCATTGGCACTCATCGCAAGAATTGGAATCTTTTTATCTTTTTTTCGAATTTGTAAAGTGGCCTCATACCCATCCATAATAGGCATCATAAGATCCATTAGAATCAAATCTAAATTCTTGATTTGACCAAACTGTTCTACCGCCTCTTTACCATTTCTAGCCTTATACACAATGGCCCCTTCACTTTGAAGCATAAACTCAATCACTTCCATATTGATATCATTATCTTCCACGACAAGTATAGATAGATTTTCAATGGACACTGTCTTTGGTTTTAATGATTGAGTCTTGACAGGATTTTTATCCACTTCTAATGGAAGACAAACAATAAACAAAGTTCCCTTGTTCTCTTTACTCTTTACTTCAATGGACCCATTCATCTTCTTTACAAGCTCTTGCACAATACTCATACCTAAACCGGCACCATCTATACGTGTATTTTTTTGAACAAAAGGTTTGAATAACTTATTTTGAACGAATTCTTCACTCATTCCGATTCCTGTATCTTCTACAACAAATTCAAAACAATCTGCTTTTTCTTTGACAGATAAATACACTTTACCACCTGGTCTATTGTATTTGATCGCATTACTTAAAAGATTCAACAAGACCTTCTCAATATGTGTAGGACTGCCCATCAAATGATTATGTTCTATTTGCGTCTTCATAAACAATTCAATCTTATAATTCGATGCCTGTAGATCAATAATAGTTTGAACCCTACCTAATAATTGACTTAATTTAAACGATTTATTTTCCAACACAACCGAATCCGTTTCTAATGTTCGTATATCTAAAATGCCATTTACTAAAGACAACAAGTGCGTACTTGATATCCACATCTTATCATAGGCATCTTTGATGCGTTGCTTATCATCGCCACATCTTTGAATCACTTGAAGCATTCCGATAATCCCATTGATTGGTGTACGAATATCATGGCTCATACTTGCCAAGAAACGCATCTTAACTTGATTGGCTTTTGTTTCATTTTCTAAGGCGAGTTGAAGCTTTCGATTCATATCAAAATAACGCTCTGTATCATGACAACGACGGACTTGTTCCTCCTCAAAAATCCTCTCATAATATGCATTCTTTTTCTCTAATGCCAAAATTATGACATCCAAATCACAAATAACTTTGCCATATTTATATCGAGAAGATTCAACCATTAAACCTAAACGAATCTCATCCGGATGTTTAGCCATATATGAATCCATATATCGTAAGATGGCTTTGACTTGAACAAACATCTTCTGCTCTAAATAATAATCAAATAAAGCAATACAAGCATCTATATATTCTACCGCATACATAGTCTCAATACGTTTTTCAAGTTCATCCGCACATCTATTTAATTCAAAATCCATACCGGCTTTACTAAATAATTCAATACCACAATTCAAATAATCTTCTAAAATAATATGTTTGCCATCATGCTCATCTAAACCCATATTAAATGCTTCTAAAGCCTTATCCACTTGATTTAGGCTATTGTAAATCAAAGCTAAATTCAAATAGACATAGGCACCCATATCTTCAACGCAACAAGGCATGTATTCTTTGGCTTTTAAAATACTATCTAAAGCTTCTTCATACTTTTCCTGCTTTACGTACGTAATTGAAATATTATTATACTCATAACAATAATGCCCCACATCCTCATGTTCCATCGCAATCTGTAAAGCTTTTTCATAGTAATAACGACTTGAAACATTTGCCCCATCATAATAGAGCATAACTCCCATTAAATTGAATGCAGAAATAAGTTCTCTTACAAATGGCATACTTTGATACTGCAAAATGATCGGTTCAATAATCTCTTTTGCCTTATTAAAATTTCCTTCATAATAATAAGCCATACCCAAATAAAAGGTGGCCGCAACCCTAACTTCTAAATCATTTGAACTTTCATTTAATACATCACGATAAAAGTTTTCTTGCTCACTTAACTTTAGTTTTCCAACACCTTCTACTTCTTTCATTAATTCTTGATACTTCATAATCTTCACCTAGATTAAATGTATCATGAATGAAAAAAAAGCACAAACTCGAAAGTTTGTGCCTAGAATTATTTCACTAACAATTCACAGATCTTCTTTGAATATGCGATTGGATCTTTGATTGCGAAGCCTTCAATTAAACAAGCCTGATCATATAATACTTCAGCCACTTCTTTAACTTTATCTTTATCAGAAGCGTATAAAGTCTTCAATGTTTCAAAGATTGGATGATTTGGATTGATTTCCAAAATACGCGTAGCCTTCATAGGCATTGGCCTTTGGTTAGGCATATTTGCGAAAACCTTTTCCATCTCAAAAGAAATACCTTCACCAGCCGTTAAGCATACTGGATCCTCTGTCAATTTATTTGACAATTTAACTTCAGCAACCTCATCGCCTAAAGCTTCTTTCATAAATGTCAATAAATCTTTATTTTCTTCTTTTGATTTATTTAAAGCTTCCTTTTCTTCCTCAGAATCTAAATCTAAATCTCCTTGAGCTGCATTTCTGAACGTCTTTTCTTTGTAGTTCATCAATGTCTGCATTACAAATTCATCCACTTCATCTGTTAAATAAAGAACTTCAAACTCTTTATTCTTCAATGTTTGAACAACTGGCATCTTATCAATCAATTCAACATCTTTACCAGATACAAAGTAAATATCTTTTTGATCTTCTTTCATACGAGAAACATATTCACTTAAAGTAACATATTTCTTTTCTCTTGAAGAGTAGAACAACAATAAATCTTGGAATTTTTCTTTATCCATACCATAGTTGTTGTAGACACCAAACTTCAAGTTTACACCAAATTCTTCAAAGAATTTTTCATATGCTTCACGATCTTTGGCAAGCATATTTCCAAGTTCATTCAATACTTTCTTTTCAATACGACCCGCAATCAATTTTAATTGATGATTATGTTGAAGCATTTCACGAGAAATATTTAAAGATAAATCTTGAGAATCCACTAGACCTTTCACAAAACGCAATGCGTCTGGCAACAATTCTTCGGCATGATCCATAATGAATACGCCTCTACAATAGAGTTGAAGACCTTTCTTGTAGTCTTGAGAATAGAATCCTTGAGGTAAGTGTGATGGAATATAAAGTAAGGCTGTAAAGCTTGTATTTCCCTCTACACTAAAATGAATCACTTTTTGAGGATCTTGGTAGTCATAGAAATGATCCTTGTAGAATTGATTGTATTCTTCATCTGTAATCTTCGATTTTTGACGTTTCCACAAAGGAACCATTGAGTTTAAAGTCTGATCTTCCACCACTGTTTCATATTCAGGCTTTTCACTTTCCTCCGTACCCTCTTTCATTTTTTGAGTTTCTACATTCATCTTGATTGGATAACGAATATAATCTGAATATTTTTTAATTAATTCTTTTAATTCATAAGTTTCCAAATATTTAGAATAGTTTTCTTCATCTGTATCTTCTTTTAAAGTTAAAACAATTGTTGTACCATTTGTTTCCTTTGTACAAGGTGTGATTTCATAACCATCTTCACCAGCACTTACCCATTCATAAGCTTCATCACTACCTGCTTTTTTCGTAATAACACGAACATCTTTTGCGACCATAAATGCAGAATAGAATCCAACACCAAATTGACCAATGATATCGACATCTTCATTGTTGTTTTCTTCTTTTTTCTTCATTTCCTCTTTAAAAGCCAAAGAACCACTCTTCGCAATTGTACCCAAGTTTTCCTCTAACTCTTCCTTTGACATACCAATACCAGTGTCCGAAATTGTTAAAGTACGAGCTTCCTTATTTGGCTCAATACGAATCTCAAATTGACTTGCATCCGCATGACCTTGACTTTCATAATAATATTTATCAATCGCATCACTCGCATTCGATACAAGCTCACGTAAGAAGATTTCCTTGTGTGTATAAATGGAATTGATCATCAAATCCAATAAACGTTTTGACTCCGCTTTAAACTGTTTTTTCTTAGCCATAATACCACTCCTTCATTAGCACTCTAATATTTTGCCTGCTAATACTATACAACACCTTTTTAGCAGTGTCAACACCTGTGTGCTAAATGCAAAAAAAAGAATTCGACTAAACGAATTCTTAGCTTCTTTACCCACTTTTCAAATAATACTGTTAACTATTTTTTATTCATATTTGTAGCATACAATGGATTGGCTTCTCTTGTTTCACTTCCAAAAACCATCTTTAATTCTTCAAAAGCTATCATAACATTTTCAGGTATATCCACATGTGCAATATAATTCTTTCCATTTGGACCATAGCCATTCGCATCATCTGAAAGCCTAGGAATTTCTCCCATCAACAAGTTGACATATCTCTTGATTGGCCACATGCCATGTATATTTTCTTTATAAACTAATTCATCATTCTGGTTCAATACTTTAGCACAATAAGTAGCATAATTGATGATTGTCACATCATTATTGACATATTTTTTTAAACCTGCCGCCATACGCTTTTGCATAGAAGCATCCTGACTTAGAATGATACTATTAAAAGAAATATTGTTTTCTTTCAATAAATCCAAAAGATACGTAATATTATTGCCACAATTTGTAGACTTGGTTTCTAGATAGTCTGCCTTGCATCCATATACATGTTTAATATACTTTTGAAATATTTCTGCTTCTGACAAATCCGTTGTCTCAATATCCGGATATTCTAAATGAACAACCTGACGTAGTGTATCTGTTGTATGTCCTGCTCCACCAACAATAATATATTTTTTCGCAACGAAGTTTTTAATTCCACTAGCTAAAACATCGCCACCTTCAACAATACTTCCACCAAATAGAACCATGACATCCGCTTGATGAATTCCATATCGTTCAAACAATTCTTCTTGATTTAACACATCAATATCTCGTGTTCCCAAAAACTTTGCGAGTATATTTATATTTTCTGCAACATTACTATCCATATAAACTCTTCCTTTCAAAACTATCTACAATGGCAAACTGGAAGTTATCAAAGATAAATCTCACAATTGAATCACAAAAAATGCAGCGAACTTTTGTTGTTCTACTACACTTTTTACAACGAACTTTGCGAATTTGGCCTTTAAAATATATCAGCCATAAGTATGCAAACAGGAATTTACATTTACAACATGATCCAATATCTTTGTATTAGCTTACCCTCTTTTAAAACTTCGTTTTCTAATACTCCGCCATTATTGATAATTGATTTGACAGAACCAATGTTGTCTTTATCACAAACCAATAAAACTTTATCCATACCAAGTTTCTTGCATTCTTCTAAAGCCAAGCTGATCATTTTGGTTGCGTAACCTTTTCTTCTTTCGCTTGGTCTTATACCATCTCCAATATGACCACCATATTTCAATAAATATTCGTTTAAGTAATGTCTGATATTAACAGCACCAACCATGGTATCCCGGTCTTCATCTAAGCAAAAGAAAGTAGAATCAGGAACAAACCCATCATCCGTAGTTGATATTTCTAAATTATTTAGATAATATTCAAAATCATCATAATCATTTTTAAATATAGCCCATGGCGAAGTATTTGCGTTATGGGTATCGTTATACGATTTCCATTCTTTAATCATTTCTATAATTTGATTTTTGTATTGCAAACTGCCTTTCATTAATTTTAATGCCATGAATTTATTCCCTCCAAATTCCAATTATCTAAATCTTTCGTATAGGATGTCGAATGACTGTTTTCCATTTTTCCGGTGCAACCTTTCTTGCATCCGACAAATATATTTCATGATGTAGTCTTTGACTATTCATATCATTCGCATATCCATTTTGTTTTAAATATTCATCCATAAGTGCAACTGTAGCTGGTTCATCATCAAAAGATCCTAAGTGCATGATTTGAACACATAAACCTTCATCAATCGTCAAAAACTCTGCCGAAGAACAATCTATTTTTTTCTTTTTAGTTGCTGTTTCAACAGCCCATTCAAAATCTCTTTCATTCACAAAATCAGGCAATCGAATGACTGAAATCCAATGAAATGAATCTTTATCTGCATAATTCACACCATCTATATCATCCTGCCACCAGAATCCTTCTAGTGGTGGAACTACATATTCAAAGAATCCTTCAATTTTATAATCCGTCTTATAGCTCATTCTCAAAGTATAAGCAATCGCATACAATACGCCAATTGCCTGCTGATATGCTCCACCTTCTTCATTTGGATTGCCCTCACCTCTGACCGCAATGTAATTTGCTTCAGGAACATTTACAATCACAGGTTTATTTTTAGGCATATAAAATTCTTTATATTCTTTCTTAAAATCAAAAGCCATAATTACTCCTTAAATTTGGTTTTATCTATTTCTTAAAGTATACCATTAAATATGAAAACTATACAAAAAGACTGCTCTCTCAGCCTTTCATTTATAAATACGCTTTGTCTTAATCTATACGATCATAAACTATAATTTATTCGCTTATTTGTATTTCTTCTTAAGATTAATACTCAATATTATTGCAACAACTGATGAAATAATTAATCCTGCAACTAATGAAAATATCCAAAGATTATTTTCATTAAAAAGAAGAATAACGGAAATATTCATAGATATTATGAAAAGTACAAAGAAAAGATTTAAAATTTTAGTATCTTCTTTCCAATAATTTTCTTTATCACTAGTACTTAAACTATTGTAAAATTCAAACCCATTGTCTAGTTCTTTACCAACTTTAGTGCTTCTTATTTTGTTTGTTGCATACCAAATAAGTAGGTATATCATGTTTAAAAAAATAAAAATCACAGTATTCTTTGTCATGTTTGTTCCTCCACAAATTCTGATTTATCTATTGCATTACGTTGATTACTTTACAGTGAAAGGTGTCCATTCAATGTGGTTATATTCCATCACATCATTTGCTTTTTTCATTCCTAATTTTTCTTGACGTACTCTCATCATTAAAATGACGAGATTCTCTTTCTCACAATGCGAGAAATGGAGCATCGCAAAGCTTTCAGCATGGTTCTAGACCTTGCATATAGTCTTTGCATAGCTCTTGTTTTTCGAGCATTTCCAATCCATGTGGACTGTACTCTGTATACTCATACTGCATCCAGCAGGGCTTACGCCTTAGACCTGACTGGATGAGAGATTCTTTATGCTAGAATCCAAAGCAGTGTTTCATTGTTTGTCCACATTTTTTCTTATTTGAAATCAGTGTTTCCTGCATTTCGACAAAGTGTGGAAAATCAAAATGACAGGCTTTAAAATTAGGGGCAGTCAATGTGTCGTCAGTATGACAAATTAGAAAAGCAGAATACAAATCTCTTTGTACTTTACATCCTTCAATCGTTTTAAATCTTTCACTTAAAGTGGGTTTGATGTATTCACCTGTATCATGGTGAAGTTGAGAAGCACGGTATTGATGAGTATCTATTTCGTAGTATGGAATTCCATACTGTGTTGCTTTTGATTTCAGGTCTGCCTGCATAAGACCTGGAGAACGGTTCTTGATGGAGTGTCCATAACGTTTCTTACGTTTGTATTTGCGTACCATCTTTGAAGAGCCGTCTTTTTGCTTAATGGATACGGCTTTATCCTGTCGTTTAGTCTTCTTTGATTTCTTTTGCAGAGCTTTGAAGTTCATTGGCTCAAGGATGAATTCGCTTGTATTTTGAACGACTCTATTGATAAAGGTATGATGTGAAGTCTTGATATAAGCAGATTGTTTTCGATATAGAACGCGTATCTGCCGTTTCAGACGTCTGCACCTTCTCGTTGTCTTCCACTTGTGCTTTCCCTTTTTGATTGTACCATTTTTGTTGTAGTTTTCTGGATTATGTTTTCGCATAGATGCATCTACAAGATTCTGCTTATGACGAATCTCTTTTTCATATTTGGCTGATTCTGGAGCCAATTCTTCCAGATGGACCTCGTTGTTTGAGACTGTCGCAATCGTTGATGTTCCAAAGTCAACGCCTGTACGATGTCCGCCATCTTTTGACAGCTTGATTCGTTTTGGTGTATCACCTCGAAGTGTGATTACTACATAATATTTGAATCCACTGTTGCATTCGATTCTCTTTAAAAAGGAATAAACAACATCTTCTTTTAAATCAACAGATGAAATGATGTTCTGAATATATTCATTCTTTGGGACACGAACTTTGTAGTAATGTTTCATAAAACATATGGTATCCCATCTTAAAAGACGCACTCCTGTTGCAGCACATTTTTGTTTAATACAATCGAAACTATTATATCTTCGATAATGAAGATGATGTCCATCCTCAAAAAGAACCTTTTCTACTCCCTTATATACAGCTTCAGCTTCTGCCTGTGCCTGATGAGAGTTGATGTAGTTCTTGTATTTCTTTTGTTCTTTGGATACAAACTTACACAAAGAAGTCTTTGTGAGATTATACTCTTTTTGTTTAACACACATGATATTTGACAACTCTTTTTTCTTCTTTTCAAAAGCTGATAGTTCAGATCCTTTCTTTTTAGAAAATTCAGCTTCTCCATAAGCTTTGCGTGCACCCACATATTCTTTATCATGAAATAAAGCATTCAGTCGATTTGTAGCATATCGAACCAACTGATTATGCATCTGATTCGCATAGAAAAAAGACTTCGACAAAAAACGTTTTTCAGATCCACTTAGTTCCAATTGAAAACGTACTGTATACATATCGAAATCTCCTTTTTTACGATGCATTCTACATATATATTATATCATGGTTCACGTATAGAAACAGCTGAAAACCAGTTACATACGTCATTCATCTCATGACTAAAGTCACGAGCGTTCTGACTTTAACAGTAAATAGTCTCTGTCTACACCTAAATCTGTTATATAAAGCCAATAGGCATAGTCGGTCAATCCAAATAAAACGCCGACAATTTGATTATCCTTGTTTCTTGCAATAAGACTGATTGATACATGATCAACTAGCTTTGCTACTCTTTCTTCGAATCGTTCCTTCGGATACTGTGATCCTAGATCCGTACGCTTTAAAAATTCAATATATTCAATTTTAGGAATTCTCTCCTCTTTAATCTGAATATTTTTGCACATAACAATTTTCTCCATAAATCCCTAATTCTATTTCTGTTGCCATTTCATTACATATTCTTTTTCTTCGGTAGCTTCATCAAAGCTGCTATGCTGAATCTCAAATCCTTCTCCTTGATAAAAAGCTATTGCACGTATATTCTTTTGATATACATTCAAAAATAATTTATTTCGTTTATTTTTTGCATAATTTAGAAGAGCTTTTCCTATACCATGCGATTGCATTTCATTAGAAACAAAAATACCCTCAATATATTCATCATTTAGACCTATAAATCCCTGTATTTCTTGATTATCCTCATAGACATAGACAGTTGCCTGCAGCAGCAATTCTTTCACTAATTCAAAATTATTTTGCCAATATTGTTTAGAGATAAAATAATGTGCTGTCACGTTTGTATTCAACCATATGTCTGCAACTTTATCTATATCCGCTTTTTGTAACTCTCTAATCATTAAAGTGGTTCTCCTCCAAATTACGATTGAGATTTCACCTGTTTTAAGAGATTTAATAACTGTTATATTTTGTTATTAAATTCTCCGCAAACCCTTGAAAATCTTTGTGTGAATCCTCTATTTCGGACAGGAGATAATTTGACAGGAAATTTCAAAGAAGAGTATAATACATATTAAGACATTTTGAATCGGCATGTGTCCGGAAGAAGCTGTCACTGGCAGGTTCTCTGTATTATAAGCAGGTTCGAAATAGACGCTATGGGGGAAAATAATTTGGAAAAAAAACTGACAATAAATGATATAGCCCAGATGTCCGGTGTGGCAAAAAGTACTGTATCAAGATATCTGAACGGGGGAAGCGTCAAAGATGCAACGGCCCAGAAGATAAAAAAAATCATCGAAGAAAATAATTATGAGCCGAATCTGTTTGCAAGGCTGAATGCAAAAGAGAGCCGGATCATAGGACTTACGGTACCTGGATTTAACTCGGTAACAACACCGAGACTTGTAGAAGTAATCGTTGCCTATCTTAAGAAAAATGATTATACACCTCTTATCATGCATACGGAAAATGATATCGAAGAAGAAATACGCTGTATCGAACGGCTGAACGGGAAGCACAAAAGAATACGAAGAAGCAGTAAAGAAGTTAAAAATTCCAATCCTGTTTCTTGGACAACGCTTCCCGGGAGAGAATTCTGTCATTAATGATGATTACAATGCAGGATATGCGGTGGGTAATTATATCGGACAACGTAAGTTCAAGGAGATTTATATGCTCTGGGTACCTGAAGATGACCCGGCAGTAGGAGGAGAACGACGCCATGGAGTGATCGATGGACTTATGTCCTGTGAGAAAAAGCCAAAAGAAGTCATAGAGACAACGTTCTTTTATGAAAATGCAATTGAAAATGTACAGAAATTTGTAGATCATATGAAGACACCGGCGGCAGTCGTATGCGCAACAGACCGTATCGCATTTGGCGTGTACAAAGTAATGTCAGAGAAAGGTATACGGATACCGGAAGAAGTATCCGTGGTAGGATTTGGCGATTACGAAGCAGGAGAACTGTTACAGCCGCCACTTACGACGGTAAAATTTGACTGGAAGAACTGGGGGGAGATCAGTGCTGAGTCGATGATCCAGATGATTTTAGGAAAGCCGGTAAGCCCGCTTCAGGTCAACCCGTATGAAATTATAGAAAGAAAAAGTGTAAAAGAGAACTGAGAATCAGGCGGATCTGTCAATTTGACAGACCCGCTTTTGTGCAATATAGACAAATTTAGATATCAATTTTTGGAACCGTTTCCGAAAATGAAATTGCAGTGACGTTTTGTGTTGACATACAAAAGCTGATGTATATAATAAAAACATAGGAACGGAACCGGTTCCAAAACAAAACAATACAAGGAGAAGAGAAATGGGAAAGAACAATGAGTATCTGGAAATATCAAAACAGATCGTAGCCAATATTGGTGGAATGGATAATATCCAGGGAACAGCACACTGTGCAACCAGACTCAGGATCGTATTGAAAGATAATGATCTTGCAGATATTGAAAAACTGGAAGATATCGACAAAGTAAAAGGTGCGTTCATAGCAGGTAATCAGTTACAGCTGATCCTGGGAGCTGGAACAGTGAATGATGTATATGAGGTATTTGCCGAGTATACGAATACACAGAATATGTCACTGGGAGATCTGAAGGAAGAAAGTGCGAAGAGGCAGAATCCACTTCAGGCAGTGATCAAAGCGTTATCTGATGTATTTATCGGAATCATGCCGGCACTTCTTGCAGCAGCCCTTCTGATGGGAATTACAAGCGTCCTTGGCGGACTTGAAGTAGTAAAGACACATGATACCTTATATGCGATCAACCGGCTGGTAAGTCTTGCGTCTACAGGTATCTTTGCAATCCTTCCAATGGCAGTATGCTATTCAGCCGTAAAAAGATTTGGCGGGAATCCGGTTCTTGGTATGGTAATCGGAGCAATCATGTTAGACAGTTCTCTTGCCAATGCTTACCAGGCTGCACAGGGAACCGTTGATATAGAAGTTATCCGTCTGTTCGGACTGAAGATTGAGATGGTAGGATTCCAGGGAGGAATCATCATCGCGCTTATGATGGGATTTGTAGTTGCAAAACTGGATAAATTCTTCAATAAGGTAATTCCGGATGTAATCAAGCTTCTGGTTGCACCAATGCTGACAGTATTTATCTCTACGGTATTACTTTTTACACTTGTAGGTCCGGCAGGACGAATTCTTTCTAATGGAATCACAGACGGACTGATGTGGAGTACAGAACATCTGGGAGCATTCGGGTATGCGTTATTTGCCGGAGTTCAGCAGATCGTAGTTATCACAGGTCTTCATCACATTATCGGTGCGGTAGAAGCACAGCTTATTGCATCGACAGGAACAAACTTTTTAAATCCACTGATGTCTGTAGCTTTATTTGGACAAAGTGGTGCGGTACTTGGTTATCTTTCCCTGAACTGGAAGAACTTAAAAGCCAGAGAGCTTTGTATTCCAAGTTTCTGCTCGACATTATTTGGTATCAGTGAACCGGCAATCTTCGGAGTAAACTTACGTTACAAGTTTCCACTGATCGGTGGATGTATCGGTGGTGCAGTTGCAGGTGCATATGTATACTATTCAAAGCTTACTGCTCTTGGATTCGGTACAACTGCACTTCCTGGAATGGCAATTGCTAATCCGGCACATCACGGGTACATTAACTACATCATTGCACATGCAATCGCGATTATGATTGGATTTGTATGTACAGTCATCTTTGGAAAAATGTGGTCAGCACCGGATAAGAATAAAAATGACAAAAAGAACGATACAAAAGAAAATGATACAACAAAGGCAGTTATTACAGAAGAGCCTGGTGCAGTCTATGCAGCAGCAGAGGGAACAGTAAAAGATATCGAAGCATCGACAGATCCGACATTTGCAAACAAGGTACTTGGAGACGGTGTCGTTATCTTTCCGGAAGACGGAACCGTTATGGCACCATGTAAGGCAACCGTATCACTCGTATATCCAACCGGACATGCAATCGGACTTACAACTGCAGATGGAGCAGAGATCCTGATTCACTGCGGGGTAGATACCGTCAATATGAACGGTGAAGGATTTGAGACACTTGTAAAAGAAGGACAGGAAGTAACAGCAGAAGAAGCACTTATCAGATTTGACATCGACCTGGTGAAGAAGCATGGATACTCTCCGGAGATTCTTGTTATCTTCACAGAGCTTCCGGAAGGAAAGACCATCAAAACAGAAGAAAAACATATTGCAAAAAATGATAAGATGGCTGAAATCGTGTAAGGATAAGGTGGACAGGAACAGATGAACAAAGAGACATATTTAACAGAATATCCGAAGCATGAAAGTATGAGGGAGAATGTAAAAAAAGATAAAAACAGACTTCACTTTCATATGATGCCGCCGACAGGCTGGATGAATGATCCGAATGGTCTGTGTGAATTTCAGGGTGTGAATCATATTTATTTCCAATATACACCATTTCTTGCCGGATGGGGAACGAAGCTTTGGGGACATTACACAACAAAGGATTGGATTCATTATAAAGAAGAAGAGCCGTTCCTTTATCCGGACGAAGAATGGGACAGAGACGGTGTATATAGCGGATCAGCCTATACCTGTGAAGATGGAATTCACTATTTTTACACAGGAAATGTAAAACTCTGGGATAAAGATTATGATTATATCATGAATGGACGGGAACAGAATACGATTCACGTATTCAGTCCGGATGGAAAGAATATTGCATACAAGAAGCTTGTAATGACCAATGATGATTATCCGGTGAATATGTCCAAGCATGTCAGAGATCCAAAAATCTATAAAAAAGACGGCCGTTATTATATGATCCAGGGAGGCCGTGATGCGGAATCTTATGGCTGTGCACTTTTGTTTTGTTCCGACGATCTGGAACACTGGAAATGGTACGATACAGTGCGGACAGCAAAGCCATTTGGTTATATGTGGGAATGCCCGGATCTGTTCGAGATTGACGGCCAGCAGATTATGACATGCTGTCCACAGGGAGTAGATCAGAAGGGATATGATTACCAGAATGTGTACCAGTGTGGATATTTTCCGGTAGAGTTTGACCTGAAGAACAAATCATACAGCTTTGGAAAATTTCAGGAATTTGACAAAGGATTTGACATCTATGCGACACAGACATTTGCAGATGAAGCGGGTAGAAGAATCCTGATTGGCTGGATGGGGATTCCGGATGCAGATTATGATAATGATGCAACGGTTGCATATGACTGGATCCATGCACTTACCATGCCAAGAGAACTGGAATGGAAAGATGGAAAGATCTTACAGCATCCATTAAAGGAGATGAAAGATCTGCGTAAAAATGCATTTACCTGCGAACTGGAAGCATTTACAAAGTGGGCGCCTGCGGACTGCTGTTTTGAACTGAGACTTGACGTGGAAGAAGCAAAAAATCTGGAGCTTAAGCTTCGTGAAGATGTTACAATAAGCTGGAAGGACGGGCTTTTTACCTTATCGATGGGAGAAAGCGGACGTGGAAGAAAGCAGCGCTTTGCTAAGGTGGAAGAGCTTTCGGATATTACCATCTTTTCGGATACATCAGCCATTGAGATATTCATTAATAACGGGGAAACGGTTCTGACAACAAGAGTATATAGTGAACATCTTGAACAGAAAGTAGAGCTTGTATCCAGAGAGGTAAAGGGAAGCGTTCATGGATATGAACTTGGATCATTCGAGGTTGAATATAAAAAATAGATTCCGGACTGCATAAGATATAACAGGTGAATATACGGAAAAGAAAATAAAAATGTGGACAGGTTCCTGAAAAAAGAGGTGCCAGTCCACATTTTTTATACCATAGTATGCAAGAGATGCTGTCAGTGGTAAGTTTTATGTATTGCCATGCATTTGTAAGAAGTAGCAGGTGGCAAGTTTTTTGTATCTGACTGCAAATTCCGCTTCATCGGATCACCGATTCCGCTAGCAACGGATCAGTTTTTCCGGTCGTAACGGAACACTTTTCCGCTTCGTCGGATCACGCATTCTTATAAAGTGTTATAGTTTTTTCGTAGTCATTATTTTTAGATTACGAAAGGAGGCATTTTTATGCAGGACTACAACACTATTATTGGTGCTATTCAGATGCGTCTGAATAAGTGCCCAACCAGATCTGTTATGGATCGTTTTCGAATCGGATCAAGCACTCTTAACTTGATCATGAGTCGATATAAGGCTCTTGAGCTCACCATTGACGAGCTTGAAGCTATGTCACCAAAAGAAGTAGAGAACCTCTTTTACCCAAAGAAAAATCTTCAACGCAAAGAAGTTCCACTTCCAGATTTTCAGTATTACTATGATCGTATTCATGCCCCAAACAGTAGAGTAAATATTTCATTCTGTTGGCTGGATTACAAAGAAAAGAATCCAGATGGATATGAAAAATCTCAGTTCTATGAATACTATCAACGTTTTGTTCAGGAAAACTATGGTGGCACAAAAATTTCAATGGCGGTAAATCGCAAGCCTGGTGAAAAGATGTACATCGACTGGGTTGGCGACCAGCCTGGACTTCTGACGGATGTTACAACCGGTGAAATTATGAGAGTTCACATCTTTGCCACAACATTAGGCGTGAGCAGTATGATCTATGCAGAGGCATTTCCAAATGAAAAGCTACCTTGTTTTATCGAAGGCTGTGTACATGCGGTATCCTTCTATGGTGCAGTTGCTAAACACTTTGTCCCGGATAATCTAAAAACAGCTGTTACGAAGCATACAAAAGATGATCTTGTATTACAGTCAACCTTCTCTGATCTGGAAGACTTCTATGATACGATTGTGCTCCCACCACCGGCTCGTAAGCCTAAGGGAAAACCAACGGTCGAGAATCATGTGCGTTTCCTTGAAACACATCTTATAGAAAAGTTAAAAGAAAAGATTTACACATCCTTTGAGGATTTGAATGCTGATATCAAAAAGATAGTAGCCGTCCTCAATGCGAGACCTGATATTGTCAATATTGGTTTACACTTTTTTCACAAGGATGTTCGACTTTATGCTGCCTCTTGTAGTGAAGTATAGTATTGTTGCCGCTTAACCATCGGAGGTAGTCCACCATTAGCAGAGCAGATTCTCCGATTATTCCAATAACTGATAAAATATCTCCAAATAAGAGTTTTTAACTGTTCTACAGTCATTGAGGTGGCGTCGTAGCGTCCATAAAGTAATTCTTCTTTGAATCGTGCCCACATACTTTCACATCTTGCATTGTCATGGCATCTGCCACCGGCACTGTTCATACTTTGAAGAATGCCATATTTATTGATTGCGTTACGGTACAACTCGCTAGTATACTGTGTACCTCTGTCACTGTGAAGAATGGCACCCCGGAGCATCGGATATGCTTTATAGGCATTATCTAAGGTTTGTTCACAAAGGGTAGCTTTCATATTCGTATCCATAGCCAGACCTAACACTGCTAAATCGTAGCAGTCAAAGATAGCTGAAACATACAGTTTTCCATCGGAAGCCTTTATTTCAGTCATATCTGTAATACACTTTTCGAGAGGTTTCTCAGCTGAAAAGTCCCGCTTAATTAAATCATCTGATTTCCGAGCTTCTTTATCTGCTTTGGTAATACCGTTAGGCTTACGCTTCGGTTTATGAGTAAGACCAATTTCTTCCATGACACGATAAACAGTTCTCTCACCAGGAATGTCTACTCCTTCCGGCTGTTTGAGCTGCAACGCCTGATACATACGGATCCTTCCATATGTATCATTGCATTCATCTTCTCGGCAAATAGCAACCATCGCATCTGCCAACGGCTGATATTTCCAAGGAGTCGCTTTTGTTTTTAGATATTTATTGAATGCCTGTCTGGAAACATGAAGTGCTCTGCAATAAAAAGAATTTTTACCCTTGATCCTGCCGTCATCCGTTTTGATTGCAATAAACATTAATCTCTGTTTTTTGCTGACTTCCGACGGCTGGCTGCGAAAAAAGCACTTGCTTCCTCAAGAAATTCATTTTCTTCCTTTAAACGACGGATTTCCTTATCCTGCTCTTTCACACGTTTTCTGAGTTCGATAAGCTCATCATTAAGTGATAAAGCATTTTTAGGAGTATGGGATGCTTCTGAAGCGCTAAGGCGTCCTTCTTTAAATGCTTTTACCCAGCAGTAAATCGTGCCATCTGGTATGCCCAGTTCTTTAGCTGCTTTGGCTCCGCCTATTTCCTGAGCAAGCTTAACTGCCTGTGCTTTGTATTCGTTGTCATAGGTTCTTTGATTTCGTGCCATAATGTTTTCTCCTGTTCTCGTATTGATTATATCAAAATCCTTGAGAATGTGGTGTCAACTTTTATGATACAACATCAACCTTTTCAGAATCAAGCTTTTTCCAGACAAGAAATGTTTATCAAGTATGACAAACCATGTATGAAACCACTGCCAGGCGGAGAATACACAACTTGTGATTACAAAGCAGTACTGAAGGTGCCTAATAATTATCACATCGATTATGACGGCCACTACTACTCTG
>ERZ1106978.811-NODE-811-length-20060-cov-284.559060_pt1 | contig 20060 bp, 19 predicted proteins | sample MGYA00403689_ERZ1106978 | MGnify/ENA primary metagenome ERZ1106978 (study PRJEB35170, sample SAMEA104062434) | human gut metagenome | biome: human gut; feature: human-associated habitat; material: faeces | place: Denmark | collected 2012-08-02 ...
GTTAGAAGAAAGAAAATGTATAGTGGTAAGTTATGGCAGCATTACGCAAAAAATGTTCAAGAACAAATTTGAAGGGCTAAAATCTATAGTTGGTATTCTATCACGAAGAACGATTGTCTCAACAGGTGAAACTTCAGAGGAAATCAGGTACTATGTAACTTCCCTAGGAAATGAAAAGCCTGAAGAAATCGCCAATGCCATAAGGAAACATTGGGGCATAGAGAATAATTTGCACTGGCAATTAGACTTTACCTTTAGAGAAGACGAAAGTAGAAAGGTAAAAAATGCAGCAAGAAACTTTTCTACTATAACTAAGATTGCTCTGTCCATCCTTAAAAAAGACAAAACGGTCAAGGGAAGTCTCAACTTAAAAAGGATGAAAGCTGGCTGGGACGAAAATTACCTGTCAAAACTTTTGGAGGCGAACGCATTTTGATGCGTCCGCCCTGAATATCGTATTAATAATAAAATATACACAAATAACAAGAATAACAGCACTATAAAATTGGTTTCCCGCAACAATCTTCTCTTCAGAAGTGAGATTACCTAAAGTTACTTTATTGGAATACTCCACACATATTAGCAGCAAGGTTGTTGCTAACATACCTGGAGCCCAATAAAACAAATCTCGTCCTTTGAAATTGTACCTATCACTATAGCAATTATATTGAAAGAATGTACCAACGAGTGTTGAGATAACTGGTACAGCCACATATTTAGCAAAAGGCAGACTTAAAAATGAGATTAAATCCATAATCAATATAATGGAACATTAACATCAAATGGAGAATCGAAATCTTTCAGCATCGCATGCTTCGTATCTTTCTCTGAGAGATTGGCATGTTCGGTTGGGATTTTCCAATCGATACCGAGAGTATCATCGAGGATAGAGATACCTCCATCTGCCTCTGGATGATAGAAGTTATCACACTTGTATTGAAAGACTGCTGTTTCTGAGAGAACGGCGAAACCATGGGCAAAGCCCTTTGGAATGAAGAACTGGCGATGATTGTCTTCTGTCAGTTCTACAGCCACATGCTTGCCATAGGTTGGTGAACCTTTGCGAATATCCACTGCTACATCGAGTACTTTACCCTTTACGCAGCGTACCAATTTGCTTTGTGTGTAAGGTGCGCTGGAAATGCAAGCCTCGCATGACACCATAGCTACTCATTGACTCGTTGTCTTGGCAGGAGTGAACACTGTGTCCCAGGATTGGGGCAATCTTTTCTTCAAACTCTCGCTCGCTGAAGCTCTCGAAGAAGTAGCCACGAGAGTCGCGGAAGAGGCGTGGCTCTATAATGAGCACGCCATCTATTTCTGTTTTAATTATATTTATTGTTTTATCTTTTGTTCTTAAAAATAAGAATTTCTAAAATCATCCCGTCCTTCTTTACCATTAAAAAAGGCTTTTTTCTACCTCTCCGTCTCTCCTGCAAGGAGAGCTCCACTTTCTCCCCAAGCCCCTCTTCCTCAGGAAGCGGGGATGTAACCGCCCTCCGGTGCTCGGAACCGCTACGCTCTAAGGTTGGCGGACCATCAAAGGTCTTCGCCAGATTTATGTCTGAGAGAGTCGTTTTCCCCATGTCATTAACGGCATTGTAGCATACCGTCACTACAGGAATCTTTGGTTGTAACTTTGTTGATTATTTTTGTTCATCAATTTTCTTTTCAAGTCTCTCAATTTCTTTACGAATAGGCTGTGGTACACCTAATGCCCAATCTATTGTTCCATCTCTTCTGACACAGAAAATCACGTGATCTTCTGCATCAACCATAGCATAAAGGTATTCTGGGGAATCTATATAACTTACACGTAATTCATCAATCTTCTTGTTGATTTTCAGGATTTGACATTTCGTATTTTTAGCAGCAACGAAAGATTGAATTGTCAAAACTAATCCAACAAACAATTGAGTAATAAAGAGAAATGAGTTACTTGTCATCCTGTAACAAATGCAAGAAAGTGCTACAGATATAACACCAATAGCCAACCCAGCGTATTCCATACTCATGAAATTCCAGATTAGACTCATTAACTTCACATAATTTTTAACTATTAATCTCATAACGTATTTTTAAATATGATAAGACTTCAATTCTACAATATTCATAAGTTCTGTCTCAAACTTTTGCAACATCTCGATAACTTTGTCTGCAACATTTTTTGCTGTATCTATATCTACATACCCATTATCGCCATGAGCAAAATCATTGCGATGCTTTAATATGACTGAATCCAAATAAGCTCTATACTCTTCCCAAGGTTGAGTAGCCATCCCTATCCGCTTCATTATTTTGAGGAGAATATCCATCTTTAGATTACTCTCAGTATCAGCGATGTAATCAGAATTAAACCTAACACTACCATGAGTTTCTGAAATCAAAGATTCTATCTTATCAATAGCATCTACAGGATTTAATGGCCTTTGGAAAAGAGATGTATGTATATAGGCTGCAAATAATGGAGTTGACAACTCTCTATGCTGTAATCCTTTTGAATTCAAATAGTTCAAATAAGCCTTAACAGCTTCTTTGACATACCCTTCCCAATGAGAATAAGATATTACTATCAAAGCCTTGGAAAGGACTAAAGTTTCTTTTGAGTGTTTCTTTGCCTTATCATCCAAACAGTTTTTCAGATAAACTATTTCTAGTTTCCGTGCAACCAAACGCTCATCCAAGAAATCCGCCAAAGCTTCTGCTGTTTTAATCTTATTCATCGGAATAAAGTTTATCTACAAGTTTTAAAGTTTGAGCCAATCTACCTGCCGCATTGAAGCCTTTCCAAGATACATTTTGTTCAGCTATATCTTTCCACAACTCAATAACCTGTTCCTTTAGATTAAAGTTCAAAGGCAACACACCTTCTTTTCTGCCCAAGCCAATAGCTACGAATTCAAAAGCAGATGTATAGAAGCGACCGGTAAACTTTTTCTTCTCCACATCATATTTTAGAAATGCCGAATCACCCATACATTCATCTATCTTTTGAAATGTTTTCTTGAAAATTTCAATTTCCTTATCCCAGTCAAAGTCTTTAGTGCGGAATATGTCAATGATTCTTTTATCTAGATAATGTCCGAAATCGCTTATCCCCTTTAAATTAACTATATCTTCGGTTCGTAAACACACAAATCTTGTCACAAGTTCTAAATCGTACCTCTCCTCAAAGTTTTTGTCAGACAACCGCAAAGTATTGATAAAGTGAATATCTGTTGATAAGTTTTGTAACATATTGAACTTATCAGGGTTTTCCATCACCATTAAACAATTTCTTACCTCCTGATCACTCAGACTTGTACCACCAGTATTCAGGCGTTGAAAGATTTCATACTTACTCGTCTCATCACTTTCCTTTTTGATAATGACAAAATCAATTTTCGTACGTTTTAGGTACCGACGTACTTCTGGAGGAAAAGAATTCTCTTCATCGTCTTTCTTATCATAATATTTGCCTTCTAAACTAGGAAGCATATCCGTTCCTTCTAATTTAAGAGGCGGCAATATTTGTTCATCGGCATCCCTGTAAATTCCCACAAACTGAAATATGGTTGAAAGGCGTTGCAGACCATCTACGACATCCCAAACACCATCCTCCCTTTGTGAAACGAAAATTGAAGGTACAGGTATGTTCAACAAAAAAGATTCTATCAATCTTGTTTTTTGAGATATAGTCCATCTATAGAATCGTTGGAATTCTGGATGAATGTCTAAATCACCCTCACTATACATGCTGATAATCTCGCCTATAGACATGGAGTATTTATCAGTAGATACTTCCTTACTCTTAGCATTTATTTCATCTATTAAACTCATGGTTCATACATTTTTATTGTTTTATTTATGACAGAGAGAATCGTTTTCTCCATGTCGTTGACGGCATTATAGCATACCGTCAATATAGATATCTTTGGTTGTATTATATTTGGTAAACACACTACCCAGTTGTTCCGGCAGCTTCCACTGCTAGAACAACCTCGGGATTTATCGAGTTCTAAAAAATAATCTTAACTATCTATTGTATGTTTCGTATGGTATCATTGAAGGGCTCACTCTGCTCTCAAGGATTCTATCACAAACCTTTCGAAGCTCGCCTTATAGCCACCGTCCATCGGGCAGGGATCGTCGGGATAGGACTTGTGATACTCCTCTTCCATGTTGTCAAGATAGTCCATTATCTGCATCACCTGGTCTTTGTTGCAGTGATGCTTCTTCAGCGAAGAACGAAGAAGGCAGTAGGACTGGGTATGACTGGCATAACCCTCTTAGACATGCTTGACTGAATTCTCATTCATGTGGCCAGCCACCTTTAAGGTGCGTACCACATTGCTACTGCCGCCGAGGATGGTATCCGTCAAAGCGCGCAGTGCCTTTTTGGTTTTTGTAAATCGTGTCATCTCTTAATATATTTAAAAAATTTGAAGATCTTTTGTTAAGCTATTATAAAATCATCGCCTTTTTGTACCTATATATGTAGGTACAGGATTCTTGGCGGTCTCAACCTTTTTTCTTAAATTCGCAGCAGCTTTCAAGAACGAGAGCTGAAGCTATCTTAAGTTACCGATTGGTGAACAGCGGGGTGAACACTTGCCCCAAGCATTCACCTTTTCGGCTCAGGGGTGAACCCTAATAAAAAGAACTTTGTATATACAGCGCATGCTAGAAATATAAGAGTCTCTATTATAATGGGTTATATAGTGTTTTTAACACATTATTAACGCTAAAGGTTGGCATCGGGGTTCACCCTTCACCGACTTCATCGCCAAGTGTTCACCCACACTCTTTCTTAGAGAACGTTGCAAACAACTGATTAGTATATTAACAATCGATAATTTAAAAAAATGGAAAAAGACCCTAACAACAGTATGAATGAGACAGCTACGATGCCATCGTACTTCCCTAGTATCAAATCTTCGGAGAGCCATCCACTCGCCGACTGGTTGTATCTCAAGAGCGTGATTACCTCTAGCCCTGAGCTACGAATGATGACCGAGACTTACCGCAAGCGCCTCGCCATCAGCAAGCAGTTTGCCGACCAGTACAAGCCTGAGATGCCTGCCATCACGGTTTCGGCACTCATGAACGGCTACGGCAGACAACTTGCCGACTTTCTCAAACCTACCTACATGTTCCAGCTCGACTTCGACCATGTGAAGAAGGAAGATATGGAGCAGCTTATCCTACTGGTGAGAGGCGACAGTCATACGATGGTAGAGTATATCACCGTGAGCGGCAGGGGATTCAGAGTATTCTGCGCCTACCATCCTGTAGATGATGACGACATCAGCGTGCTCGAACTCTTCGATGCCGTGCTGCAGAAGGCGATGGCTTACTACACCCAGCTCCTGGGTATCGCTCCCGACAAGCAGTGTGTAGACATCACCCGATGCGCCGGTCTTGCCTACGACCCGGATGCCTATTTCCGTTGGGATGCCGAACCTTTTGCCTTGAGACCGAAGGATCTGCCCCCCCCCTCTACACGAAGAAGGCATTGCAGGCGAAGTATTCTGCCAGGCGAAACGCCAAGGGAGGTAAGCGAAGCAGCAAGGTGAAAGAGGAAGCGAAGTCAGGCGACAAGGGTGCGCCTACCATCGAGGAAGCGGCTTCCCACATCAAGGAACTGCTCGACCTGTGGGGCTATCGGTTCGAGCCTGAGCATCACAACGAGTATGTATGGCACTTTGCCGACATCTGCATCTACTATGGCATCCCGCAGGAAGAAGTTCAGACCTACGCCGACCGTGAGTTTGGCACCAGCTACGAAGATACGGCTTCTGTCATCAAGTCTCGCTACAAGCATCTGAACAAGTTTGGTATCTGGCATTTCTATCGCCATGGCGAGGGGCGCAGCGCCAAGCCATCGGTAAGGGGCATCAAGCAGTGGCTACTCACCCACTATCTGTTCCGCCGAAACGTGCTGACGGGATTTTACGAGGTGGAGAGCCGCTTCGTTTTAGACGGCAAGTATCCTGACTGGGTACGCATCGACGACAATATCGAAAACTCCATCTGGAGCGAAATGGACGAGTCGGGACTGCATCTCTCAGAAAAGACCTTGCACAACATCATCAACAGCGACTTCAGCGAGCCGTTCGACCCCTTGGACGATTACCTGCGCAGTCTGCCGAAATGGAAGAAGGGAGTGGATCCCGACTACATCGACCAGCTCGCCGACCGCATCGAGGTGGAGAACCAGCCCGACAACGAGCATACGCAGAGCCTCTTCCGCTATTTCTTCAAGAAGTGGCTGGTGGCGATGGTAGTGGCATGGGTAATGCTGAAGGTGGTGAACCAGATGATACTCATCTTCGTGGGCAAGGGCGGCATCTTCAAGACCACGTTCTTCCATATGCTGTTGCCCCCACAGTTGCGCCAGTACTTCCTCAACGACTCGACGGGCGCCTATACCGACAAGGACTTCATGGAGGCTTTCAGCAGCAAGGCTCTGCTCTGTCTCGACGAGTTTGAGATGGTATTCGGCAAGAACCTGAGCGCCTTCAAGAGCAATATGACCAAGGTGACATTCTCCATACGCCGACCTTACGACAAGTACCGTTCGGAGATGCCCCACCGCGGATCGCTCTGCGGCACCACCAACAGCCAGCAGTTCATCACCGACGAGGAGAACCGCCGCTACTGTCCTTGGCTGGTAAAGAGCATCGAGAGTCCGATAGAGCACCCGATAGACTACGACCACGTGTTTGCCGAGGCTGTGGCACTGGGTCAGGAGGTGATGAGCCATCCTAAGGGCGAGCCCCTGGAGTGGACATACTGGTTGACGAGGGATGACATCGAACTGATGCGCAGCCACAACCGCCTCTTCATGGTAGCCAACTATGCCGAGGAGCAGATACTCCGTTACTACCGGGTGCCGGAGCCAGATACGCCGCTACAGTTTATCAAGTTCCGCTACAGTGCTGAGATACTGGAGAGGATAGGTGTGAACCCTGCCCTTCGCCAGAACCTGAACAACCAGAACATCGGTAACGTGATGAAGCGTCTTGGATTCAAGAAGATTCACAAGAAGAACGGCAACGGCTGGGCTGTGATAGAGAAGGAAGGTAGCGAAATCAACAACGATTCCTTCATCGATCCTAACGATACCGTGGAGGATTAAGTATCTTGGTTACGACCACTAAGTATCATGGTTACGATGGCTAAGTATCATATTTACGAAGCATAACCCTAATAGATAACATTCAACATTATTCTTAGTCTCCCACAGATCTCACAGATTTACACAGATAATCTTGTTGCAAGCAACAGTACTCTCACTAAGGATCACAGCAAAAACTCCGAAGGAGTCAAAATCCGTGAAAATCTGTGAGATCTGTGGGAAAATTCAACATTATTAAGAAAATGGATTTACGAAGTTACACCAAGCAGGAGTTAGCCCTGCTTTATTTTCCGGATTCCGACCCGGACGTGGCAAGAGCCCATCTGATGAGATGGATAGTAAGATGCACCCAGCTCTACGAGCAGCTGCTGAAGAGTGGATACAATAAGAGCTGCAAGGAGTTCAATCCTCTGCAAGTATCCTATATTTTCTTCCATTTGGGAGAACCCTGATATTTATCAGTGATAATCGGTGAGTATCGGTGAGCAACAATGAGCATCGGTGAGTTGGGAAAATGAAATGTTGTATCTTTGCAATGTGATTCAGAAAGAGTCTCCCACAGATTTCACAGATTTGCACAGATTCTCTTCGTTGCAAGCAACGGTACTCACTAAGGCTCACAGCAAAGACTCCGCGAGGAGTCAAAAATCTGTGAAAATCTGTGTAATCTGTGGGAAACAATCATTAACCCTTTAAAATCCATAGAATCCAATGAAGAATCAAAGAAAAATCGATTTGATCGTGGTACATTGCAGTGCCACACGTATTAACCAGGACTTCCCGGTAGAAGCCTTAGAAGCCTGCCACAAGGCCCGTGGTTTCCACTCCATCGGTTACCACTATTACATTACGAAGGATGGCGTGGTCTATCCCTGCCGTCCAGAAAGCGAGGAGGGCGCTCACGCCCGCCACTACAACGCCCATAGCATCGGAATCTGCTACGAGGGTGGTCTCGACGAGAAAGGCAAGCCTGCCGACACTCGCACTCCAGCCCAGAAAGCATCTCTGGAAGACCTTCTCTACAGTCTCGTCCTCGACTATCCCGATGCCGAGATTCTAGGTCATCGCGACCTCCCCTGGGTTCGCAAGAGCTGTCCTTGCTTCGATGTCAAGGAATGGCTGAAGGAAATCGACTTCCATCTCTAGGAAGCCCGGACAGTTCCCAGATATTCGTGCTATTCGAGTTATTCGTGTTCAAAATCATCCCAGCTTGTAGCAATACAGGTTGGGATTTTTATTATCCGTGAGATCCGAAGATTCGTGTGCCGAAAATCATTCTTATTCTGTCATATTAATGCCACCTAACATTCTCCTTGATAACCTTTGCAGGAACACCGCCTACAACGGCATGAGCTGGCACATCTTTTGTAACAACAGCGCCTGCAGCGACAATGGCGCCCTCGCCAATATGAACACCCTTCAATATCTGTGCGCCCTGTCCTATCCATACATGGTTTTCGATAACAATAGGCTCAGAAATTCTGTATCCTTCTTGCTCTATCGTATGACCATCGAAAGAACGAATTACTACATCACGCCCAATAGCGCAATCCTTGCCAATTTCGATTCTATCGCCACAAGTAATCTGCACATTCTCATTGATGAACCCACCATGAAGTATTAAATGTCCTCCCTTGATGACTCTTACATACGAACCTGCAAACATCGAAAACTGATCGTTGACTGTCATTGTTGCATTCTCTTCCAATAACAATCTCGTTTCCTTGTGTGAACCTTTTACCTGTGGGTTACCTATTGTAAGAGTTTGCTTCAGATTCAATATAGAACCCTTCTGCAACTCAATAGTTACATGTGGAAAATTCGTAGCCACTAGTTTTTTCCCTCTTTTTACATGTGAAGAAAATATATTAAGAGAAAGGAATGTCTTCCAGTTTCTTACAGAAATTCCCAATGTACAGACTAACCGTAATAGCTTCTTCAACTTTCGGGCATAATTTCTTAACCTATTCTTTAAACGATTTTTGAACGTAGGTAAAGGGAAAAACTTTTTAGCAACTTGATCAAATGACATTTTATCTAAAGCATCAAAGAAGGCATCTCTGTTTGGTCTAGCTGGAGTCAAGGAAGAATTCAATGCAGGATTACCTGCTTCAGCATCCTTCATCGTAAACTGTCGCCAATTGATTTTATCTTTGATTGCATCAAACAGAGCTTTACCTTTATCTGAATTTACCATTACAAGTGAAGTACCTCTATCCTGGTCCATAGAAGGATCAATATTTTCTATTCCCCAGAAATCTGCCAATGTAATATCCGCCTTCTGTGGAAAGCCTTTGAATGTACACTGGTAGCAGGAAGGCCGAGCAAAATTTCCGCTCTGCAAATAACCTATGAAGAATAAATCATGCCAACGATCTTTACAATATTCCTGTCCATTCTCAAAGTTCACACGCATAGAGAAATTATGCCATCCCCACTTCTTGTTCTTAAACTTTATCTGTGTAGCCTTTGAACCGTATTGCTTCTCCAACATATCCATATAAGACAGGAATACCTTAGGAGAATTAACACCACGACAAATGAAATCACAGGTGGTCAGATTGTCATACTCCTTGCGCAAGAACTTATACAATCCCTGTATCTGACATGGAGCACCACAGAAGAATACTTTTTCACCTGCTTTCAACAAATCTCGAACCTCCTTGTAAACTCCTTCCATTGAACTCTGGAGGTACTTGGAACTTCGAATCTCAGGGAGCAGTTGACGGTCTGGTGATACAATATGCTTTACGGTATGATCTTTGTTGTAGATTGCCCCGCCTATATAAGCATTTTGCTCATACATTGCCAATGCCAACATCGAATGAATGCCGCCAGATGTACTATCTATACGAATAGCTTCATCTTTGGTATAAGCAGCATATACTAAAGGCTCGTCATAACGGATTACATTATCTGCCTTAGTCAATACAGGACAGGTTTTCTGGCACAACCCGCAATCAATACATAAGTCCTGATTTATCTCGGGATACCAAAAACCTTCCTTATCAGGCTGAAAGGTAATGGCTCTCTTCGGACACACATCACCACATGCGTTACAGCCACAACACTTAGATTTTTCTATTATTTCCTTCATAAAATTTGGTTGTCTTTCAATTCTTCTATAATCATCTTGGTAAATTGTTTTCTGCCATGAAGATTGAAAAAGAATGAATTGATATATAATGAACTATCTGTAAATCGTTTATCCTTCAAATGATTAAATACTGGACATTTTTGAGTATTTGCCTCATGGACATAAGCCAAAATCTGATTATTGACAAAATCTTCAGAGAATCTATTGCCCAAATAATCCGTAACAGGCAAAATACAGATTACTGGACGCAATTTTCTATCCAAACAAAACTGAATCATCTCATGCAACAGATGAATATTACGTTTGATATTGGTTTTATTAATATCTGAGAGAACCAGATTATTGATGTCTATGTTAAATTCACGATTCCAGCAATTTATCCAAAAATCAGCATCAGCTTTCAACTGCTCCTCATTCATTGGATTTCTATTGACTAACAAACGGTCAGAAGCTGTAGGTACGTCCTTGATTAATCTCTTTAATTTCTTTGGGTGAAACAGCAAAGGATAATCAATATGAGCAAGCTTAGTTTTTTTTGAATATCCTACAATATCCTCTTCTGGTAGAATGCCATAATACTTCAGATGATCACCAAATGGATGGCGATATAAAAAAAATTTTAGGACGCATATTGGTATCAATACTGCGGCTTTATCGGCTAAATGATGGCATTCTTTGCGTAGTATGGCAAAGTCATATTCCAATGATTGAGGACCTACTGCCCAATTCATCGCCTTCACATTCAATCCATCATAATTGAAACCAAACTTAGGATGATTACTACCTAGATTTACCAGTTGTAAACCATTAGGTATATTATCATCATTACGAAACTTATTTGTATCTGCAAAAATGTTTCGGTAATCATTTGTTCGTTTATAAAGAGCATTCAAAGCAAAAGCTCCAACTAAACATAATACAAATAAAACTATTATAAAAAATATCATATAAAGATTATTGAAGTGTCCAGCCTCCATCAACAGAGATGATTTGGCCGATTATATTATTTGAAGAATCACTAGCAAGAAAAGTAGCTAAACTTGAAATTTCCTCAACCAATGTATATCGCTTTGTTAAATGGCTTGGCATAAAGGCATTATCTTTAACATCTTTTCCCTTAACACCATCATGAATATTAGTAACGACATTGCCAGGAGCAATACCATTAACCACAATACCATGATGAACAAGTTCTTTCGCCAATCCTTTTGTTATACAAGTAGCGCCCCATTTAGAGACAGAATAAGGATCAAAACCGGACTTAATGCCAGCAATCGAAGTAATGTTTATGATTTTACCTTTTAAAAATTGAACGAATTTTATTTATAACAAAAGCTCTCATGTTCTTGTCAAGACCTAAGAAATAGATCAACAAAGATGATGACAGCACACTCACTATACCAACAGATATGAACCTTAACCAACCATCAGACATCATATAATAAGTAGTATAAGGCAGAACAAACATCAATGCTCCAATCGGGAAAACCCTACAATATACAGACTTATAGAATGCTAAAGGCGACAATCCGATATATTTCTTTAAACACATCAGTTCAAAGAATGTTTCTAAGAACCATGGAATGACATTTACCATAAACACTGTAACTGGCGAAGCCCCCAATTTCAACAGCACGTAACTGACAGGAAGAATCATCAAAAGTGCTCCACCTGCAGTAAGGTTGACCAACTTCATTTTGCCTACAGCATGAATCATCATAACAACAGGACGCGTCATGGTTTGTACTACAGACTGTATCAATATAATTCTCAAGAATATAGGGGCATAAGCGGGATATTCACCAAGCCATATATGCAACACAAATTCTAACTCTATGAATAGAGGAACTAGGATAAAAAGCAAGAGGAAGGCTGCAAGTTTGGAATTTACCGTAGATAACTTTATCATCTGGCTCGTTTCTCCAGCTGCATAATGCTTTACAATCTGAGGGTTAACAGCCATCTGGAAGTTATTAACGAACTGCATCACTATTCCATTTACCTGAAAAGCAATACCGCGAGCAGCGTTCACTACCGTACCAAAGAACATATTCAAAAGTATGTTGACTCCTTCTCCCTGAAACGTCACAGATGCGCAACCAAAAATATTCCATCCTGAGAAGTTCATCATCTCCTTGAAAATCTTCTTATCAAAAGCCTTGCTAAATTTACACTCCTCATAATGTCTTCTACAATATATATTATAAATCAAAGCAGAAATACAGTTCACGACGAGAAAGAGAAAGCCATATAAGATCAATTTATCGTAATCAACAACTTGAATAAGAAAAACTATCAAGAGTTTCATTACCACATCAAAGATACTCATGTACGCATAAATATCCATCTTTTCATGAGATATTATGCTAGACATGTATGGCACTTGTATTACATTGATAAGCATCGTTATACAGGAAAACTGGAAAACCCAAAAGGCTGCATCCATTCTTCCTGCTTCAATATTCATCTTATTGTATAAAAACCATAAGCCAATAGTTTCTACTAACAAGAACAATACTAAAGCCAGCATTCCATGAAGTGCCATGGCGGTATTAAAGACCCGATGTAGCTTTTCCTTATTGTTTGCTCCTAATTCAAATGTCAAGAAGCGTTGTGTACCCGTTGCTAATGTTCCATTTATAAACGTGAACATTGTTACAACGCCTCCAACAACATTATACAATCCGTAATCAGAGATACCAAGAGTCTGTAAAACAACTCTTGAAGTATATAGACTTACCAACATAGTGATAAGCATACGGAAATACAAAAGCAATGTATTCTTTGCTATTCGCTTGTTATTATTTGTTGTTTGAGTTGACATAATTAATAATCTTTATCACGAGTGTAATATTTCCCAAAATCCACCACGTGGAAAACCTCTTGTTTCAAAACATTCTTTAGTTTGTCGACATCAACATAGTCTTCAAATTCCTTCCCCAAAGAATTTATATCTTGCTCATGAAAACTATTTAAAACATCATCGATATTCAAATTTTTATTAGACAATTTTCTCAATATCAAAGAACAAATAATTTCAACTGCTATCATATAACGCTCATCTTCGGTATTCTCCAGAATCGACTCCATAAAATCCGTTACAGGATTTCCTGCTATTACCAATAAACCAATCTTAGATTTTATAAAATGAACATCATTAGATATATTACTCTCAACTGATGCTCCTTTGCGCATTATATAAACAGAAGACGTACCACCATAGTGTCTTGCGATACGGTTTAAATTTAATGTACGCCAACGATTTTGTTTTTGCTCCCATTTAAATTCTATCTTTCTGTTGCTATCATCAACAAGAATTTTACTGATTTCATACTTATCTAAAAACAGTTCACTCGTATAGTGTCTATTGAGAGTATCTGAGTATATATTTTTTACATCATCACTGAATTCTGCTCCTAATTGCCCCAATATTCCAAAAGCTGTTGATTTGCAGTTGGAAATTTCTTGTGACAAGCGCATAGCTGAATTAAAAGCATAGCTTTCTATTGTCCAAACATTATCTTCAAAGCCATTAAGACTCACTCGACGATACTGATTTTCTGCATCCAACAGGAATAAACTTTCGTCTGCCAAACATTCATTAAACAAAGCATAATCAGAAAAGGCCTCTAGCCCTCTATTATTTTTATCAACAAATCGATCTATAGAATAACACGCTTCATCTACCGCCCATGAAAGAGAATGATTTTTTTCAAAAAGATCAATCTTTTCTGAAATTGATTTCAAATATGAGTGATATATAAACCTCATCATTTCATCATATTCCTTTGATTGCTCAAAATTATCACGAGCCACATTGGTTGTCGGTGATGTTTTTCCTGTACAATTGGCAAGTGCTACAAAACTTTTCCCATGAAAACCAGGTGTGTTATCTGAAATCTTGATTCCTTCTACACAAAGTCCTACAGGAACAGTTATATCTCGCAGATACTTATAATTAGGAGATAAAATATTCCAATCACCATATAGTTCACTTTTCTTTTCCAAATAATAGAAAACAATACCTGTTGTGTGGAATTTCTTTATTCTATATTGCTTTTCATCTATATTTATACCTATAGAAAGCAGAAAACTTTTTAAGGCTTCCTCCTCATTGTCATAACCAATTCTAATAGAATCATCAGTTTCTTCTTTGTATTCAACTTTACACTGCGGAACGACTATCCAGCTTTTCAGATTATTTGCAACATTATCAAACTCAACATCCTCTCTAACTTTTAAAACAAATGTAGTACCATGCTTACCATCCAAAATATTATCAGTTTGTGCATCATTACGCATTATACACTCTCCACCTATCCCTTTAATACGGAGCTTATGTGCTTTTTTTTCCTTATGCCATAATGTTGTTATCTCAAACTCATCACTAATCATGAAACAAGTCAGCAATCCTATTCCAAATCTACTAATAGAATGAAAATCAGAATTTTGCTTTTTGAATTCATCAGACTGATATCGTGATGCTCCAACCTTAAAGAGATAATTCTTGATAATATGTTCATCCATACCTGTTCCATTGTCCTGAATTACAAGTTCACGACTGGTAGGTTTCCATGTTATCACTACCCTTGGCTGATAATCAGAAGAACCAACTTTTGAATTACTATCCATTAAACGGCAGGCATCAATGGCATTCTGTGCAAGTTCTCTTAAAACTACATTTGAATTACTATATAGTGTATGACCTATCAAAAGTTTAAGAATATTGTCTTTATCTAACTCAAACTTCAATGGGTCTGCATTAAATCCCTCTGTTTTTATAGAGTTACAGTTGATGGAATCCCAAGGAAATTCGTAACCATTCTGATTTTGCAAGCAAGAATCTCTGCAAACATCATGTGTTTGAATTAATTGTTTTTCTGCATTAAAAATATAATCCTTAAAACGGCTATAAGCATCTTCATTGATGAAGGTTGCTTTCACCTCAAACGCATGAGGTTGAATGTTTGGATCTACATTATTATTTCGGTCTCTTTCGGATAAAGGTCTAATACATGTTACTGAATTCTGAAAATCCCACTCTGTCTTACTATATTGATTTTGGGGTGAAATAATTTTTCTGACTATATCAGGAGTTCTCTCAGAATTGATATGTAATATATCTGCTGTTCTCAGAAGAGATGCCACATATAGCAAATTCACTCTAGAAGATGGACTTTGTTCATACTGCTGATTCACATCTAAACTATCCTGTATTTCTGCTAAATTTTCTCCATGTGATTTACATAACTTTGCTAAATCCCTATGTATTTCTGGAGACAAAGATCCAATCATTCCTCTCAGCAAATCAAGATGAGTTTCAGAAACTGTTGAAGATGCATCTAACTTCAAAAGCCAGTCAAACACTCTTTCACCATGATTGTCACGGATGTAGTTTTGGTAAATTTCATCATCTGAAATTGAAGACGACTTCATTCTCTTTTTATAGTTCAGAAAATCATTGTCAGAATCTCTTTTTGAAATTTCATCTTCTGTCACTAACATTCCGAAATCATGAAAATAAAAAGACAAAACGACCATCATCCAATCTGCAGGTGTCATTATATCCTTTGTATGCTGAGGAATAATATCATCTAGAAGGCTCAACATGCCATCTATGTGAGAAATATCATGCTGAGTGTATTCCCGAAAAATGCCGTTACTTCTATTTTGCTCCAAAGCCTCCTTTAAAGTTTGTTTTATACTTTCAAGGTTGAGAGCAGAAAAAGACTTCAAGCTCAAGGCCTCTTTAGCTTTTTCCTCTGCAAAAGAGTTACACAATTTATTATTCATAAAACTATTATTTTTCTTCAATACTTTGAGTGTCAAAATGATTTGAAAATGGGGGCATTATAGATATATCATCTAATTGAGAACCATAATTAAGAAGAAGTGTCTTAATAAACTCACTATGATACATAGTATACGTATACATAGACATCATTACATTTTTGCGCCCAATAATTCCAAGCACTAATATATTATCAACTGGCATATAAGGATGAAACCAAGCTTCATTCTTCAGTTTTTCATCTGTTGAAGTAATGTCCCCATCATCATCATATATCCATTCCTTTATACTCCCACCATCAATGGAAGCTTTTATGTCCTTCAGAAAACTAGAAGGATCGCTAACCTTTATAAATATTGCCATGATCTCTAGATTATTTTAACTGACTAATCAAAGTTGGCAACTCATTATAATCAGTGTACCAAATAACTCTCAAGCCTAGTTCCAAGAATATTTCTTTATGGATTCTCATAGCTTCGTTGTTCTTTTTATTTGCATTCTTGAATTTTGTAATATGAGGCAAAAAGACAAAATGCCTTGCCTCATTCTCACTATCACGAATAGCGATATCAAGTAATCGGCGTAAATTTGGATCTGTCATTGACAAACCTATGAAAATGCATGTTCTTCTGCTAAGAGCATGAATCTGCTCCACATTAGACCAATTGTAAGAATTGGCATAAACTCTGTGATATTCTTCCTCACTCAATATTGGCACAGACTTAATTATCTGAGAATTATCATAAGGGATAAAGCCATGAACATGATAAATAGGGAAAGCTTGCTGAGGCTGATTCATACCAAAAATAGAATAATTCTTTATACCAACATTATCCATAGCCCTCTCCATAACATCATCAAAATTATAGGTGATGATACTTTTAGCAAACTGTCTTTTTGCCAAAATCAAATTACAGATTTCCTGTATCAGTGGAGATGTACAAGAGTCATTTCCTGCATAAAGGGCATCATGTACAGCATTATAGTAGTCCTCACCATTTGACTTAGTCTCCATCATCTGTCTTATAAAACGACCAAGGACAATGGACGAATCATAGCAGACTTGTTGGAGATTATCTATATCATTTTTATCCAACTGCTTCTGCTTACTTTTGTTCACCAAGCCCTCTAACAGTTTCCACCATGATGGCAATTTTGCAGACATACTAACACCAGCTCCAAAGAAAAGGGAAAAATCTTTATCTTGAAGACTCACCTTTGCTATTTCTAAAATTTTATCTCGGTCTTTAACCCAGTCATATTCTTCTAAATTAAATTTCTTTTTAGGGATTACAGTATCAATTTGCATACCAAGGAATTGAGATAGGGACAAGACATAGAACCCCTTTACCTTTAATTTTTCAAGATGGTATTTTAAAATAGAAGGTAGTTTTCCCTCTACATAAACCAGAAGAAAAGAAGAAACTTCCTTTTGAGGAGCAAGTTCCTCCGTAAATAGAGTGACATATCGCTGAATCGTATCAAAGAGTAAACGTCCCTTAACTTCTATAGCTACAGGTCCTTCTATCTCATACTTTACATAACCTTTTCCTAATGGAAACTTGGCATTTTCCAAGCCTTTAGGAAGATAAAAGTCATATATATAATTTGTATGTTGAGATATTTCCGCTATATTAAAAGGAACCTGATGCTCATCAAGAAACTTTCTTATAGCATACATTATCTCACTTTCATTTCTATAATTCATCATTTTCATTGTTTAAATTCTCCAAATCAAACCATGCTTTGTTGTTAATACAATTATCACTATTTGGGGCAGGATTAATCATTAATGCCATCGGAACACAATGTAAGCGGTCACTTTAGATATGTTAAGCCCTAAAATGAATGCTTTTTCATATCTTTAAAGAAAAAATCATTTGAATTTATGCCCAAGCAGTAACAGTAGCCAGCTGCCATCTATGAGCGAGTAAGTCTACAAATTTGTCCTTTGCCGTTTTCTTGATCCTGCGGAACACATCACAAAGATACTCCACAGGATCCAAATTGTGCTTTCGGATATTGGCAAAGTGGGACATCTGGCGAGCAAAGCGCACACCTGATTCCGGACTGCCAACAAAATAACTATTATTGCGATACTTCGCTATTCTTCTGATCAGTCGCTCTCGCCGAATATCATCAGGTTTTGTGAGCCCTGCCTTTATCAGCTTGCCCTCACGGAAGATTGCATCAAACAACTTCAATATCATCATGGCATCCTCCGTCTGGTGGCTACTATGATGATATTTACCAGACTCAGTACAAAGTAACATTTTACTTTTTTATTCATCTGGCAAATCAAGTTTTAATATATCATGATATATTTTCTTTGCCATAAGTTTATTCCGCTTTATTGGATCAAAGTTAGATGAATAATAACCAGCGATATTTCGTGCCATCTTAAAGCCTGAATCTCTATAAGCTTGAACCTTTTCGTCTATTGATTTGTCTTTCAAACCTTTATTAATCCATTCTTCCAAAGGTATCAAATTACCTATGTTATAAGCTTCAGGATTATTTGATGAATCAGGAATTATATGCTCTATGGTAAAAGAATGAACATCCTGGCATCTTGACTCATAGGACTCAATTAGCTCCAATACTATTACAACTCGATTTTTGAGTTTTGAGTCTTTATAGAAAGTATTATGATTTGACCATCCAATGTTTCTAAATGCATTTTGAAAAGTATTGAAATCAGGAATTCTCTTTTTCAAACTTTCCTCAAATTCGTCTATCACCTGTTCCGAAAATTCATTTTCTATGAGAGGAGCATATTTTCGTATAACATCCTCTAGCTTATTAGATTTTTCTTCTCCAATAATATTGTAACAAACAAAGAATCTATATATAAACAACAAAACTTCATTATAAGCTTCTTCTGTCAAATCTCCAATTGCCTTCAAATGCATCAAGCTCATGAGTATTGGTCTAAACTGTATTGCTCGTTTCTTTCGCAAAAAAGAAAAAACGAAATTCTCTGTTTCAGAAAGAACGTCCGAAGTCTCCGTTTCTACAGGAGAGATGATAAGTTTATAATAACCTGCTTTCAACAATAAATCTTCGAAGAAGTCATTTACATTCTTACGTGCTGTCTTTTTAATCAAATTGAATACATCTTTTTGATTGATTTCCATTCTGTACTTATGCTTAGCATAATGCTGAAAGAATTTTGAGATATTCGTGCTCAAAGGATTCTCTATTTTCTCCTTCCACAACTCCTTTACCCTATCTACCATGGTTTCTTCTTGCGGCAAGATATAACGCATGATAAAATTTTTAATAAGTTCAAAATCCTCCAATGCCATTCCTCGGGCATTCAAAATTTCAAATATGGTATACGAATCCTCATTGTTGTCTGCTTGTATATGAATATATTTTGCATCAGCTAAAGTACGTCTCACATCCCACACAAAATCTTTTGATTGACTTTGCAAGAGCTTATAGAAATATAGAAAACAGTCTGCAAATTTTGAATTGATATTACCTACCGATATTGTTTTTATGAACTTATTAACGTCAGAAATCCGATTTTCCCAATCGCAAACATTGTCTACGATTTTCTCAATTGCATCATAATAATCGGTTTCTATAACACAATGCTCTTTGCTTACAGCATCCTTCACCTTTAAGAAATCACGGCAACCATCAAAAAAATCCTTCATATCGTGCTCCTTGAAATACTGCATAATCGCAGCTAAGAAGAGTACGATAGTTATAGAACGCTGCTGTCCATCTATTATTTCAAAATATGTAACATCATTATCTTCTTTTTTCTTTTGAAGAACAAAGCTGCCCAAAAAATGACCAGAAATAGCATTACCCTTTTTGTTTTCTATTATGAACTTCAAGTCCTCATAAAGTTCTGACCAGTTTTCTTTATTCCAAACATATCTACGCTGATTACGAGGAATCGTAAATATATGCTTTGTAAACAAGCTTTTTATCTGAAGTGGTTTTGCATCAAATGACATAATATTAATGTTTTAAATTGTACCACTAGTGTCCCGTTAAAACGAGACGATTATTAAATAAGTTATTAATACTCAAAA
>ERZ1106978.818-NODE-818-length-19951-cov-4.049759_pt1 | contig 19951 bp, 17 predicted proteins | sample MGYA00403689_ERZ1106978 | MGnify/ENA primary metagenome ERZ1106978 (study PRJEB35170, sample SAMEA104062434) | human gut metagenome | biome: human gut; feature: human-associated habitat; material: faeces | place: Denmark | collected 2012-08-02 ...
CTCTTCCGATCTGACCCTGCCGCAGGCCAGAGCGTCTGGCTCCGTGACAAAGGCGAAAAACTATGTCTATAAAAATGAAAACAATATTGAGCAGTGGAAGATCACTCTTACTGGCTCCTTTACCTACACCGGGACAGGCTCGACCTGCACGGCCTCCAGCTGCAATGTCACAATTTACAACAGCGTCTGGTCTGTTGCTTCCAAGTCCGCAACCAAAAGTGGAAACACAGCATACTGTTCAGCCAGAATGGTAAAAAAATATCTGGGAGCGACTATTCTTGAGAAACCCTGTAATTTTACTCTGACCTGCGATAAGAACGGCAACGTGAGCTGAGCCGCTCCGGGCAGGAACCACCGATCTCATCTGAAAAGCGATAGCGTGGCACAGGCCGCAATCAATTGAGGAGCCAAGCACGCCGACCGCTTACACCACCGCGCGTACCGCTCGGTACACAGCGATTCAAATTGCATAAGTGCAAAGACTCGCACCGGGCAAGGATGTTGTATTTTCCAGCCTGTGCGAGTCTTTCTCTTGAGATCGCCTATTGCATGCGGACATTCTTCGCCATATACCAATTGGCCCGCCAGCATAGTTCGCCGTCTTTTCTCGAATGTTTGTGTGGTAACCCTATCCTGCCCAAGGCCGCCAAGCCGTGTCCACTTCTAATGCTTTTTCCAATTTGGCACGGTTTATTGTACATTATTGGCTAAGTCGTCCCGACGCCGGGTGGCTTTGGGATGTTCATTCTGAGGAGTAGTTATAGTACAGCAAAGATTTGCTCTAAAGAAGATATGCATAGTACCACTTGATTTATCCAGGGAAAATAGATATACTACTATCAGCGTGTAGATTAATGGAGGAATTATATCAATGCGTCACGAACTGCACCTTCATAAGATCGGGCCAATCAATGACTGTAGGTTGACGCTCGACACTTTTACGATTTTAACAGGACCGCAGGCTAATGGAAAAAGCACAGTAGCAAAAGCGGTTTATTTCTTTCGGTCAGTCAAGCAGGACATCCTCAGCATTATGATGCAAGGAGGGCCAAAGGCAGTTACGGGGGGAATTTCTTCAGTTTGGCACACCGTTCTAAAGCAACGAATGAAGGACAAGTTTTTGCAGCTTTTCGGAACGTCATGGGTCATGCCATCCGATATGATGATGGAATACCAGTACAGCAGTAAGGTGTCCATCACTGTGTCTTTGGATGATGATTACAACGACCCTTCTCGAAATTATATTGTGATCGATTTCAGCAAGTCTATTGAAGACTATTTGGAAGCATTAGGCTCACATATCTTCACCAACATTACTCCTGCTCAGAAGGAGTATGAAGAGAAAAAATTGAATGAGCTTTTTCATGATCCTTATGAGTCTGTCTTTATTCCAGCCGGTCGTAATCTTCTGACCCTATTGAGTACACAGCTAAATTATATCTTTACCTCGTTGGAAGATTCGCAGTTGAGGAATATTGACTATGTCACAAAGAGATATACAGAATTGATTCTCCGCCTTAAACCGGTGTTTGCCCACGGAATGGAGGGTGTCGCCAACCGCATGAAAGGCGATCCAACACAGACTAAGAAGTATGAACGGATTCGTCCGGCGCTTAATATTCTAATGGATCAGGCCAAGGAAATCATGAAGAGCACATATCGATATGTGGATGGAGAAGAACGGTTGTACCTATCGGATGACCGTTATGTAAAGATCAATCTTGCATCCTCTGGTCAGCAAGAAGTTGTGTGGGTATTCAACCTGCTCTTCTACTATCTGTCGGAAGATAAAAAGATTTTCCTGATTATTGAAGAGCCAGAGTCTCATCTTTATCCGGAATCACAACGGCGTATCAGCGAAACACTTTCTCTGATGGTCAACAGCGGGAATTCGGTTCTTGTTACAACCCACAGTCCCTACGTTCTCGGAACATTTAATTATCTCCTAATGGCAGGGCAGATTGCAGAGACCTATCAAAAAGAAGTGAAAAAGAAACTGCGCAAGCGGTTGTGGCTGAATGCTGAAAATACAAACGCCTGCTATATCCGCAATGGTGGATTAACAAATGGTATTTCCGACGAGGACAACTTGCAGTTGATCAAAAATGAATTGATTGATGGCGCGTCGACTGAGATCAATGATATGAGCGATTACCTGCTTGGTTTTCTCTATGCCGAGGGAGAAGCGAAATGTCCTACAATATAAAAGACTATACACCTTTCCGTGAAGGAAAGCATCCAGTATTTTCGTCTTCTGAAAATGGATGTAGGCACATTGGAAATAATGTCAGTCGTCAATATATTCGACACTTCAAGATAGATGGTGAGGTTTTTCGCAGCTCTGGTGAAGAACGGTGTGATTATCTTCTCGTTAACGATGATGCGAAAACTTCCTATTACATCGAGTTGAAGGGCTCTGATTTGTCGAAGGCTATTCGGCAGATAGAAAATACTATCAAACTAATAGCTCCATCTCTATCAGGATATGCAGTTTTTCGCAGGATCATATATCATACCGGTTCTCACAATGTCCGCGCATCCGATGTTTTGCGCTGGAAAGCAAAGCACAAAGTCGTGATAAAGGGAAGAGAATATTCAGAAAATATTTGACGATTAATAATCGAGAATGATGCCTTTGCTTTCTTTCCGGACTCTGTCCACCGTTTCCAGATATAGCGGCGGAATCTTCTGTATAGCCATCCGTTTCTGTCGTGCATCGTTCGCATCATCTTCTTCATACCCGCGCCCCTGAAGCACCCAGGACAGCCCAGAATATAGACTTTTATCCTCAGTATAATCTTGTTGAGCATAGTGACTCTCCTTTGGGTGTTGTAGTGGTATACTCATTGTAAAGGATTTGGGCTCTATGCTCAACTTTCCTTCGTAAGAAAGGGGCCAGGCGGAGTGATATGCTCCCTCTATGAGAGACAGCGAAAAAGCAAACTGTCGATCATGGAGGGAGCATATCATTTAGGACCTAATTGCCGTTGACTTATAGATGGCGCATATAGAAATAGGGCACCGGCCAAACAGTCAGTGCCCTATCGTAGTAATATCAATCATCCAAATATACAAATGATTGAGGTGCAGATTGAATATTATAATCTGCTAACGATTTGGAAGTCGGATATTTTTCGAATGATCCAATGACAAAAGCGTATGCCATTGTGCATCCACTAAAGTATTTTCTATACTTTGACCTGCTTATACCAGCATTTGCTTTTGTACTGTTCCATAGCGGAGTAGGCTTCATCTTAAGCGTCTTAATAACTTCAATCTCGCCAATAACAGCTTGTTCCGGAGCAGAGGAGTATACAACAATCTTTGAAACCTCTTTTTTAGGGATTCGTTTTCGGTACTCATAGTGTTTCTGCCCGTCAAATATTTTATTGGCATATTCTGGTTTGATAGATAATAGAATCGTGGCCATGCCTCATTGCCTTTCAAAGTGTATTTTTGTTTGCGATTTGGCTAAAATCGTGTCAAAATCTGCGTCAGAAATATGATCAAATGGTCTTGGTCCGCTATATTGTGGTATGATTCCACTACTCCATAATTCGCCTAAAGTAATTCGTTTTATAAGGCTTTTTATAAAGATGAATTTAACAACCAGAAGTTTTTCACTGTGCTTTTCCCAAAGCTGATTTAGCGTTTCTTGGCTAAAGACTGTCCGGTTTTCACAGTATTTTAGATAATCCTCTTTGCTTGAAAAGTTATATCTCACTTCGTCAACAACACAAATTGTACTGACCACAGATTCATACGCTTTTCTTCCTGCCATTGTCCCCTTACGGTAAATAACAAGCAGGTCACCCGGATGCATATCCCGTTTATACGAGAGGGAAATATACACTTTTTGCAGTGCATAGCGATGAGCTTTGTCTCCCAGATAATCAAAGTTTCCTTCAGTCCTCAATTGCGAGTCCGGAAATAACGGAGTATGGTATTGTGCTTCAATTGGAAGGAAGAATTTCTGCACATTATATCTAATATTGGGAAAATTCTCTTTTACTGATTTTGATATATCATAACCGGCCATTTTCTTAACAAGCACTACTTCTTCACCGTTGCAATTTTTCTTGATGCCATACTTATAGAACCCCCATCGAATCAGCAAATCATATAGCATCCTTAATTCGGGGCGGTTCATATATAGTGTAACATATATCTCCTCAACATTGCGTTCAATAGCATTGTCAAAAATAATCTTGATGAATCGTTCACCAAGTCTAAAGCCGGAGGCTTCAACCTTGAATGTTCCAACTTTTAATCTTCGCTTAGGTCGAAAAATTGGGGTAATGTCGCTGTAGTTTTCCTCTTCTGTTTCTGTTTTAAGATATAGGAATCCAAGTATAGCGCCTGCATCTGTTCGACATACATAAGCTTCTTCATTGCTCTTTTTTATAAACCAATCCTCAAACCCCGTATACGCTTCACGGAAGGTAGCAAAAAACGGGTCTTTCACATCAATATTTCCAAACAGTTCTTTTTTGACTGCAAGCACCTTATAATCTATAAGGTCTGGATTTTCATTGGTACATTTTTCAATGAACGAGTTGATTGTGAATACACGCTCTGACAGCCCTAATCTATCTGCTTTTAAGCGCATACGGCGGTCTTCTGTGATTAGAATATCTGCTCTTTTACAATACAACTCGCATAGGAGTTGATTGTCAATTTGATCGTTGGCTGTTTTAGGGGTGTCACTTAGAAGTGCGGTAAATTCCGCCGTCTGTGGAGCAATGCATCGCATCTCTGTATAAGCATCAATTTTTGCGTCATACAGTGATTGCATCTGTGGATTTTGATATTTACGGAGTTCAGCTATAGAGTATGGATGAATCAGCTTTTCATAGTGCAGTTTATCGAGCCAATAGAATAGTTTCCCAATAGTAAAGCTTGTCGCTTTTGTATTTTCTCTATGTATAATGACATTCGTATCGAGTAGCGCTCTCATTTACTTCCCCCCTAAAATATATTCTCTGACTTGCTGCACATCGGAATCGTCAAATAACATCTGATGGATGTAAAGTGGGAGACCTAATTGCTTTGTAATCTTTTCACATTGCATCTTTTCACTTTGTTTTAGGGATTTCAATGCACCAAGTGGATAGCGGCGGGAATCTCTATACCGAAGATTTTCACAAACTTTAGTCACATCTGATTCAAGTAAAACCACCTTCGCAATTGGCATTAACGAAAAAACAGACTCAGGCAGCCTTGCAACATTAAATGATTTATCAAAAATACAGAAGTGACCCGCTAATATAAATGTCGTATCCTTCTGTAACCTGTCATTCACTGCCGCAACAAGAATATCCTGATTCTTTTCCTTGTTTACCACAGTTTTGTTACGACCATAAGTTTCTCCGTTGAGTGCGCTTATCAAGTCACCAGCTGAATAGCAGGGGATTCCAATAGAGAGGCCAAGCCTTTCACACAAGGTGCTTTTTCCCACGCCATAGATCCCCGCAACAAAAATTATGCCATCTTTCATTGTTATCCCCCTTTTGAAAATGTAATAAATTTGGGTTAGCCCATCCTCATCTCCCGATACACTACATCGGCCAATGCGCTCATTATGGCATTGTACTTGTGCTGATCCTCAAAGAGCGAGGTATAGGTATCCTGCGATTCCAGATAGCTGTCCTGAGCCGCTGCACCGAAGGCCTTAGGGAAAATGCTTTCCACAAAAATCTGCGGATCTGAGGTCTGCGCCATCTTAGTCAGCTTCTTGTCGGCCATCAGACGGCTGCGCAGAGCCGTCAGCAGCACTTTGTCTCCCTCGGTGAATTCACCCTTGTACTTTTCGTTGATCTTGGCGATGATCTCATCCAGCGGCGACTTTGTATCCAGACCCATTGCACCCTTTTGCTTGGACGGTTCGTACACGCCCTTCACCTGTTCCAGCTCAATGCTTCCGGCGAAGGTCTTTTGCAGCTTGTAGTATTCCAGCTTCAACTTACCCTCAAGGTCCACCATATCCGTGGTTTCCGCAGGCAGCAAATTGATCAGATAACAACAGAATACATATTCCTTGTGCAGTTCCTTATCGAACATCCGCAGGATCTGCGAAATATAGCCGTACCACTTAATGAGATTGCGCACCTGACGGCGGAACTGATACCGCTCGTTGGGCGTTTTTTGATTATAACGGTCTGCCACAGGCTTCAATACGCTGGTCATTCGCCCCATCGCCCGGGCATCCTGCCGGCCTGTGCTGAAATACTCCTTGGCGAATGCCTCAATGTCTGCATCGTTATAGACCGCAAATCCCCGCAGCTCCTTCTGCGTCTGATAGATCAGGTCAGCGTTGACCTCCTGCGAAAGCGAGGTTTCTTGATAGAACGGCTGAAACGCCTCCAGAATGTCCTCTTTCTTGTTGGCAAAATCGAGAACAAAGGTGTCCACCTTGCCGGTGCAGGTGCGATTCAATCTGGACAGCGTCTGCACCGCTTTGACGCCCTTCAGCTTCTTGTCCACGATCATCGTGTGCAGCAGCGGCTCGTCAAACCCGGTCTGGTACTTCTCGGCAACGATCAGCACATTGAAATGGTCGTGGAATTCCGCCTTGGTCTGCGTTTCGGCGATGTGCGTTCCATCCGCACGAACATTTAATTTCGGCTCGGTATACTCCTCATCACCGTCCTGCACAGCACCCGAAAAGGCCACCAGCACCTGCACATCGTTGTACTTCTGCTCCTCTATGTAGCGTTTGACCTCGTGGTAGTAGCGCACTGCCGCAAGGCGGGAGGAGGTAATAACCATCATTTTACCCCTGCCGCCGATCTTGTTTCGGGTGGTTTCCCGGAAGGTCTCCACGATGATCTGCGCCTTTTGGGAGATGTTATACGGATGCAGCTCCTGATATTTGCGGATCACCTTAGCCGCACGGCTGGCGGGCACATCCGGATTATCTTCGGAGGTTTTGACGATTTTGAAGCAGGTGTCATAGGTCATATAGTTCTGGAGCACATCCAGAATAAAGCCTTCCTCAATGGCCTGCCGCATACTGTAAATGTGGAACGGATGAAAGCTGCCGTCCTCATATTCCGTGCCGAACAATTCCAGCGTCTTGTCCTTGGGCGTTGCGGTAAAGGCAAAGAAGGACAGATTCTTATGCCGCCCCTGAACGGTCATTTCTCGCATCAAGCGGTCGTCCGGGTCCAGCTCTTCTTCGGCCTTGCCCTCGATCTCAGCGTATTCCCGCAGAGCATCCTCCGTATCTGCGAGGGCGGCTTTCAGCTTCAGGGCCGAGCTGCCGGTCTGGGAGGAATGAGCCTCGTCCACGATAACAGCAAAGTTCCGTCCCGCTACTTTATCCACTTCCTGATAGATGACCGGGAACTTTTGCAAGGTGGTGACGATAATGCGCACGCCGCCGTTGATGGCGTCCCGCAGATCCTTGGAGGTCTTATCTTCCCCGATGGTCTCAATGGCGCCGAGAGTGTGGTCAAAGCCGGAAATGGTCTCTTGCAGCTGCGCATCCAGCACGGTGCGGTCGGTAACGACGACCACGCTGGAGAACACCGGCTTGTTCTCCTCATTGAACAGCGAGGCCAGCCGGTAAGCCGTCCACGCAATGGAATTGGACTTGCCGCTTCCGGCGCTGTGCTGGATCAGGTAATTATGCCCCGCTCCGTTCTGTCGGACATCGGCCAGCAGCTTGCGCACCACATCCAGCTGATGATAGCGCGGAAAAATCAGCGTTTTGCCGTCCTTCAGGTTCATAAACTTCTGGACAATGTCCATCATACTGTCCTTCTGAAAGACATTCTCCCACAGATACGCCGTCGGGTAGCCGTTTGGGTTTGCCGGATTGCCCTTGCCGCCGTCGTTTCCGGCTCCGTTGGAGCCCTGGTTAAAGGGCAGGAAATAGGTGTTCTTTCCGGCGAGCTTTGTGGTTATCCACACCTCGGTGTGATCCACGCAGAAATAGGCCAGAATACGCTTGTTGAACTGGAAGCAAAGCTCCCGCGGGTCGCGGTCATACATCCACTGCCGCTTGGCGTCGTCCACCGTTTGTCCGGTGTACTGGTTTTTCAGTTCAAAGGCGAACACCGGGATGCCGTTGAGCACCAGCACCATATCCACGCTCTTTTTTGTATCGGCGGAGAAGTACCACTGGCGATAGCACTCGATGGTGTTTGCCGCCCACTGGGCAGCCGCCGCCTGATTCAGGGCAGACTCCGGCTTAAAATAGCACACCCGAAAACGCAGACCACGGTGCTTGAAGCCGTGGCGCAGGACAGAGAGCAGCCCCTCCGTCTCGCAGGCGGTGTTGAACGCCGTGCAGAACTTCCGCACCGGGTCCACCTGATTGGCGTTTTCAAAACGCGCCCATTCCTTGGGCTGGGTGCGCTGAACGAAGTCGATCAGGGTATTCACATAGAGCCCCTGTTTGGCGTCATAGGTGTCTGCGCCCTTGGTATATCCGCCCGCCGGGGAGAGAAAGAAGGATTCTATATCCGCTTCAAAACGCTTTTCGGTGGTGATCATTTGAATTTCCTCGCTTTACCTTTTTGTGAATTCTCGGATTCCACGCAAGCACCAATGTTCAGCATATTTCCATCCAATATCATCAGATAGCAATACTCATTCCCATAAATGTCCTCAACGAACAATCTCAAGCCGTGCATTGTTTCATTTTTGCTTGACAAGAAGACGCTCAAACCTGTGACGCAGTTTTTATCGACGATATTACCCCATATTGGGATGTATGTGTGATTGTCTGTAGTCACTTTCTTGACAACAGCGATGCCGTTGTCACTGCTTTTAACATAACACTGGAGCTCATAATCGCCGCTGTCGCCCTCTGCAGATTTTAATGCCACATGCGGAATGCTGCCCCACGCAGGTGCCTGCATAGGATGCTCCATAAATAAATAGGGCTTTGCCTCCTGAATTCGGATATGGTCACTTTCGATTCTCTGGGCTTTCAATGTCCGTTGCACGCCCCACATTGTTAGACCGCCGCCAATGAGTGCGCATATAATCGGGATTATCACATCAGTCAGCCAACACACTTGTTTTGACCTCCTTCTTGCCCGTCACATACTCATAAATCAGAGATTTCTTGTAGTTTTCGATTTCGGTCAGGTATTGCTGCCTCTTGACAATCAAAGCGTCAATGCCTGCGCACTTTTCGTTGAGGTATTCAGCAATTTCTTCTTGTTCACTTTGTGAAAAAACTATAAAAGGAACATTTGCCAGCTTATCTTTTGTAAAATGCGGGATAGTTGCTTTATTGCATACAACATCGATATACCCTTTTTTGACTAGACATTCAAGTAGATACCGCAAGTATCGTATATTTGATATTCCTTTTGACCGGACAATCATTATGGAGTTTTGAATATATATCGGGACATCGGTGCTCACAGCTATAGCGCACCCACCAGCACCAGCGCCACCCTCAACTACTAACAGGTCTCCATTTTTTACGCAATACTGTTCTTTTTCATCAGGGCTAAACCACATTTTCTTTTTTTCTCCGTTTGATAGGCCTTCAAAATGGACATCTGCTGCACAATAATAGGATTCCAATGTATAATTATCATCTACAGGGGCTGAGCACAGCATCTTCCCGAGAACGATATCAAAATGTAAGCCTACTCGACTGATAGGAACACCAGCCGGAATTTCCCCTATCCATTCAATGCTGCTATCCTTCATCGGCCTGTCCCCACGGACACCCTTAGTGACTACTTGCGTAATGACCGTCTGTTTCAGCTTTTTGTATTCTTCGATGGAAGCACGGGTCTTTTCCAATACCGCGTCGATTTTAGAGCATATCTGATCGAGTTGGTTTGCAATTGCATATTGTTCTTCTTTTGTCGGCAACGGCAGGAACATATTCTCATATGCCGTCTGAGTCATACTTGGCAAAGTCGTCTGAGACATATAAAATGTATAGTCAAATACATGCGCACAGTAGAAATAGTATTTCAAATCGAAAATGGACTTGGAATACACATTAAATGCGGTATCCACGTTCCAGAACTTTGAACTAATATAATGGGGAATGTGCAAGGTTGCTCCCTTCCTGCCAATCAGCACAGATGGTCCTTCTTTGTACTCACCACAGGTTTTAAAGCTCATTGAGCCGCTTCCGTATACAGGAATGCTCCCCTCTGTTTTAGGATCACTTCCATTCTGAATCTCTACGCAATTTTTTGCCTTCGCAATAGTCCACTTTGTTGGTATTTCCCCAATCCACCTAACCCCGCTGTCTTTCATTTCACGCATCTGCCGTCAGCCCTCCTTATGGAACAGCGCGTTCAGGCTGTCGGCAATTTCACGCTCCAGCTTTTGAATCCGCTCCACAATGTCGTCCACCGGCTCCGGCGGCTGATACTCGTAGAAATAGCGGGTCATCGGAATTTCATAGCCCACCTTGGTCTTGCTCTTGTCGATCCACGCATCCGGGGCGTAGGGCAGGACTTCCCGTGCAAAATAAGCGTCAATGTCCTGCACCAGCGGCACATTTTCGGTATCCCGCAGGGCGGCGTCCGCCACCGGCTTGCCCCGCTTCATCACGATCTCGCCGTTTTCATCCCGCTGCGGACGCTCCACTACGATTTTGTTGTAGCCGAACTCCTCACTGCCGAAGATCTTGCTCTCGCAGTACACACCGGACTTGTCCCCATACACGGCATTGTTCCGGTATTCGCCGTAGGCCTGCACGATCAGCTCCCGGCAATGGTCGCTGATGTCGTTGCGCTTGGTGCCGATGGCTTTACGGCGCTGCTCGTAGCAGTGGGACGCGTCAATGAGCTGCACCTTGCCGCAGCGGTAGGCGGGCTTGTCCTTGCACAGCACCCAGATATAGGTGGAGATGCCGGTGTTCATAAACTGGTCGGTGGAAAGCTGAACAATGGCGTCCAGCCAATCGTTTTCCAAGATATACTGGCGGATGTTGCTGGGGCCGCTCCCGGCATCACCGACAAACAGCGGCGAGCCGTTCTGAATGATCGCCATTTTGCCGCCCGGCGCCAGCTTAGACAGGCCGTTGAGCACAAAAAGCTGCTGGCCGTCGCTGATTTTCGGCAGACCGGGTGCAAAGCGCCCCAGCTCGCCCTTGGCGGCTTCGGCCTCCACCGCCTTCTTTTCCCGCTTCCAGTCGATGCCGAAGGGCGGATTGGAAATGCAGTACCGGAAGGTGAAGCCCGGGAACTGATCGTCGGAGAGCGTATCACCGAACCGCATATTATTGGGATCGCCGCCCCGGATCATCATATCCGCCTTTGCAATGGCGAAGGTGGAAGGGTTAAACTCCTGCCCGAAGCAGGTCACTTCCACATCGCTGTTCAGCTCGTGGATGCGCTCCTCCATACAGGAAAGCATCTGCGAGGTGCCCATCGTCATATCGTACACGGTCACATTGCCGTCATCCAGCTTGGCGTCGCACAGCAGCAGGTCGGTCATCAGATAGATGATGTCCCGGCTGGTGAAGTGCGCTCCGGCCTCCTCGCCGAAGGACTCGGAGAAACGCTTGACGAGATCCTCAAAGATATAGCCGCAGTCCACGGCGCTGATCTTATCCGGACCGAGGTAGCCCTTGGGGGAGTTGAACTCCTTGATGACCAGATACAGGCTGTTGCACTCCACCATACGGCGAATGATGTTGTCAAAATCGAACTTGGCCAGCACATCCTGCACATTGCCGGAGAACCCGGCCAGATAGTCCCGGAAATTCGCTTCGATGTTATCCGGGTCGGCCAGCAGGCTCTCAAAAGTAAACCGGCTGGTGTTATAGAACTGATAGCCGGAGGCACGGGTCAGAAAGCCGTCGATAACCGCCAGCTTCTTGACCTTTTCATATTGCTCGATCACCGCATCGTGGGTGGGCAGCAGGCAGTCGTGAAACCGCTTGACCACCGTCATCGGCAGGATCACAAGGCCATATTCGTGGGGCTTAAACGGCCCGCGAAGCACATCCGCCACATTCCAGATCATTGTGGCCTTTTCCTGTATATTTACGCCCACGGCGCTGCTTTTCTCATTGACCATTGCTTTCTCTCCTCATCCGACCGCCACTTCAACCTTTTTACCGCTGAAGGCCACGCCGTATTTATAAATCGTCCTGACCCCGGCTGTCGTCAGCTCGGTTTCGTATTTCTTATCGTTGATTTGCTGCAGGGCCATCTCGGACAGCTTTTTCAGCTGCTCGTCGCTGCAATTTTTCTCCGCTTTCAGTTCGATCAGGATGCCCGGAAGACCCTTTTGCGTGGGCTTCAGCTGAATGTCATAGCGCCCGTCGCCGGATTCCCGGTTGGAGGTCACGAAAGCGCCGCCCAGCAGGGCGCACAGGCCCAGCATAAAGCCGTGGTAGAAGTTCTCCCCGGCGGTATCGAAGGAGCTGACTGACTGGGTCAGCAGCGTCTGTATCTGCGCTTTCAGCCGTGCGTTATCGCCGGAGAAGATGGCCTCCTGGACGGAAATCGCCGTGGACGGCGGGATCAGATTCTCCAACCGCTGCAAAATCTCCTTGTTATACACCAGAGAAATCTCCCGGTTGGGCAGGGAAACCTCGCACATAAAATCGCCGCTGAAGGAGGGCGTGGTTTTCAGTGCCTTCAGATAGCCGGTCACCAGCAGGAAGCTGTAAATGGTGGAGGGATTGCTCTTGATCTGCGGATAAATCACGCCGGTGTCGATGAAGGTGGTGAAGGTCTCGCCGTTGACCAGGGAGGTCAGACGGTTATAAATCTCCTCGTCCGCCTGGGCAAGCACTTCCCCGATAATATCGTTGCTGCCGGTGGAGACCCAGAAGGGCCTCGGCTCGCACTCGTTGCTGAAGTAGTTGACCACCGACCACGGGTTGAAAATTTCCGTCTTGCCGAAGCGGTAGCCGTCGTACCACTGGCAAATTTCGTCATACTTATCGGCAGCGCCGTAGTATTCCGCCATCTCCATCACCTCGTCGGCAGTGAAGCCGAAGTAGGCGCTGTATTTGTTATCCAGCACGGAGTTGATGGACAGGTTGTTCATCCCGCTGAAGATGCTCTCCTTGGCCACCCGCAGAATGCCGGTGAGGAAGCCGAAGGACAGATGCTGATTATCCTTGAAACCGCCGGAAAACAGATTCCGCATAAACCGGATGACCTTGTCGTAATAGTCCTTCTGGTAGCCCTGCTGGATGGGGGTGTCGTACTCGTCGATGATGATAATGGGCGCAACGGCATAGTGCTTGTGCAGCATAGCGGACAGGTCCAGCAGTGCAGAAGCCAGCTCTACCTCGCTGACCTTGCCGTCTGCCAGCTTTTCATAGGTCTTTTTGCTGTACTCGTCGCACTTATCGCTGGCCAGCAGCTCCTTGTGCCGCCGGGTCTCCTTTGCGAAAATATCCCGGATGGCCGCAAAGGTCTCCTCCCAAGTATCAAACTTCACATCCTTGAAGGTCAGGAAGATCACAGGGTACTTGCCCTGATAATCCCGGTACTTCTGGCCGCAGGCCCAGATCTTCTTATCCTGGAAGTAGACGGAGGTATCCTTGTCGCTCTTTTCAAAGTAAGTGCGCAGCATATCCATATTCAGCGTCTTGCCGAAGCGCCGGGGGCGGGTGAACAGCGTCACCATCGGGCGCTCGTCGATGAAATCCTTGATCATCATCGTCTTGTCGATATAATAGTATTCCGACGAGGCAAGGCAGTAATTGGACACGCCGATGGGCAGGGGAAGCTTCGGCGCGCGCTCCGTCTTGCGGAAAGCGCCCGTCCTGATTCGCTGATCCGCCGGCTTCTGCGTATCAGCGGGGATCAGCCAACGATTGCCCTGCTTTTCCGCACCGGCGATTCTTCCATTCTTGCAGAGCGTCGCAACTCTCCGCTCCGTTATATTCCAGCGCACTGCTGCCTCTCTTACCGAGATCATTTCAGCCATAGGGGATACCTCCACGCATAAAATCACAAGTACATTATACCCGAATAAAAGAACAATGTCAACAAAGTTCGGAACAATGTCGTTTCAAAATAGCATTGTTCTTTTTTGCACACAAATCAAGCGGAGGCCATCGACCTCCGCTTGCTCGTTACCCATATACAATCTCCTGCATCACGACCTCGTTCGCCCGATGTCGGATGCCGTTCATCTTCCGCACCCACGCCATCGGGTCATCGGCTTTCAAGGCCTTCGTCACGCCCTCGGTGTCTGCGTATTGTTCTACCAACCGAAGAAAGAGTTCCTGTGCATGCTCCCTGCTATCTACAAGGTGATCGGTCAGTATCCCGGCGGTCAATAGGAATACGACGAACTTTTGCTGCGCAGCTACACTTTTTACAGCGAACTTTGCAAATAAATCTCAAATTGCAGGAGGCTTGCTATGAAGATCCCTTCGCTTCATCTTCCTGCTGAATTCATTCATTGTCTGGATTTGCTGATGATGAAGCGGAAGGCCAGGGAAAACCGCACGCTCCTCCAGATAGGCCTCCACAGGCTAATCAGGTCGCAAGTTAGTTTTAAGTTAGTCGCAAGTTGAACGCCAAAACACATCTGAAATCGCCGGTAAAACACCTGATGATAATGTATTTTGATCCAACAGTTCAGTAGTAAATGACATTGTGAAAGACGCAAGCCAGTTCCAAGTTGGTTCCAAGTTAGTCCCAAGTTGGTTCCAAGTTGGTTCCAAGATGCGTTAGTATTTTTGAATTATTCGGACGTAAACCATCTCGCAGCACTTATTGTTCCTGCGCAGAAGACTTTCCACCTTTCACGTAAGCAGCCAACGGTATACCCCATGAGATTTGTGCAGACACCGTCTGCACAAATTGCGCACTCGAGCAGGTTCCTGCAAACCTCACAATTTATTGTTGTTTATCAACGCCGTGATACCCTTTGCCGTTCTATTTCAAAAATCTGTTTTCGTACTCCTGATGGTGCAGACAGTAGCCCTGTGCAATCAGCGCGTCTGTCTTTAACGCAACAAGGTTTGCATCCGTGTGCATCGCGCTGGCAATCCGCTGGATATCATAGCCATAGTGTATGTATTCGAGAATTTCCTCGTCATCTAAGGACACCTGGGAAGCGAACACGTTTGCTTCATATTCCATCTGGTTCTCCCGCATATTAAAGATATTGAACTCTTTAAAGCCGCCTGCTTTTACAGCTTCCTTCCGGTGAAGAACATCATGTCCGATCTCGTGGAGCATAACAACTCTTTCCATCACCGGGTCCAGATCGTTTTTTATGAAGATAAATCGGTTGCGCATCAGAACCTTATAGGCTCCACGCTGCCGTTTGAAATCCACGGAGATGACCTCAATCCCAAGCGCTTGGGCGATTCTGTGCGGGTCCCTCGTGCCGAACGTATCGACCAGTCTGTTTGCTGTCTGCACGATCTCCAAAGTCTGAATATCCAAGAGCGAACACCCCCTCTGCCTGTTTTGACATCGCCATTCTAACATAAGACGTGTCCAATTAACCGGACAGCTAAAAATTAGTCCCTGCGATATTTCTTGGGCGCGAACTTCTTATTCTTCTCTTTGGCAATCCAATACGCATCCTGCAGAGCCTTCATCATCACATCCAGATCCTCATCGGCAATATTTCCGCCCGCAAAAAGGCCGCTGACTTCATCCACCAGTGCCTGCGCCTGTTTTGCGCCCTTCGCGCCGTATTTCTCTGCGGCAGAAAGGAGGAACTCCTCGTCCTCATTCAGGAAATAATTTTCTTCGGTGTGAAACAGTTCTGCCAGTTTGTGATAGATGTCCCGCTTTCTTGGATAGCACTCGCCGGACTCGTAGTTGGTGATCGTCCTGAGGGATACCCCAAGTGCCTTCGCCAGTTCTTCCTGCTTCATGCCTGCCTTTGTGCGGGCATCTTTTAATTTCTCACAAAACCGCATTGTACCGTCCTCCGTAGCGTTCAAAGTATTCAGGAAATTAAATTGCTATTTTCCGTTGACAAGCGCATATAAACTGCGTATAATAGGGATGCGCAATTAGATTGCGTGTTTATCTTACTCGAACTTGCGTATCCTGTCAAGAGGTTTCGGAAAGATACCGCAATTTTCAGGCGTTGAATATACGCAATCGTGATTAGTATGCCCGTTCATACGGAAAAGGAGCGGCAATGGGAAGGAACAATACAAGAGCAGCAAAAAGCATCGCAAAAATGTATGAGCAGTTGGGCTTGCCGCAGGACGATATATTCCATAAAACAAAACTGCTGTTGAGCATCTACCGTGATGTGGTGTGGGCAACACTTTCGGACTGCCGCTGCGTAAATGCAGAAATCAATTATTATGGCGACGATCTGAACGATGCCCTGATTTATTTAGAGGAATTTGCCCCCGATATTGAGCGCAGCGAGTTTGAACACCGTGTGTGCAATCTGTTTGAAAACAAGTGGATGATCGATCTCATCGACAAGGCTATGCGCAAGGTCTATGACTACTACAATAACGGGCGGCTTTACCACGAAATCCTCTCCAAGAGCTATTTGACCGCTTTCCGCTACACCGAAAGCGAACTGCTGGAGATACTTAATTTAGAGCGCAGCACTTTTTATGATCGAAAGAAGGAGGCTGTTATGCTGCTCGGAATAGCGCTATGGGGCTATGCCATCCCCGCATTTCGTGGCATTTTTGATGTGGAAGGAGATGAGAGCGAGATACCCGAATTCTTTGCCAATACAGAAAAGTCCGACCTTTGTCCGACATAGGTCCGATGAAAATCCGACCGATTTCCTACGGAATGTCCGACTTTGCCTCTGCTATACTGGCTATGCTGCCGGATTGCATCCACTCTTGGGATGCAGCAGGAAAATGAACAGGTTACACAAAGCAGTTACAGCCTCATGGGGTTGTAGCTGCTTTTTGTTGCCTGCTTGCCGACGGCGGCTGTGAAAGGCGCTTTCTTGAAACGAGATTGCATTTTCACCAAGTTATAGGCAGCTTAGGCAAAGCGAATGGAATAGGGCAGGCTGAAAGAAGACGCCGCTGTAGCTATCAAGCACTGACTTGAAAGCTCCAGCGGCTTTTTTGTACCCTTTTCGCTTTCTCCCGAGCGGAAAGGAGCGCGTTGTGTCCCTGTTCTGGTGGCAAAGCGCCGTTTCCCGCTACCCGTGATCTCTGAATTTTGAATCCGAACACCAAATTCAAAATTCAAAGGAGATTTTACGATGAGCTGGAATAACGGCTACAAAAGAAAAAAGTTTGAGCAGGAGCAAAAAGCTCAGGCAAAGGAATACCGCAAATGCGGGATGAACGAGGAACAAATACAGGCGATGTATCTGCAGGATTTGCAGGAATATCGAAATAACCGCGTTCACGCAATTCACATTCAGTCCATTGAGGAGCTCGAAGGTAACGGCGAGGAAAGCAGAAATGCACTGCACAAAAAGTTCCTGCTTTCGATGACATGCACGATGGATATGAGCGAGTGCGGTCGGTACGGCTGGATCGACAAAATCGAGAACAACGCTCTTTATTGTGCGGTTTGCAAGCTCAATCCAGATCAGAAAGAGCTTCTGACTCTGCTGTACCGGGATGGATACACACTTTCAGAAGTAGCGAACCGGATATATCACACCTCTGTTGCGGCTGTTTCTCTCAGGCTCACCCGCATGCAAAAGCGAATCCGTCGATCCGTTGCGGAGAATGGAGGCCTGAGAAATGACTGATTTCAGAAAACACCCTCCGTATATGGAACTGTGCTTGTGCCGCAGATGCGCAGATATCTACTTTAACGACCCTGCCTATTGGGTCGAACGCTCAGACCCCATCCAAACTGTGCGAGAGCTTTGCGATGTGTGCAATCAATATCGTGGCTTTGACTATTCGATTTGGAAGAAGCCCTCGAATGTGCGATTGCCGAAATCGCATCGTTGAGGAGGTGCCCGAAAATGAATATGATCAAGGCAGATAAAGAAAACAATATTTTCGGTGCACTGAAGCTCATCGAGCAGCTTTATCTTGACGGCGAAATCCCCGGCCATGTATTTAGGAACATCCTTCAGGAATACAAGGATGATGTCTGCATTGCCGATTTCACCTGTTACAAAAAGGAAAAGCAGGAAGGTGAGGGTAAGTAATGTATGGATTAAATTCCGATTTTCAAAAGAGAGATGTTGCTATATACGCTCGTGTATCAACGGAGCACGAAGCACAGCTTTCAGCTCTCGGTAACCAGCTTGACTGGTATAAGCCAATTTTGGCGGCAAGACCTGACTGGACTCTGACCGCACAGTATATTGATGAAGGTATTACGGGAACTTCGGCTGAGAAGCGTCCGCAGTTTATGAAAATGATTGAGGATGCACGGCAGAAGAAGTTCAATATGATTATTACCCGTGAGGTTTCCCGTTTTGCGAGAAACACGGTGGATACCCTTCAGTACACTCGGCTGTTGAAGGAATACGGTGTTGAGGTGTTTTTCCTCAACGACAACATCAAAACCTTTGACGGCGACGGTGAACTGCGGCTTACGATCATGGCAACCCTTGCACAGGACGAGAGCCGCAAAACATCCATCCGTGTAAAAGCTGGACAGGAGACCTCTATGCAAAACGGTGTGTTCTACGGCAATGGGAATATCCTCGGATACGACCGTGTCGGCAAGGAGATGGTCATCAACCCCGAACAGGCAAAGACGGTGCGAATGATTTATGATATGTACCTGAGTGGAATGGGAGTAACAACCATCCAGTACGAACTTGAGAAAGCGGGACGGCTGACGGCGCTGGGAAAGGAACGGTGGTTTGCATCGTACATTTCGAAAATGCTTCGCAATTCCTTTTACTGCGGCATCATAACCTACCACAAGGAATATACGCCTGATTTCCTGAAGCAGAAGAAAATCAAAAATTACGGTGATTTGGAGTATGTTCAGGTTCAAGGCACACACGAGCCAATCGTAACCGTCGAGGAGTATGAGCAAGTACAAAAACTGATGGATGCTAAGTCGGCGGTTCTGAAAAACCATAACAAAGGAAAACGCAGAACAGGAAGAATGCAACATACCACTGTCTACGGACGGTTGATGATTTGCCAGTGCGGAAACAAATTCAACTTGCGGTTTCATTCCCGTGACGGACGGACAGACGGCGTTGATTACCAATGCTACACATCGGTAAACCGGGGCAGCGTCGCCAAACGCCTGAACAAAGGCATCTCCATTGAGCATTCGTGTGAATCACCCTATATTCAGGGCTGGAAGCTGGAAATGATGGCGGAGCAAGTCTTTGACCGGTACATCGAAAACGCAGACAAAGTAATGGACTTGTCCTATACGATGCTCGAAAAGCACATTGCGGATCAGGAGGAACTGCCGGACAATACAGATGTTATCCGGCGCAAGCAAGGCGAAATCGAGAAGCTGATGAATAAGCGGACAAACCTGATCGAGATGAGAGCCGAGGGCGACATTGATAAGGAAATGTTTCGCTCAAAGAAGCAGGAGATCGAGGATCGTGTTGCCAAGCTCACGGAAGAAATCAAAGGCTTGCAATCTGAGAAGGAGCAGACAAGCAACGAGGACTATTCCGTTAAGCTCTTGGAACTGCGAGAGCGTTTGAAGGAGTACACCGGATTTGATTACTCTGTTATCCCAGAAAGCATTGTGGAGGCATTCATTGAGCGCATTTGGGTGTCAAAGGATGAGTTCCGTTGGTATCTGAGAACCGAAAACAATGCAGATGGCGAATTTGACCCTGATGACCACATCAAAATCGGCGCCTTTACGCTGACGATTGACGATGCAAAGAAGTATATCTACAGCTTTTCGACCCGCAGGAGAGTCTACAAGTGGGCGGACTTGAATGTGAGCGTGTGGATATGAAATGGTTGGCGCTATGTACCGATGGCAGCACAGGCTGCTATCCGCGAACAGCGCCAATAAAAAGTTGACGCTTGTAGCGTAGGCAAAACAACTGATATAAATACGGTCACACAGTCCGTTTGGATTGTGTGACCGTTATTTTTGCCATGCAAAAGCATGGCAAAAATAAAAAA
>ERZ1106978.829-NODE-829-length-19723-cov-9.085469_pt1 | contig 19723 bp, 16 predicted proteins | sample MGYA00403689_ERZ1106978 | MGnify/ENA primary metagenome ERZ1106978 (study PRJEB35170, sample SAMEA104062434) | human gut metagenome | biome: human gut; feature: human-associated habitat; material: faeces | place: Denmark | collected 2012-08-02 ...
AAAAGAATTTATATTACAAGGTGGATTTGATGTTGAATAATTCATTGAGGGAGAGTTACATTTAGCAACTCTCTCTTTTTGCTTGGGAACAGCGTAAGTTGGAAAACTTTGGAAAAGCAACTGGTGGAACATCTATAGAATCCGAGTTCTCAGAAGATGGAATATACAAGGTAATTAGTATTGGAAGTTATTCTGAAAACAGCATATATAATGACCAAGGAATAAGAGCAATTAAATCAGATAAAACTTGTAACCGTGTTTTGAATAAAAATGATTTAACAATGATATTGAATGATAAAACAATATCTGGAAATATTATCGGAAGAGTACTTTTGATTGAAAAATCAGGCGTTTACGTATATAACCAACGAACTGAACGCATTGAAACAAACGTAAATGAATATGACTCCTTATTTCTTTATGAAATGCTTAATGCTCCAAATATAAGAGAAAAAATTATAAAACGGGCACAGGGAAATACACAAATTTATGTCAATTGGTCAGTAATAGCCATGCTTGATTATATGATTCCTTCAAAGGAAGAACAGGCTAAAATTGGTCAGTATTTGCATAGCATAAGTAACCTTATCACCCTTCATCAGCGTGAGTTCTAAATATAAATTATCAACTTAAATTTGCTAGAGAACGCATAACTATATCTACATCTTGATTTTCTAATTCTTGGATAATATGTAAATACGTTTTTTGAGTAGTAGTCATACTTGCATGACCTAATCTTCTTGCAACACTAGCTATTGAAACACCAGCATATAATAAAAGTGAAGCATGTGTATGTCTTAGTCCATGTATAGATATTGTTGGAATATCAGCTTTTTTACAAAGTCTAAATAAAACTCCATTAACGGTTGAATTATATATTTTGTCGTTGCTTTTAACAAAAATAGGTTCATCGCTAGGTAAATCTTTTACTAATTGTGAAAATTGCATAACGGTTTTCCAATCCAATTGAACTTTTCTAACAGATGATTTATTTTTTGTTGGGAGAAATCCTCCTTGTCCTTTGTAATCCCATGTTTTATTTATTGATACTACTTGCTTTGAAAAATCAAAATCTTCTGGAGTCAATGCTAAAGCTTCTGAAAATCTCATACCGGTTTTTGCAATCAAAAGAATAAACCAATCCCAATTAACTGAATCTTTTAAATTCAAGGAGGTCAACAAATTATGAAGTTCAAATTGATTTAAATATTTCGGTTTTTTTTCACTTGGCGTTTTTCCTTTGATAATCGCCTTTCGAGTCGGATCTTTAGGAATTAGTCCTTCATCAACAGCATCTAAAATAGATCCTTTTATCTGATGATGGAAGTCCATTGTAGTCTGTCTTTCATGATATTTAGCATAATCATTAATTAATTTTTGATACGAAATTCTATCTAAATCGCATAATTTTAAATTAGGCACCAATTTTTCTAACCAAGAAATTGCCATTTTATATTTTGACAATGTAATTGGACGTATAGCGCCTTCTTTATAAATACTTACCCATTCTTTATAGTATTCAACAAACAATTGATTATTATCCATAGTCTTTTTCCTTTCCACTCACGCTGATGAAGGGTGATAAGGTTGTCTAAATTTTGAAGATACATCCCTATTCGCTCTTGTTCTTCAATTGAAGTTATTGGAATGGCAATATCTTTAAGCGAACTAATTGGAAGTTGCTTTAACGCAGAACCAGTTTGTTTTGAAAGAAGCTCTTTTTGTCCCGTTGTCGAAAGCAAAAATTGAATTAGATATTTCCCAATCAAAACTGTTTTATCTGTTCTTAAAATTGCTAGTTGTGAATTTATATTCCAACCTGAATTCTCCTTATTTACATAACCTAACGCACCTAAAGAACCTCTAACAGCTATCACGATATCATCTTCAGCCAAATGGCCTGAAGTAAGTTTCATATGTTTTTCATACGTAATATAATTTGCACCCGATAAATCCAATCTACCATTCTTCAGATTTCCACCTGTTAAAAAAGGAATTCCTGTACTACTATCGGTCATATCTGATGCTTTTGGATAAGCCTCTCCATAATTTCCGTCGGTAAAAAATGTATTAGTATCTCCCAACTTACGCTGTTCCCAAGTTATATCTTTATGGAAGAAGATATGTCTTCTATAGTCTAAAAATCGGGTGCTGAAGGTACATTATTTTAACTTCAAAGATTTTTGGTTAGAAAACTGTATAAAAGACATCACGTATCATGTGGTGTCTTTTTTGTCACTGTTTTATGGTAGCTATGTGTGTTAAAATAAGCCTATAGAAAGTGAGCCACCATGAAAAACATCTTACGTAAATATTGCAAAAGAAATATTGTTGCAACAGAATGGTTAAAAGATTACGAAAAGATTTGTAATCTTATTCAACAGATTGAAAGAGAAAAGTATTTGGACGATTTTCAATATCAAGAGTTTGAAGATACAGTAGATGATATGTATAAACTTTTTTCTAATATTCAAGAAAATGATGGATTGCTTGACTGGTTCAAAGAACTTTCAGAAGTTCAAACTGGAGAGGCTGCTGGGTTTGTTTCTCTGTATTTGAAACACTATGAAGAAAGTAAAAACAATATATTTGTAGAACTTTTAAATAAATTGAAAGAAGATTTTATACAAAATGAAAAGGAGTTTGTTCCAACACACTTGGAATAAACTCCTTTCTCTATTCTTCTTTTTTGGTTCCGTATAATTGAATCAATGCGTCTATTGCATTTTGTACATCCGGATGTATTTCAAGTGCTCTTTTAAACTTGTATGTACATCCTTTCTTCAATTTAGTTCTTCCCTTTATTTTACAATAATCACAAAGGAACTTTAGCATGTATATGGGCAGTGTATCTAAAAAATCACGTAAATTAAAATCATCCCCCATATCTTCGCTAGAGATATATTCTTTATATGACATTTTAGTTTTTCTATATTCGTCTGTCTTATCAATTAACTTTTGTTGATATATGGGATTCATAGAGCTGAAATCACATTTGCGATTACGTATCTCTTTTATGAGTACATTTTTATGAACCAGAAGTAACATTCCCAAAATCTTTTCCGCATCTTTTCGAGTGGTAGGAGAATGTCCATTATCAACAGTATAATTAATCAGCATTGTTTCCCAACAAACATAGCCATCAATGTTTTTTAGCGTAATACCATGCTTTTCATATACTAGCTTTTGTTTTAAACGAGAATGTATTTGGTTAACGTGAGCAAGGCTTAACTTATACTTGTCTTTCATGTATTTAAACTGAGCATAACTTAAATTTCTTCCTTCAATGTAATCTATTTCTTGATTGCTGTACATATCGTTATCGGTTTTACCTGCTTTACGTCCATTTTTAATTCTTTCTAAATAATTAGATGGGCGAACATAATGAATAATATTTTTGTTGTTACAAAATTTTGAATAAATGTTATTAGCGTCTGAGCAAAGATGAGTTACATCTTTAAAATGTGATGCTACATCTATTTCAAATGCGTCCATAGATGCACGGCCAACGCCAACATATTTTGAAACAGTATGTCCAGTATGGTCTACTGCACAAATTACAGTTCCGAACTCAGGCCCTAATGCTCCGTATTTGCTTGCTTTGGAAGTCTTTCTAGCTTTTCTTATTTGAGTTGTGTCTAGTGGGTTAATAAGTTCTCTTGAGCCCTTCTGATTTTCATGAAATGAGGTCTCGTCAGTCTCTATAATACCAGATAGAGTAGGTTGTTCTATTTCTTTTGAACACTCTAATATTTTTAAGCGCCAAGTAAGGACTGTTTGTTTTGTTAAACTTGATAATCCAAAATCTGTTTTTAATATTTCTGTAGTTTCTGTTAACGAACTATTTTGCAGCATCAGATAAATGAATTCTATCCACATGTCCCAGCTAAAATGAGTCTTATCAAGAATTGTATTTGAAAAATATGAAAACCTATGTCCGCAATCATTACATTGTAATCTTTGAAGACCATTTGCACGTTTACCATTCTTTTTTACAATAACTGAACCACACTTTGGGCAAATTTTTCCAAGGCCTAATTTTTCAGCATGCGTATCTAAATCACTAGATATTATTTTCGTTAGATTTTTCTTTTGATTATCCGTTAAATTGCTTTGTTGCATCTGAGTTATTAATCGTTGTATTTGTCGTGTTGATAAAGATGGAACAAGATTCAATACATCATCAAATGAAATAGGCTGCTTTTTCCGTGGCATATAGTTCTCTCTTTCATTACAACAATTATATAATAGTTTTAGTTTTTTATTTAAGATAATTATTAAAATAGTATAAAACATGATTGTTTAAAGATATATTTTTTAACATTCATGAATAGAAAATGGTATACTATAAGTAAGAAAAGACAAGGCAAATGGAGGTGAATCGTATGCCAGAAAAAAATTTTAAATGTCTTGAATTTGATGACGAAAATAAAAGACTAAACATACTTATCGGAAATGTTGATTTTATTGATTATGACAAAATTGCCAAAGTATCTGTTTTAAATGAAGATGCTAATTTTAGAGGTAAAAGCGTACCGTTTTCTCACCAAGTTTTAGGTGGAACAACTTTCCTTAGTGGCGCACTTGAACCATCTTTTTATGTAGGGTTAAAAATTTCTTTAAAAGATGGAACAATTAATGCCGCTTATATTTCTGACAGAAAAACTGGAATGAACACAGATATTTATCTTGAAGATGTAAAAGAAGCAGAACATATAAAACAAATGATAAATAAAAGAATTACAAAATAATACCAAGCAAATAAGAGAGTGTAACAAAACGCTCTCTTATTTTTTTCTGATTCGGTTATATTTTGGCATCGGTTATATGTAATTTGTGCTTTAAAAAACTTTTTTTACCTATAATTCAAATAATTATGATAGGTATCGAATATAAATAAGTCTTTAAAAAGTTAGCACCCGATTTTTAGACTATAGAAAAGGACTTTTGTCTGCTTTTTTTTTATACTTTTAAAGCGTATAATAGACATATGCAAAAAATATTAAAGTACTGTAAATCAAAACCAATATATATTATATTAGCCTTATTATTGCAACTTATTACATTGTTTGTGCTAATGAGCTATTTTAGTCAGCGCTTCTTTATTGTGAATATTTTTTTAATCGCATTTAGTTTATGCGTTTCTTTACATATCATTAATCGGGATTCCGATTCAAGTTCAAAACTATTGTGGGTCTTGTTGATTATGGCATTTCCAATCTTTGGAGGCGTTGTCTATTTGTTGATTGGAAATCGTAAAATTCCGAAAGCTTTAATGATCAAGGATAGACAAGCCTATTCGGATTACAAAAAATATGCGCTTCAAAATGTTGAAATTTTAGAACACCTTCATGAAGATGATTATGTATTAGATAAAATGATTTCAATGGCTTGGTCCAATGGATATTTTCCGGTATATGAAAATTGTTCGGTTCAATATTTTCCTTCTGGAGAAGAACAATACGAAGCTTTTATTCAAGAGTTGATCAAAGCTAAGGATTTTATCTTTATAGAATTTTTTATTATCAATAAAGGTGTTATGTGGAATACGATTTTACAAATTCTTTTAGATAAGGCAAGTATGGGTGTTGATGTTCGCGTCATTTATGATGACATGGGCTCTTTAACATATTTACCAAGAGATTATGCGAAATGGTTAAATGATCGAGGCATTAAAACGCATGTATTCAACCCTTTGCGTCCGCAACTTGCGATGCAGATGAATAATCGTGATCATAGAAAAATCTTAGTGATTGATGGCAAGGTTGCCTTTACAGGTGGATGTAATATATCGGATGAATATATTAATACGAAAAAGCGTTTTGGATATTGGAAAGATATGGGATGTTTGATTAAAGGGCCTGGTGTAGAAATGTTCACTATTTCTTTCTTGCAAATTTGGAATTATCAAGCAAGTGAATATACTTCTTATTCTCGTTTTATTCAAGATCGAGCTTGTTTTTCTAATTTAAAAACGAAAGGATTTATTATTCCATTTTCAGATTCACCAACGGACCAGAATAATACAGGACTTCATATGCATTTAAATATGCTTGGATGTGCCAAAGACTATTTCTGGATTTCGACTCCCTATTTAATTTTGGATGCCGAAATGATTTCATCATTAAAACTTGCGGTTTCTAATGGTGTAGATGTGCGTATTGTTGTTCCTGGTATTCCAGATAAAAAGATGGTGTACCAAGTCACAAAAGCGAATTTTGATATATTGATCAAGGCTGGTGTTAAAATCTATGAATATACACCTGGTTTTATCCATGGCAAAGTTTGTATCATTGATGATTCAAGTGCTTTAGTAGGTACTGTGAATATGGATTTTAGATCGTATTATCAACATTATGAATGTGGTGTATGGATGCATGAAGTAGATTGTTTGAAAGATATAAAAGATGACTTTGAAGAAATATTCAAAGTCTCACATGAAGTTTCATTAGAAGAGTGTATAAACACGAATCCTATTGTAAAAGTATATCGAAATGTATTAAAGGTATTTAGTCCTATTATGTAGGAATAAATACCTTTTGTGTTTTATTTATGAATCATTTTTTCGGGTTGAACATATAAATCAAATTCTTCACTTGTCAAATAACCTAATTCTAAAATGGCTTCTTTTAAAGTTAAATTATTTTTGAAGGCATATTGACTTGCATGGCCTGCTTTTTCATAGCCAATGACTGGATTTAAACAAGTTACTAACATTAATGAATTATGTAAGTTTTTATCCATAGTTTCTTTGTTTGCCTTTAATCCATCTAAACAATGAATTGTAAAAGAGTGGATTGCGTCACTTAATAATTGAATGCTTTGATCCATATTATAGGCAATTAATGGCATGAATACATTTAGTTCGAAGTTTCCTTGACTTGCACCAATACCGATAGCTGCATCATTTCCCATGACTTGAACAGCAACCATTGTCAAGGCTTCACATTGTGTAGGATTGACTTTTCCTGGCATGATACTTGATCCTGGCTCATTGCTTGGAATATCAATTTCATGAATTCCACTTCTTGGCCCACTGGCAAGCCATCTTACATCATTGGCAATCTTCATGCAGTTAGCCGCAAGTCCTTTTAGAGCACCACTTGTATAGACCATCGCATCCTTACTCGTAAGGGCATGGAATTTATTTGAATCTGGAATAAATGGAAGGTTGGTTTTTTCAGAAATGATTTTTGTGACGATTTCATCAAAACCTTCTGGACAATTGATTCCAGTACCTACAGCGGTTGCACCACATGCGAGTTCATATACATATTTTAAACTGTCTACGATTTGATCTTTACTATGTTCAATCATAGAACGGTATCCGCTTAATTCTTGTGAAAAATATAATGGTGTCGCATCTTGAAGATGGGTTCTACCAATTTTGATGATTCCTTCATTTTCTTCTTCAAGCTTTTTGATTTGTTCAATCATTTGATTTAATCGTGGAAGTAATTCTTCATTGATTTTTTGTGCGACCATGATATGTAAAGCAGCAGGGAAAGTATCATTTGAACTTTGGGATGCGTTGACTGTGTCATTTGGATGAAGAATATTTTCTTTTGCGTATTCATTTCCTAACATAGAAATGACTTCATTGGCATTCATATTCGTTTGTGTACCGGAACCTGTTTGCCAAACATGCAAAGGAAATTGGTCTAAATATTGTCCGTCTTCTATGTTTTGACATACTTTAACAATGGCTTCACATTGTTTTTCACTGATTTTATTGAAATGAAGGTTGGCTTTGGCACAAGCTTCTTTCAAAATCGCAAAACTATGAATTAAAGATTTTGGCATTAATTCTTGTCCAATCTTAAAATTCTCTAAACTTCTTTGTGTTTGGGACTTCCAATATTTATCGGCTTTGACCTTGATTTGGCCTAAGCAATCTTCTTCTATACGATATGTAGTCATTTTGTTCACCTCTAAGCAGTAGTTTAACATTTTTTTAAAAAATTGTCTGTATACATGTTACAATATAGAAGTAACTTAAGGAAATGAGGAGTACTACATATGCGAATGAAAGAGCCATATGAGGCTTATTTAGATGATTATAATTGTTTGGATGTTTATATGTCCAAAAATTTTTTTGGTGGAAAAAGCCGAATCTTCCACATGAAGGATACAAAGAATCGTATTATCCCTTTGACAATACAGTCACAATCCGACTTATATAATGGATTCACCCATTATGCCCTTTCTTTAAATGGAAATTTAGAGATTGGCCAAGAATATACAGTATATGATGAACATTGTAAGACTTGTGTCGCCAAATATTCTCATATTGTCAAAACAGAGCGTTTTGCGAAAGAATTTATGTATGAACAAGATGATTTAGGTGTGACATATACACCCGAAAAAACTATTTTTAAAGTATGGGCACCAACAGCTTTATCTGTCAATGTTGGATATGTCTTGAATGGTAAGAGAATCGTTGAATTGATGGTTCGACAAGATAAGGGTGTTTTTTCGCTTACTGTTAATTCAGATCTTAATGGCGTACATTACTCTTATTTAGTTCGAGTCAATGGTGAATATAAAGGGGTAACAGATCCATATACTTGTTTTAGTGGTCCCAATGCACAATATAGTGTGGTGATAGATCCTAAAAGTTTAAATCTTCCAAAAAAAATCAAATTGAAACCAATGGATAGTGAATGTGATGCGATCATATATGAAGCAAGTGTTCGTGATATGACTAGCCAAACAGGAATTGGTATATCACATCCTAAAAAGTTTGTGGGATTTACTGAAGAAAATGAAATCACAAAGACCCATAATACAGGGTTTAGTTATTTAAAATCATTGGGCGTTACACACGTACAATTGATGCCTGTTTTTGACTTTGGCAGTGTCGATGAAGTATATCCAAATATATTCTATAATTGGGGATATGATCCGGTGCAATATCGTTGTTTAGAAGGTGCTTATTCTTTAGATCCTGCCAACGCGAAATTAAGAATTGAAGAATTTGCGAAACTCGTTCATGATTGTCATAAAGCAGGGATTCGTGTCAATTTAGATTTGGTGTTTAATCATGTATATGTGAAAGAAAACTTTGCGCTTGAAAATATGGTTCCAGATTATTATTTCTTAATGAATCGGGAAGGAGAATTCTCGAATGGTAGTTTTTGTGGAAATGATATTGATACGCAGCCTTATATGGCACGTAAATATTTTATTGAAACATGTAAAAACATCATTGAAATGTATGATGTGGATGGATTCCGTTTTGATCTAATGGGAATTCTTGATTTTAACTTGATGAATGAAATTAGTGAAGAGTGTAAAAAAGTAAAACCTGATTTTATGATTTATGGAGAAGGTTGGAATATGCCAAGTTTTGTGGCTGAAGAGATTCGTGCTTCACAATTGAATCAAGCTAAGATGCCACATGTAGGTCATTTCTCGGATCGTTTCCGTGAAGTAGTTCGTGGATCAAATGATGAACTTTCACGTAAAGGATTTGCCTCAGGTCAAGCGGATTTGATCTATCAAGTGAAGTGTTGTATGGCAGCTAGTTGTTTAGATCACGTGTTCGATAGTCCTACAAAAGTAGTCAACTATGTAGAGTGTCATGATAATCATACGCTTTGGGATAAAAACCGTGTATGTTGTCATGGAGAGAGTCGTGATTTAAGAGAGAAACGTCAAATACTTGCGAATGCGATGGTATTACTTGCGCAAGGAATTCCATTTATTCATTGTGGGCAAGAGTTTGGTCGTACCAAACAAAATTTAGGCAACACATATAATCGTTCTGACAATTATAATCGTGTGGATTATCAAAGAAGAGATCATCACATTGAAATTGTTGAGCGTACAAAAGAATTGATTGAAATTCGTAAAACACACCCTTGTTTTAGATTAAGTACGGTTGAGCAGATTGAACAAGGTGTTCAATTTGATACGATATATGATCAGGTCTTAGTCTATTCTTGTCAAAAAGACAAAGATCATTGTGTAGCTTTCTTTAATCCAACAAATATTCCATATGATTATCACTTGGATCAAGAAGCTCGAATCTTGTTTGATAATGGCAACAGCAATTCTTTAGATACGTTTGATATTCATATTGCAGCATTCAGTGTTGTCGTTTGTCAATTTGGCTTGACGGCTTAGAGCGCAAAACATATAATATAGTTTAAATTGAGAAGGAGATATAAAATGGCAAAATTTTTTGAAGAACCATCTAGAACGTTCAGTGAGTATTTATTGATTCCTGGTTACACAGGTCCGGATTGTACACCGGACAAGGTGAGTTTAAAAACGCCTTTAGTTAAATTCAAAAAAGGTGAAGAACCTGCACTTTCTTTAAATATTCCAATGGTAAGTGCTGTTATGCAGGCTGTTAGTGGTGAAGAAATGGCTTGTGCACTTGCGCGTGAGGGTGGAGTAAGTTTTATTTACGGTAGTCAAACAATTGAGTCTCAAGCCGCTATGGTTCGAAAAGTTAAGTCGACTAAGGCTGGGTTTGTTGGCAGCGATTCAAATATTAGCCCTGAAGCAACATTAGAGGATGTAATTGCTCTTCGTAAAGAAACAGGACATTCAACAATGGCTGTTACTGACAATGGTCAAGCTGACGGTAAATTAGTAGGTATCGTAACAAGTCGTGATTATCGCGAAAGTCGTATGGATCATTCCATTCAAGTGAAAGAATTCATGACACCATTCGATAAATTGATTGTTGGAAATGAAGACATTACATTATCAGATGCAAACGATTTGATCTGGGAACACAAATTAAATCAATTGCCTATTGTTGATAAAGAACAACATTTAAAAGCTTTTGTGTTTAGAAAAGACTATGAGTCACACAAAGATAATCCAAATGAATTATTGGATGAAAATAAACGTTATATCGTTGGTGCTGGTATCAATACACGTGACTATGCCACTCGTGTACCTGCATTAGTTGAAGCAGGTGTTGATGTGTTATGTATTGATTCAAGCGAAGGATATTCAGCATGGCAGGCCGAAACAATCAAATGGATTCGTGAACACTATGGTGATCGTGTAAAAGTTGGTGCTGGTAACGTTGTTGATGGAGATGGCTTCCGTTTCTTAGCCGATGCAGGTGCAGACTTTATTAAGATTGGAATCGGTGGAGGTTCAATCTGTATTACACGTGAACAAAAAGGTATTGGTAGAGGACAGGCCACAGCTACAATTGATGTCGCAAAAGCTCGTGATGCATATTTTGAAGAAACGGGAGTTTATATTCCAATTTGTTCAGATGGTGGTATCGTACATGATTATCACATTACATTGGCATTGGCATTTGGAGCAGACTTCGTTATGTTAGGTCGTTACTTTGCTCGTTTTAAAGAAGCTCCAAACAAAATTGTAAGTGTGAATGGAAATTATATGAAAGAGTATTGGGGTGAAGGTAGTGCTCGTGCTCGTAACTGGCAAAGATATGATGTTGGTGGAGACAAGAAAATGTCTTTTGTCGAAGGTGTTGATTCCTATGTTCCTTATGCAGGAAGCTTAAGAGACAATGTTGGTTTATCTCTTTCTAAGATTCGTCATACAATGTGTAACTGTGGATGTTTGACAATTCCAGAACTTCAAAGAGATGCGAAAGTCACTTTAGTATCTAGTACAAGTATTGTCGAAGGTGGGGCTCACGACGTTGTTGTTCGTGATGAACATTTCGACGCCAAACCACAATAATTCCAAAAGGACTTCGGTCCTTTTTTTCTTTATAAAAATCGCTTATAATACCTATATGGAAAAACAAAATGATTTATTGATGGATTCAAGCATTCTATATCGAAGTACACAAAAATATTATGATAAAATGCTTCAGGATTTAAATTTAAGTTATGCCCAATTGCCTATTTTAATTGAAATCTATGAGAATGAAGGGATTTCTTTGCAGCAAATTGTACAAGTTGGAGGCTACGATAAGGGTACTGTGACTAAAAATGTTCAAAAGCTGAATACTTTGGGCTATGTTTCCATTTTAACAAGTGCAAAGGACAAGCGTGCGAAAGAATTATATACAACGGCACTTACGAAAAAACATATTTCTGAAATATATGGAATTCGAAGAGATTGGTGGCATCATATTACGCAAGATTTAAATGCGGATGAAATAGAAGTTTTTTCAAAGTTTTACCAAACGTTATCCAATCATGCGCGTAGTTATGCGGATTTAGAAAAGACGCATCTTCAATTTTATAAATTAAAAAAATTATCCTTATCGGACTTTGATCCTTATTTAAGTTGTTCGTTATATACGGGCGGATGTAATTTAAAGTGTCCATATTGTCATTCAAAAGATTTGGTGTATTTAAAGGAAAATATGTATCCGATTGCCAATGAAAAGATCAGTGAATATTTAAAGAGTCACCATAAAGATTTAGAGGGAATTTATATATCGGGTGGGGAACCCTTAATGCATGAGGGAATCCTTTCTTTTTTACAATATGCCAAGTCACTAAACTATAAAATTAAGCTTCATACAAATGGGATGTTCTATGATCGTTTAAAGCGGATCTTAGAAGATGGATTGGTTGATTATGTGAGTTTAGATATAAAAAATGCGCCGAGTGCCTATGCGAAAACATGTGGTGTAGAGGATGTAGATCTAATGGATATTGAAAAGTCATTGAATGAGTTAAAAGCATCTTCTTTCGATTATGATATTTATATCACATTGGTCGATGAATTTCATAATGAAAAGACAATCGATGAATTAGGACAATGGATTCAAGGTGTCCACCATGTTGTGTTACAGCCTTTTAAAGATTGTCAAACAACTATCGATCATTCTTTGCACAGTCCAAATTTTGATCAAATTTTAAAATATAAGACAATATTAGAACAATATGTAAAACATGTAGAGATAAGGGGGAATCAAACATGATAGAAGTCGAAAAAAGGGATGGGTCCATAGTTGATTTTGATCCATCAAAAATCTTTTCTGCGATCTCAAAAGCCTTTGATTCTTTACATATGGAAAAAGATGATGCGATCATCAACTTGTTGGTGTTGCGTGCTACGGCAGATTTTCAAGCGAAGATCAAAGAAAATCGAATCAGTGTCGAAATGATTCAGGACAGTGTTGAAAAAACGTTGTCAGAATCTGGGTATTATCCCGTTGCGAAAACGTATATTTTGTATCGTAAACAAAGGGAAAATGTACGTAAGATTCAATCGACAGCCAATGAATATATTCATTTAGTGAATTCATATTTGCATAATAATGTACCTTTAGAAGATGAAAACTCATTGGCTACTTATTCTGTGGGTGGTTTAATTCTTTCCAATTCAGGTATGATCACATCAAATTATTGGTTAAGTGAAGTATATGATGCGCAAATTACCAATGCCCATAAAAATGGAGATCTATATATTCATAATATTCATATGTTGACAGGATGTAGTGCTGGATGGTCTTTAGAAGATTTGATTCTACATGGCCTTCCTTCTGTGAATAAAATGATTTCTTCTTTACCAGCCAAACACTTGAGTACATTATGTAATCAGATGGTGAACTTTTTGGGTATTATGCAAAATGAATGGGCAAGTGCACAATCTTTAGCTCATTTTGATACGTTATTAGTGCCTTTTATCCATAAGGATAAATTGTCAAAAAAGATGGTATATGATTGTTTAGAAAGCTTTATTTATGGAATAAATATCCCTTCTAGATGGGGAACGCAAGCTCCTTTTAGTCAGATTACTTTGGATTGGAATATTCCAAAAGAATTTTTAAGCAGAAAGGCGATTGTAGCCGGTTTGGAAGAAGATTTTACATATGCAGATTGTCAAGTTGAAATGAAAATCTTGCATGATGCACTCTTTGAAGTTTTGAATAAAGGCGATATATCGGGTCGTGGTTTTCAATTTCCCATTGTTGCCCTTTATCTACATGAAAACTTTGATTGGATGCAAGAAGAAGAGTTATTTAAAGCTTGTGCAAAATATGGAACGCCTTATTTTTTAACCCAAGAAAAACAGGATGTAGAAGGGTATTTTGGATATAAACCTTTATGTGGCAGTATGGGTGTTGTCACTTTAAATCTCGTTCGATTGGCTTATTTATCAAACTCAAAAGATGATTTCTTTAAGCGTTTAGATAGCTTGAGTGATGTAGCTATACGTTCTTTTGAAGTGAAAAGACAAGTCTTAAATCAATTGTTTAAGGCGGGACTCTATCCATACACAAAAGCTTATATATCTGATTTTAATGATTATTATGGAACTTTAGGCGTCGTGGGCATGAATGAGGCTTGTCTGAATGCGAAGTGGCTACAGAAAGATTTAATGGATATGCATGCACAGAAGTTTGCGCAAGAGGTTTTAAATTTTTTAAATCAAAAGATTTCAAGCCAAGCGCAAAAGTTAAATTTAGAGGCAACGCCTGCAGAAAGTGTTTGTACGCATTTTGCGAAAATGGATAAAGAGAAGTATCCAGAAATTCAAAGTTTTGGATACTATACGAATTCAACGCATTTAGATGTTGCCAGTACAGATGATGTATTTGAGGCTTTGCGTATACAACAAAAAGTACAAACTCTTTATAGTGGGGCTACTTCTTTTCCGGTTTTTATGGATCATGGCATTGAGAATTGGAAAATGGCGGCGCTATTGGTAAAAACAATCTATGAAAACTACAACATACCTGTCTTTACAATTACGCCAACCTATTCGGTTTGTACAGATCATGGATATGTATTTGGAAAACAAGATGTTTGTCCAATATGTCAAAAACCATTAGAAATCTATTCAAGAGTATCGGGTTATTATCGTAATCTTGAGGATTGGAATGAGGGCAAACAAAAAGAGTTTTCAAGAAGAAAGACATATTCGATTTAAGGAGCTAACGATGAGAGAAACAATTGGATTTATTGGGGCTGGAAACATGGGTGGTGCCATGATTGAAGGGATTGCCAAAAATAAATTATTTAATACGATTTGGGTGTGTGATCATCACCAGGAAAATTTGGATCGTTTACATGAAAAGTATGGTGTTAATACTTCTTTAGATGAAAAAACAGTAGCTTTAAATAGTGATGTATTGGTTTTGAGTGTTAAGCCTAAGCATTATCCTAAATTGATTGAAACGATCAAAGAGTGTGTAATAGGGGATGTGATCATTGTCGATATTGCGGCAGGGGTAACTATTTCTGATGTTAAGAAATATTTTGGCAAGGATGTAAAAGTTATTAAAGCTATGCCTAATACGCCAGCTTTAGTTCTTCAAGCTATGAGCGCTATTTCGTTTGATGATTTAGTGAGCGAAGAAGATAAAACTTGTATCACATCGATCTTTAATAGTTTTGGAAAATGTGAAGTGGTTGATGAAACTATGATGGATGCCATAACTTGTGTTAGTGGTTCAAGTCCTGCTTATGTATTTATGTTTATTGAAGCTATGGCTGATGAAGCAGTAGCGCAAGGATTGCCTCGAAAACAAGCTTATACATTTGCAGCACAAGCTGTTTTAGGAAGTGCACAGATGGTATTAGAGACAGGTATGCATCCAGGTGCATTAAAAGATATGGTATGTTCGCCTGGTGGAACAACGATTGATGCGGTATGTGAACTGGAAAGAACAGGATTTAGAGCAAGTGTAGAGTCGGCAATGCGTGTTTGTAATGAAAAATCAAAGAAGATGACGGAGGGAAAATAGATATGAAAAATATTTGTATCGGATTATTTGAGGGGGAAACATTACCGGAAAGTTTAGCGGCTTTCAAAGATGTGAAATTGGATTTAGAATTTGGTAAGATCACAACGATTCATACATTGAATCAATTGGATTGTGAAAAGATTGTAGTCGTTGGTTTGGGTGATGGTAAAAAGAATATCAAGGAGGCTTTTAGTAAAGTCGAAGCTGATGATTATTTCGTATATGTCAATGAAAATACAGCGTATGCGGCTGGCTTTGGACTTGTATATGGTGCGTATAGTTATAAAGAGACAAAGGTGTATGATTTTGAAAGTGATGGATTTACGGCTGAGTTTGAAAAAGGGAAAACAGTTGCTTTAATTGTGAATCATGCGCGTGAAATGAGTGATATGCCAGCTAACTTTTTAACACCGGATCATTTGGTGGATGAGGCAAAGATGGTTAGTGAAAAGTATGGTATGGAAATGGAAGTTTTAAATCCTGATGATTTAGAACAACTTGGTGCAGGTGCATTATTAGCAGTTAATCAAGGATCTGACAGACCATGTTATATGGTTGTGATTCGTTATGATGGTGGAAAAGAAGAAGAGGAGTATACGGCACTTGTTGGTAAGGGTCTTACTTATGATGCAGGTGGCTACAACATCAAATCGAACATGCATGGTATGAAGTATGATATGTGTGGTGCTGCCAATATGCTTTGTGCTTTAGAGTGTATGGCTGAATTAAAAATAGAAAAGAATATTGTGTGTGTTTTACCAATCACAGAAAATAAAGTGAATGGACATGGCTTTGTCGATGGGGATGTGATCACAAGCTTAAGTGGTAAGACGATTGAAGTCACAAATACGGATGCAGAAGGAAGATTGATTTTGGCCGATGCCTTGACAATGGCTCAAAAATTAGGGGCAACACGCGTAATCGATATGGCAACTTTAACGGGTGCTTGTGTTCGTGCATTAGGAAGTACATATACGGGAATTTTTAGTAATGATGATAGTTTCTATTTGCCTTTCTTAGGGGCTAGTAAAGCTACAAAGGAACAGATTTGGCGTTTGCCTGTAGATGAATATTTTCATTCGGAATTAAAGTGTTCTAAAGTTGCAGATATTGTCAACTCAAAGACTTTGGGTGGAAATGCAAGTTTGGCTGCAGCTTTCTTGGAAGAATTTATTGAAGAAGGAACAAAATGGATCCACTTAGATATTGCGGGAACAAGCGATAAGGATGAAGTGGCTACAGGTGTCATGATTGAGACAATTGTTCATTTCTTTGAAAATGAATGTAAATAAATGAAAATATATTGAAATAAATTACAGAACGTGGTATCATCATACGTGTTTAGAAAAGAGGACAAATTTATGGAAGTACAATTTGTAGAAAGTAAAAACTTAAAAGAAAAACCGACCGGAGCTTTAGGTTTTGGTAAATATTACACAGACTATATGTTTGTGATGGATTGGGATGCTGGACAAGAATGGCATGATGCAAGAGTCGTACCTTATGGACCATTAGGATTTGATCCAGCAAGCATGGTATTGCACTATGCACAAGAAACATTTGAAGGTATGAAGGCATATCGTACTAAGGATGGCAAGGTTCAATTGTTTAGACCGGAAATGAATGCGAAGCGTTTTGCGAATTCAAATAAACGTTTGAGTATGCCAACATTACCCGTGGATATGTTTGTAGATGCAGTAAAGACAATTGTAAAATATTCTGAAGACTGGATTCCAACTGGAGAAGGCGAATCATTATATATTCGTCCATTCATGTTTGCGACAGAAGCAGCGATTGGTGTACATGCTGCTAGTCATTATAAATTCATGATTATTTGTTCACCTGTTGGTGCTTATTATGCCGAAGGTGTGAATCCAGTTAAGATTTATGTTGAAGATGAATATGTTCGTGCTACCAAAGGTGGTACTGGATTTACAAAATGTGGTGGAAACTATGCAGGTAGTTTAGCTGCTCAAGTAAAGGCTGAAGAATTGGGTTATTCTCAAGTATTATGGTTGGATGGAGTTCACCGTAAATATATTGAAGAAGTTGGTTCTATGAACGTTATGTTTGAAATTGATAATAAGATTGTGACAGCTCCATGTGAAGGTACAGTACTTCCTGGCGTTACTCGTGATTCTATTTTACATATCTTAAAAGACTGGGGATATGAAATTGAAGAAAGACATTTATCTGTCGATGAATTGATGGAAGCCGGTCACAATGGTAAGCTTCAAGAAGCTTGGGGTACTGGTACTGCAGCTGTTATTAGTCCTATTGGTGAATTGTACTACAAGGGTGATAAAGTGACTGTTTCGGATTTCAAAACAGGTGAATTAACACAAAAATTATATGATACTTTAACAGGTATTCAATGGGGAACGATTGAAGATCCTTATGGATGGACTGTTGTCGTTGACTAATTAATGAAGGTGTACATTGTACATCTTTTTTTTGTACCCTCTTTTTTAAAGTGACAGTGGACTAGGCTTTCTATATTTTTTGGCTTTTAACAGTTCAAAAAAAAATAGAGATTTCTCTCTATTCTTGTTCATATTTTTTTAGAGTGTATTCCGTATGCATCTTATAGATGATACATTGAATGACATTGTCCATAAGTTCTTGCTCATGGTTGTTGTTTTCAAATTCGATGGTATTACGATTATTTTCAAAAACGTCATTTAATGAATTTTCAAATCGCGATATAAATAAGTCATAGGCTTGTTCAATTGTTGAATCTTTCATATTTGTATAAATATGAAGTAAAGATGTGATTTGTTGCATAGAATAGCATCTTTTTAGAATGGTTAAAACTAAAAAGTAAGCTAAATGACTTTTTGTATAATGCTTTTTTACAGGAGGATGAACAATACCGGTTTTGACATAGTTATTAATCATAGATTTTGTGATGAACTTTTCATCATAGAAATAGGTATCTTTTAATTTATCATTCATATAAGTAATGACTTGATCCATGTAGAGTTCAATTTCAGGTAAGTCGTTCCATCTAGGAAATGTATAATTTTTCATAATCATAGTGTAACATAAAATAAATTGTTACACAATCTAGAAATTAATACTAGATGTATTGACTTATTGTTATATCTATATTATTGTTTATCTAAAGAGAGGTAAAAAAAGAATGATTCATATTATTTCTGATTCGTCGACTTTGTATTCGATTGAATCGGCAAAGAAAAAAGGGTTGTCGATTGTTCCTTTGAATATTACTGTTGATGCACAAACATATCGAGATTTTGAGGATATCACGAGTACACAATTATTAACGATGATTGAAGAGCACAAGATTCCAAAAACATCACAGCCAAGTCTAGGTGAAAAGATAGACTTATATAATGAATTGACTAAAGATGGAGATGAAGTCATTGATATCGCAATGGCATCTGGACTGAGTGGTACGTATCAAACGGCTATGATGGCTAAAAATTCTTGTGACAATCCAGATTTAGTTCATGTAGTAGATTCACAAACATTATGTGGACCTCATCGTTTAATGGTGGATACGGCTTTAGAAATGGCTAGTAATGGGGCGACAGCCAAAGACATCGTGATGATGATCGTACAAAGTCGTATGCAGGAAGAGTCTTATTTAGTTCCTGTAGATTTTCAATTCTTAGTTCGTGGTGGAAGAATCAAAGGGTTAGCTGCTACTTTGGGTGGCGCATTAAAATTAATTCCAATATTGAAAAAAGGCGTAGATGGCATGGGTTTAGACAAATTTGGTGTAAGTCGTACTTATAAAAAGGCTGTCAATATGGTGGTAGAAGATTTTAAAAATAATGGTTTTGATTCAAATTATACATTCTACATTTCTCATGCGTTTAATGAAGAATTGGCAATGATGTTTGAAAAGAAAATCAATGAAACTTTTGAAGGCGCAAAAGTTGTGATTTATCCTTTATCTCCTGCATTTATTACGCAGGGCGGTCCTGGATGTGTAGCTGTACAGGCAATAAAAATGGCTTAAGGAATTTTCCTTAAGCCATGCAGACTGTTGACAAAGTGACTGTCGACAGTCTTTTTAAAATCTGATAGAATATCTGTGGC
>ERZ1106978.836-NODE-836-length-19620-cov-3.370917_pt1 | contig 19620 bp, 7 predicted proteins | sample MGYA00403689_ERZ1106978 | MGnify/ENA primary metagenome ERZ1106978 (study PRJEB35170, sample SAMEA104062434) | human gut metagenome | biome: human gut; feature: human-associated habitat; material: faeces | place: Denmark | collected 2012-08-02 ...
TGCGGCGGATCAGCTCCGTGCCGGTGGTGATGTTGCCCCACTGGTCGGCGCCGCCCAGCTGGATTTTGCAGTTCATCGTCTCGTAGAGGTGCAGGAAGTCGTAGCCTTGAACCAGCTGGTAGGTGAATTCGGTGAACGACATGCCGTCGCCCTCGCCGTTGAAGCGTTTCTTCACGGAGTCTTTGGCCATCATGTAGTTGACGGTGATGCACTTGCCGATGTCGCGGATGAAATCGAGGAACGTGAATTCCTTCATCCAGTCGTAGTTGTTGACCAGCGCGGCGGCGTTCGGGGCGTCGGAGTCGAAGTCGAGCAGTTTGGCCAGCTGGCGTTTGATCGCCTCCTGATTGTGACGCAGGGTCTTTTCGTCGAGCAGGTTGCGCTCCTGCGATTTGCCCGAGGGGTCGCCGATCATGCCCGTCGCACCGCCCACGAGGGCCAGCGGACGGTGGCCGCACATCTGGAAGTGCTTGAGGATCATCACGCCCACCAGGTGGCCGATATGCAGCGAGTCGGCCGTGGGGTCGATGCCCAGGTAAGCCGTCGTCTGTTCTTTTTCGAGTTGTTCCTTTGCTCCGGGCATGATCGTGTGGATCATGCCGCGCCATTCGAGTTCTTCGATGAAATTCTTTGTTGCCATTATTGCGTTATTTAATTTTCACTTTGTTTTTCGGTGGAAGCGCAGTTCGGAATCTGCTTCCGTCTGACGCTCCATCGCCCATAAATCCCGCTTTTTAAGCGGGTTACTCCACTTCCAAATCCAATGCTTTGCGGAGTTCCGCGATCAGCGGATTCTTTTCCGTCATGTATTTCACCCGGTCTTCGAGTTTGATCGGGCGTGCGGCCCGAATTTCCTCGTTGACGACCACTTCCAGTTCGATCGCTCCCGTGATGCCCGCCAGTTCGGCGATGCGCATCAGCATCCCTGTCTTGCTGCGGAGTATCTCTTCGCGCAGTTCGCTCGTCGGCACGCTCAGCGAGATCGTGTTGCCCTGCACCCTCATCAGTTCGAAGGCCGGGACGAACCGCGGACGTCGTTCCCGGATGAGGTTCAGGATCTTTTCCCGGGCGCGTTCCAGTTTCCGTTCGCACTCGGGGTCGATCGTCGCGACCTCCGGTTCGGCCGTTTCCTGCTCGGAAGGCTCCTCGTCCGGATTGCTGCCCGCCGAGGCGAGCAGTTCCGAAAGGGAGGTTCCCGAGATCAGCGGCCTCCGCACGGGCTGGGGCGCGGGTTTGGACGCTTCGGGCCGTGCGGCCGGAGCGGGAGCGGGTCCCGGGGCGGCTGCGGATTGCGCCGGCGTTTCCGGCCGGGGTGCGGCCGGCTGCGGAGCCGGGGCGGGAATCGGCGCGGACGCCGGTTGTGAGGCCTGCCCGGGTTGAACCGCTGCGGATTGCTGCGGAGCCGCCGGAACGGGATTCGGACCGGGGCGGGTCGCCGGGTCGGGCTGCGGTTGCGCCGCAGGCGTCGCCGCGACGGCCGCGGCCGCCGTTCGGGGTGTCAGTTCGGGAAGCGGATACTCCCCGGGGGATGTCAGTGTGTCATTTTTTTTTTGGCCGAGCCCTGCGATCTTCATCAGGCCCAGCTCGACGAACAACCGCTGGTTGGACGATTGCCGGATCTTCCCGTCAAGTTCCGTCAGTACGGAGATGGCTCCGAACAGGAACTCGACACTGCAGGCGCCCGCCTGCGTCCGGTATCGTTCGAGCAGCGTTCCGGTCATTTCGATCAGTCGCAGCGTGTCGGGCTGCCTGGCCATCAGGAGATCCCTCATATGGCGGTTCATGCCGGACATGAAGGTCTGGCCCGAGAAGCCTTTCGACAGCACGCTGTCGAAGGCCACCAGCACGTCGACGTAGTTGCCCGCGAGCAGCATCTCCGTCACGCTGAAATAGGTGTCGTAGTCCAGCACGTTCAGCGTCTGGGCCACGTTGCGGTAGTCCAGCGCCGTGCCGCAGAACGACACGGCCTTGTCGAACATCGACAGCGCGTCGCGCATGCCGCCGTCGGCCTTCTGCGCGATGAGGTTCAGCGACTCTTCGTCCGCCGAGATGCCCTCCTGGGAGGCGATGTATTTGAGGTATTCGACCGAATCTTCGACGCGGATGCGGTTGAAATCGTAGATCTGGCAGCGCGAGAGGATCGTGGGGATGATCTTGTGTTTCTCGGTGGTCGCCAGAATGAAGATGGCGTGGGCGGGCGGCTCCTCCAGCGTCTTGAGGAAGGCGTTGAAGGCTGCGGCCGAGAGCATGTGGACCTCGTCGATGATGAACACCGAGTAACGGCCCACCTGCGGGATGATGCGCACCTGTTCGATCAGCGTGCGGATGTCCTCCACGGAGTTGTTCGACGCGGCGTCCAGCTCGTGGATGTTGAGCGAACGTCCCTCGTTGAACGAGCGGCACGATTCGCACTCGTTGCACGCTTCGGCGCCGTCGGGTGCGAGGCAGTTGATGGCCTTGGCGAAGATGCGGGCGCAGGTGGTCTTGCCTACGCCGCGGGGACCGCAGAAGAGGTAGGCGTGGGCCAGCTGGCCGCGCTCGATGGCGTTCTGGAGCGTCGAGGTGATATGTTTCTGCCCGACGACCGACCGGAAGGTCGCAGGGCGGTATTTGCGTGCGCTGACGATGAAATCACTCATAGTGTTGCAAAGATACGAAATATGAATTAAGAATTAAAAATTAAGAATTAAAAATTATGTGCCGTGCTCCGGCACGACAAATTGGCGGTTGTTGGCAGTTGTTCTGTGACAAATAATGACACTATGTCCTGGATTCGGAGTTGGCAGGGGTTTTGCTCAATTCACAATTCAGAATTCAAAATTAAAAATTACATATTATGAACATCAACACTCTTACCATCAAGGCGCAGGAGGCGCTGCAAGCGGCGCTCTCGCTGGCGCGGGAGCGGGGACAGCAGGCTGTCGAACCGCTCCACCTGCTCGCGGTGCTGATCCGCGAGGACGATTCGCTCTCGACGTTCCTGCTGGGGCGCGTGGGAGTGAATGTACGTTCGCTGCGCGACGAGGTCGGCCGGGCCGTGGCGTCGCTGCCGCGCGTCGAGGGCGGCGGCGAGCAGTTCTTTGCGCAGGACACCTCGAAGGCGATCCAGCGCGCCGTGGACTTCACGAAGAATTTCGGCGACAAATACGCCTCCGTCGAACACCTGCTGCTGGCCCTCGTGGCCGAGCGCGGGCAGGCCGCCGACATCCTCAAACGCAGCGGCGCGACGGAAAAGGAGCTGATCGAGGCGATCCGCACCTTCCGCAAGGGTGCGACGGTCGATTCGCAGACCTCCGAGCAGCAGTTCGACGCGCTGGGCAAGTATGCCATCAACCTCAACGAGCAGGCGCGCTCGGGAAAACTCGACCCGGTCATCGGGCGTGACGAGGAGATCCGCCGCGTGCTGCAAATCCTTTCGCGGCGCACGAAGAACAACCCGATTCTCGTGGGCGAGGCCGGCGTCGGCAAAACCGCCATCGCCGAGGGCATTGCCCGCAGGATCATCGACGGCGACGTGCCCGAGAACCTGAAATCGAAGGTCATCTACTCGCTGGACATGGGTGCGCTGATCGCAGGCGCCAAGTACCAGGGTGAGTTCGAGGAGCGTCTGAAAGCCGTCGTGCAGGAGGTTACGGCCAGCGAGGGCGAGATACTGCTCTTCATCGACGAGATCCACACGCTGGTCGGCGCCGGCAAGTCGTCGGGGGCGATGGATGCCGCGAACATCCTCAAACCGGCCCTTGCGCGGGGCGAGCTGCGGACCATCGGAGCCACGACGCTCGACGAGTTCCAGAAATACTTCGAGCAGGACAAGGCCCTCGAACGCCGTTTCCAGAAGGTGATGGTCGACGAGCCTTCGCAGGAGGACGCCATCTCGATCCTCCGCGGCCTGAAGGAGCGTTACGAAAACCACCACCAGGTGCGGATCAAGGACGAGGCCATCGTGGCCGCCGTCGAGCTTTCGACGCGCTACATCACCTCGCGGTTCCTGCCCGACAAGGCCATCGACCTGGTGGACGAGGCCGCCTCGCGGCTGCGTCTGGAGATGAACTCCGTGCCCGAGGAGATCGACACGCTCGACCGCCGGGTCCGCCAGCTCGAAATCGAGCGCGAGGCCATCCGCCGCGAGAAGGACAAGGAGCGCGTCGAGCACCTGACCAAGGAGATCGAGGAACTGAAGGCCCGTGACGCCGAGATGCGTGCCAGGTGGCAGGGCCAGCGCGATCTGCTCAAAAAGATTCAGGCCAACAAGGATAAGATCGAGTCGCTGAAAGTCGAGGCCCAGCAGGCCGAACGGCAGGGCGACTACGGCAAGGTGGCCGAAATCCGCTACGGCAAGATTCAGGAGGCCGAGAAGGAGATCGCCGCTTTCCAGGAGGAGTACCGCCTCGCTTCGGCCAGCGGTTCGATGATCAAGGAGGAGGTCGACGCGCAGGACGTTGCCGAGGTGGTGTCGCGCTGGACGGGCATTCCCGTGACGCGCATGCTGGCCTCGGAGCGCGAGAAACTGCTCCACATGGAGGACGAACTCCACAAGCGCGTCATCGGGCAGGAGCAGGCCATCGCGGCCATTTCCGACGCCGTGCGCCGTTCGCGCGCCGGGCTGAACGATCCCCGCAAGCCGATCGGTTCGTTCATCTTCCTCGGTACGACGGGCGTCGGCAAGACCGAGCTGGCCAAGGCGCTGGCCGAGTTCCTGTTCAACGACGACCAGATGATGACGCGTATCGACATGAGCGAGTACCAGGAGCGGCACGCCGTGTCGCGGCTCGTCGGGGCGCCTCCGGGATACGTCGGTTACGACGAGGGCGGCCAATTGACCGAGGCCGTGCGGCGCAAGCCCTATTCCGTGGTGCTGCTCGACGAGATCGAGAAGGCGCATCCCGACGTCTTCAACATCCTGTTGCAGGTGCTCGACGACGGCCGGCTGACCGACAACAAGGGCCGTACGGTGGATTTCCGCAACACGATCATCATTATGACCTCGAACATGGGTTCGCAGGTGATCCAGGATAACTTCGCCGAGGCCTTCGACGGCAGGAAGCTGCCCGAAGAGGTTGTCGAGCGGACGCGCCTCGCGGTGATCGACCTGCTGAAACAGCAGCTCAAACCGGAGTTCCTGAACCGTATCGACGAGATCGTGATGTTCGAGCCGCTGACGCACAAGGACATCGAACGCATCGTCGACATCCAGTTGGGCATCGTGCGCAGGATGCTTTCGGAGAACGGCATCCGGCTGGAGTACAGCGACAAGGCGCGCGAATGGATCGCCTCGGCGGGTTACGATCCGCTCTATGGCGCACGTCCCGTGAAGCGGGTCATCCAGCGCTATGTGGTCAACGACCTTTCGAAGCGGATTCTTGCCGGCGAGGTCGACCGCTCGAAGCCGATCGCGATTGACGCCGGGCAGGACGGGCTGACGTTCTCGAACTGACGCCGCCCGGCAGAGTGAAAAAGGGTTCCGATGATTCGGAACCCTTTTTCGTTTACCGGACGTATCTGCTGAAAAACTTCCACAGCTCTTCGCCCGTGTCTACGCCCGTCTCTTTCCAGGAGTGCTTTCCGCCGACGGTCTCGTAGAGCCAGACCTCGTTTCCGTCCGTGCCCTCCGTGTAGCGGTGGGCGATGACCTGCAAGCCGCCGGGGCGGGAGGGCAGGGTGTCGATCCGCTCTGCGAGGCATTTGTTCTTGGCGGCCCAGTAGCCGACCGCGGTCGGGACGGAGACATAGGCGCCCCAGCCCCCTTCGTTGCCGAGGTCGCCTTCCCAGCGGGTCGTCCGGTCTTCGGTGCCGTGGATTTCGAACAGCGGAATCGGATGCGGATTGCGGTCCGAACGGAGGATTTCGACGGACATGAACCCGGCGACCGGTCCGAGGGCCGCATAGGTCTCCGGACAGCGCGAGGCCAGCAGGTAACACATGTCCCCGCCGTTCGACATACCCGTGCAGAAGACGTTGCGGCGGCTCAAACCATGTTTTTTCTGAAGGTGCCGGATCAGTTCGGAGAGGAACCGCACGTCGTCGACGGCCATATCGGCCTGAAAGGGGTAACCCACGTTCCAGCATGTTTTGCCGCGGCCGTCGCGTTCGCCCTGCGGGTAGCAGACGGCGAAACCGTGGCGGTCGGCAACGCGGTTCATGTCGAACCGTTCCGGGTCGCCCTGTCCTCCGTAGCCGTGGAGGACAATGACCAGCGGCGCGCCGTCGGGCAGCCCTTCGGGCAGGTGGAGGCGGTAGGTGCGGTCGATGCCGCCCGAACGCAGCGTGTGGCCGGGCGTCTGCGCGAGGCAGGTTTCCGCTGCGAAAAGCAGCAGGCAGGAAAGGGTGTGCAGGAGGTATTTCATCATTTTGAGTATTAGAGTCCTTTGCGGGCGAGGCGCCAGGCCAGCGCGTTGTAAAGCCGGATCACGGGACCGCGCCAGCCGGCGGGCAGGGCGTTCAGGGCGCGGACCTTGCGCAGCGTGCGGCGGTAGGTTCGCGTCCAAGCGAAGAACCGGGCGGCGCGGGCGGCCTCCTTCGTGCCGCCTTTGGCGCTGATGATAAGCGCTTTTCCCAGTGCGGCGCGGGCCACGAACTCCCGGTCCTCCTCGGGGGCCAGCGGGTCGTACAGCTCCTCGAACGAATGGACGGTCTTCTCGGGCGTGTAGCTTGCCGCCGAGCGGTTCGAAGCCACCCGCGAGTAGCGGACCAGCCGTTCGGGCGAGAAGCAGACTTCGTAGCGGCGGGCAATCCTAATCCACATGTAGAGGTCTTCGGCGATCTTCATGCCCTCGGGAAACAGCCCCACGGTGTCGAACACGCGCCGCGGGATGCAGCTGGCCGACGGGCTTGCCGTTCACACGGATCTCAAAGCCGCCCAGCATTTTGATTTCAATTGTTGCCATCCTAGTCATCCTCTCTGCTCTGCTGCCCATGACGTTCCTGCATTTTTGTCCGGCACACAGGTATTCATGTTTTAAAGTATAACGAGCCCATTTGAATTTGTCCAGTACATCCGCCGGGATTGTAATAAACTTTTCAAAAATCGTCCCGGAGGGCACCGCTCACGACTCCGACGATGCCTTGCCGTCCCAGGTGCCGGGTTCATACAGGATGACCGGCTCACCGGGCAACTGCACAATGGCTTTTTGGGTGCACAGCGGCACGATCTGGTTGTTGGCGTCCCGCTTGGCCACAGTCAGCACCACCGTCATAGCCGTAATGCGCGGGGTCTTGGTTTCGTCGCCGTCCTGCGTCCAGCTGCGGGCGTAGAAATGCAGATCGCTGATGAACAGCCCCATATAGGCATCCCGGGGATAGGCCGTTGTGTAGCCGTAGGCAACGTAGGGCAGCGTGCCCGTCACGTTGCCATCCGCGTCCTTGTTCTCTTTTGTGTGCTGCGGGTTGCCGTAGTGCCCGGCGCCATTCAGTTCATCGCGGTAAAAGCGCATGTGCAGGTAGCCGTTCAGCGCATTGGCCTGATCCGCTGTCAGCAGTGCTGTGCCGTCTGTCTTTGTCAGCATCGGCACACAGTCCTTGTCGATCAGCTCAATGTGGTTGGGGTAGACGCTGAATTCCAATGCCGTGCCCTGGCTGTAGTCGTTACCCTTGGACGCAAAAACGCTGTCCAAATTATTAAGGTCCGTCGCGCCGTCGGTGAAGCGGATATAGCCATTCGCCTCGAGCACCTCGCCGCGGATCGTCTCAATGAGCGCGTCGGCCAGATTTTGCGCGCGCGTCTGCTGCTGGATATCCATGTACGCCTGCGCACTGGGCTGTATCAGCGTGACCGCCGCCAGCGTAAAAAGCGACAGCAGCACCATGCAGACGATCAGCTCCACCAGCGTTGTGCCGTTCTGGTTTTTCAAACGCTGCTTCATGGGTGGGTCGTCCCTTCTGCCGTGCTCTTGCTGTAGCGGTAAAACTTGTGCTGTTCCGTCGTTTCTTGGCCGTTTTCCGTAACTTTTGCGTTTGTCTCCACGCTGTCCAGCTCGACGCCGTTCACCGTAAATTCACCGTAATCGCCAAAGGAGAACTCCAGCCCTTCCCGCTCCTTCGCCCAGCTGGGGGCCGCGTTATTGGCCGGGTACAGCCCGGCGCAGAAGGCATAGGCTGTCTCCCGCAGCGACTCGGCCTTTTGGGACATAGCGCGGGCGTACCGCAGCGAGACGACAAACATAGCCGTGAAAAGCATAAGCAGCAGGAACGACACCAGCACTTCCACAATGGTCTCGCCGCGCTGATTTTGTAAAGTATGTTTCATAGCGGGTCACTCCTGTGTTGTGCCGGTGCTCTGTTTGGCACCGCGGGTGTAGGTGATGGAATCGGGCTGCTGGCTGGTGTCGCAGTGGAACGTCAGCTGGTTGCTGCCAATGTTGTCGGCAGTAATGGACTGTTCACCACTGCCGGGGGCGTAGAACGTCAGGTCGTTAATGCGGTAATACTTTCTTGGACTGTCGTTTATTGTGTAATACACCTTGGGGAATGTATTGTTTTTTGCCTGGCTGCCGTCGCTGTCGTACTTCACTGTGCGGTCATAGGTCCGCGTGAAGGCAAAGCTCTCGCCGTTTTTCGTGACTGTCACCGTAATGTCCAGCTGTAAATCGACGATTGCCATGCCTCCACGGCCTTCGCCACCCTCCCAAGGCGTAATCTCACTAAGCAATGCGCTGGCCGTGTCACTATTCGCCGTTTGGTTCAGCTTGTCGGCACCGTCGCCCGGGCGGCGGCGCAGTGTTACCGTGATGGCCTCGGCACCGCCATCAGGCTGGCTGCCGTTCGGTTTCCAGGCGAACTCCTTGGGCTGGGATTCCAAATCATAGATGTCCTTGCCGTAGCTTTGGGAGAACATGAACTGCTCATTGACGAACTTGGCAAAGCTGCTGTCCTTCTTGTTCAGCTCCCCTTCCAGCACGTCGGAAAAGCTGGTTGCCAACTGGTAGGCTTCCTGTTCCAGCAGCTGGCGGTTGGCATTGGCCGTTAGCACGGAGGCCGCATAGACCAGCGCTGCCGACAGCGCCACAAACAGCGCGCCGATGCAGAGGACCAGTATCATCGAAAGTCCCTGCTCCCCGCGCAGAATGCTGCGTGCCCTGCGGTGCATAATGCCACCTTCTTTCCTGAAATAAAATTACGATGCGTCGCTTGTTTTCGTTCGTTCCGGGGGTGCGGTTTCCGCCGCGTCCGTCTCATCCGGGGCAGCGGCGGTCTCCGGGGTCGCCATGGGCAGTGCCGCACGGGCCCGCATCAGGACCGGGGGCACGCTTGCGGTGGCGCTTTCCGCCGCCGTGCTTTCTGCAGTCTCGGCGGGCGCGACGCTCTCCGCGGAATCCATACTCTGGGCATCCTCCGCCGCATCGGCGGTGTTCGTCTCGTTGACGGGGACCTTGACCATGCCGGATTCGACGGTCTTACCCTTGTCATCCGAGTGCGCCAGCGTCTGCAGCATCACACTTGCGGTGAACTTTTGCAGCTCGAGCGAGTCGTCCTGCACCTTTTCCTGCAGCTCGGGCAGGGTGATGCGGTAAACAGGCTCGGCACCGTCCTCCTGCACCAGCTCCAGCATGGGAACCGTCTTTGCCTTGTAGTACAGCGTACCGCCGTCCTTTTCCACCGTGCCGGTGACGTCATAGGGTTTCTGTTCCCATGTCACGTTGCCGTTCTCGTCGGTCACAGGCTCAACGCTCAGGTCGTACCAGATGCGGGTCTCGTTGGTCTCCGCGTCCACATCGTCGGTCTGCTCTTTAAGCTCCGTCGTTTCGCCGTTATAGGTCGTCTTGGTAACGGTTTTGATTTCCCCGCGCTTATGCGTGACATTGCCGTCTTCGTCCGTCACGTCCCTGTCGTAGGTCGTCACCGTAATGCTGTAGGGCTTTTTGTCCTTGTCCAGCGGCGTGACGGTAAAGGTATAGCTGTCGGTCAGGTTGCGCACCGTGCCGTCTGCCTGGGTGTACTTGTTCACCGCGGTCCACTCCACCGTAAAGCGGCGCAGCTCCAGCGGGGTCTTATCGCGCTCGACGGTAAACTCGGGGTCGTTGTACAGGTTGACTTCCTGCTTGTAAACGGCATTGCCAAGTGCGCGTTCCGGTTCGTCCACGGGGGCGTCCAGCGTGATGGCCGGCAACTGTGCCGCTTTGGTATCCTGCTGCAGGATGTAGAACCAGTTCGACGCTGTCCTGCCGTCGGTGGGCATAACGCGCACCGCGGGCAGCAGGTATTGTTTTGCATGGTCGGGCGTCAGCGTAAAGCCGTTGCCGTCGGGCACAAAGGTATAGCTGGCGGTTTTGTCGTTGACGCTGGCGCTCCCGCCCACCGTGCGGCTGTCTTTCGGGATGACCAGCTCGGCGGCGCCGCTGGCCAGCATCTCGTCCAGTGCTTTGGTCAATTCCTGCTGGGCCTCATACTTGGCCTGTCCGGTGGACTTTTCCTGCCAAGTCCTGGCCAAATCGGCAATTGCATTGTAATTGTCCTTGTTGCTGAAGATATAGCCGGTAAAGTAGACATTGCCCTGTGCGGCTGCGTCCAGCGTCATGTTGAGCTTGAGATCGTTCAGGAACGTTTCCTGATTCGGGCTGTCGGGCGCAAAGCTGCTGGCCGTAACCTTGGGCGCAGTGGCGCGGCGGACGATGGTCTCGGACTGGCTCAACGCGCCGTCCGGGCCGTCAAAGCAGCTGTCGTCCTTGCGGCGGGCAATAACGCGGAAGCGCAATGCCTTGCCTTGATACTGCTCCAAATCCAGCGTCAGACTGCCGACGTTGTCCGCGGTGCGCAGCGTCAGCACAGTTTTGCCGCTGGCATCGACGGCGCACAGGTCATAGTGGTCAATGCGCGCGTCGGCGGACGGCGACCAGCTGACCGTGTAGAGCAGGGCATCCGCGTTGTCGGTCTCGCCGTTGACGCGGGTGATGGAGCTCGGCGCGCTGATGCCGGGCAGGCGCTGCTTAACGCTGTAATCCGCCACAGCGGACGCGCCGATTTCATCGGTGCCGGCTGCCGCCACGCGGGTGACCTCGAGCCGGACCTTGTCATAGCGCCAGCTGTCGCTGCCGTTGGCCAGCATAGTATCCACGTTGACAGGCAGTGTAAAGTTTCTGCCATTTCGTGTCGGCGTCAGGGTGACGCCGTCCTTCAGCGCAATTTGCTCCTGACCGGTCACATTGCCGTCCGTGTCCGTCAGCAGACCGTAGAGCTTGATCTGGTAGTCGGGGGCTGCGTCAGTAGCCTGCATGTCGTCCTGTGTCCATTTGAACGTGTAGGTCAGCTGATTGTTGTCATCCACTACGCCGTCCTCAATGGTTTCGGCCAGCGTCGGGGCTTTCAGGACATTCAGGTTCAGCTGCTTGAAGATGATCTGCGGGGTCGTCTGCGTAGCCTGTATAGCCCAACCCTGGTCATCGGTGCGGTTCACGTCGGAGAAGCAGAGGGGCGTCAGATGGGCATAGGTATAGCTGTGCTCGCCCGTGCGGACGATCTCATAGCCGTTCTTCCACCAGATTTCTTTGCTGGTGTCGTTTGCATGGCTGGCGATGGCTGCGGACACTTCGTCTGGCGTAGCATCCCAGCGTGTGGTCACATCGCCTTTACCGCTGGTGATGGGCACCGCAATGACAAGGAAGTCCGTGTAGTTGGACATAGCATCCGACGGCAGACTGTTCAGATTGAAGGTGACGGGTGTCTCGGTGACGATGCCCTCCCGCGCGGCCAGCGTGATGTACTGACCGTACAGGGACTGCCCGTTGACCGTGTCATCGCCCAGATATTTTGCCAGCAGCATGACACGGTAGGTCGGGCTGCCGTGCTCGCTGCTGTCGCTCTTGACCTTCGGGGTAAAGCTGAACTTCACGGTTGCTTCAAAGCTCTCCGCTGTCTGGCCGGTGTAGGTCACATAGTCCGTGTCGCCGTCCTGTTTCAGCGTGCCAAGCGGCAGACCGTCCTCGTCCTTGCCGGAGCCACCGTTGTGGTCTCGCCACTGGGACGGGAGATAGGTCTCTGACTTGTACTGGGCCGAGCGCAGATACTTTGTACTGCTGCTGTTGTCCGGGGTTGCCAGCGCCGTAAGCGTCAAAGTGCGTTCCAAATTTTGGGTCAGGCGGATGTACTGCTTGCCATCCTGTCTGCTGAAATAATAAGTATGCTTCCCATCGGTCAGCTTGACGGTCCAAGCCTCATCTGTCGGGTATTCGGTGTAGTTTTTCAGCACCGCGACAACCTCATACTTGAATTCTCTCGATTTTTCATCCGGCGTCTGGCACTGACCCCAGTCAAAGCCGCCGCCCGTTCGCTTTACCAGCCGGAACTCAATCTCAGGTGTCGGCAGGGCGTGCATAAAGGTCTGCACGGCGCTGGTCCGGGAGTTGTCTACCTGCGTCGAGTCGTTGTTGGTATTGTAGGGCGTTACACGCACGACGAAGTTACCCGTCCACGCTTTGTCGGCCACAAAGGTATAGCTGCGCTGGTAGACGTCAGCTTTCAGATAGGGAACTGCATCCTCTGCGACAGTACCCGCAGCGTCGCAGGGCAGGATTTCAACACGGTAGTAAGCGGCGGGGCTGGCTGTCTTGTCGTTCGGCTCGTCCCACGTCACTTCATAACGGCCATAGACGTTGTTGTCCGCGTCCTGCACCTGGCTGGCCTTGACGTAGATTTTCCCCGGCTGGGCGGGCTTGGTGCTGTCCAGCACGTACTTATAGTAGTTCTGGATGACCTCGTCGGTGATGTCGGTAATATCAACGTCCGATTTCGTACTGTTCGCGGCTTCGCCGAATTGCAGCATCACAGTCGCTCTCTGTTTGCCGGGATTGGTATCATCGCCCGCGCCGGTATCATCGTAAATGTAGGCTTTCTTACCGTCGTTCTTGATATAGGCAGAGTTTGGTTTGGCAGACGGGCCCGCAGATGTAAGACCGCTAATCCACCACAGACTGTACGCTGCACCGTTCTCATCGTCTGCCAAAGTGGGCAGGAATGCAATATAAGGATAGGTTGTTTTATCAGTGACGTTATAGCCTATGTACAGACGGTGTGCTTTTACTTTTTCCGAGGACGGATTCCACGCTGTTTCCTTGTAGGCCGATTCATAGTTAGGATTATTCCAGTTACCTGTTTTTTTGGCTGGTTTTGTCGTGGTCAGTTTACGGGAATCTTTCTTAAAGAAGCTCTTGCCTGCATCGCCGGAATCTTCAATATAATAGTTGCCGTAGCCGGTGACATTCTCGTAACTCTGGCGCAAATAGGCAATAGGATACCAACCTGTACCAACCGTGGCAAAGCAGTTTGTGACATTGGTTGCTTCTTGCGACCCAGAGCCATTACCGCGGCTGCCGACAATTCCGATTTTTCTGCCACACGTAAAGTCTGTATTAAGGTTTCGGCAGCGGTCAATATTTACCGTAACATTATCAATGTTCCCCTTGTCGTACGGGCCAATCCATGCCAGAATGCCGACTGCCTGCGACGCTGCCTTGATTGCACCGCTATTGACGCAGTCGATGATGTTCAGCGTCATAATATCGGTGACCTTCTTCATCTCGATTTTACCGATAATGCCCGCGCAGTCATTTGCGCCGTTTGATTTATACCAAATCTGACCGTAGTTACGGCAGGAAAGCACATTTGTGGTGCCGCCGGAAATAGGCTGGTCAATAAAGCCGACAATACCGCCGACTGCACCGTAACCGCTGTTTTTGTCGTTCGTGTTTGTTGTGATTTTGCCAAAATTGAAGCATTTCTGCACGGTTCCGCCGTAGTCCAGCCAATAGGCGATCACGCCGCCCACATTGGCCGAGCGGCTGTTGAACACACTGCCGCAGTTGACTACCTTGCTGACAGACCACCGGTCATCGCTGCGGTTCTGCTGCTGGCCAATGACACCGCCCACATGGACAACAACACGGCTGCCGTTCTTGTAAATGTTGTCATTGTCTGTATCATTCTTGTTATTCACGCACGTAAACCGGCGCACGGCGGCACAGTTTACCACAGTGTCCAGCACGCTTTTGTCTGTGACGTTGGATTCGTTCTGGCCGACAATACCGCCGACGGTGGATGCCGTTGTCGCATTGTCAGAATAGACAAACCACTGGCCGGTGGCGGAAGTGTCGATTGTACCGCGGAGAGAGTTAAAGCCTGCCAGACCGCCCAGATAACCGGCGGCACGGACGGTCTCGCTGTTGTTGCTGCCGCGCAGGGCGACAAGCAGATCATTGGCGGCAAGACCTGTGTCGCTGTAAACGTTCGTGTAGCCATAGCCCGTCACAGTGTCAACGCCCTTGAGGCCCGCGTAGGTCTTGCCTGTGGTCAGCTCTGCCGCCATGCTGTTGATGCCGGCATTGGCATCTTCCGCACCCAGCCAATTTTTAACCTGTGCAACAAGGGCGGGTGTTGCTTCTTCGTCACTGACCAGCGCTTTTTTGCTGCCGCTGCCCTTGATAGTGCCGTTGTTGGAGCCCGCGACGCCGCCCACAAAGCCGTAACGCGCCGTGATGATGCTGCCCTCGCCGCTGCTGCGCTCGGTGGCGACATAGCTGTTGGCGATTTCGTCATTGTTGCGGCCCGCAATGCCGCCCACATGGCTGGCACTGGCGAGCTTTTCGTCTGCGGTCTGGGTCGTGGTGATGTTGCTGATACCGCTGACCTGCAGTTTGATGTATTTGACCTCACAGGCGGTGATTGTGCTGTTGTTCAGACCGGCAATGCCGCCCACCGTGCTGCCGGTGCTGCGTGCACCGTCGGCGACAAGGCCGTCCGTGTCCGCGTCGCCGCCCATCGTGCCGGAATAGGTACACTGCTTCAGGGTACCGTCGTTCTGGCCTGCGACGCCGCCCAAATCTGTATATTTATCAAGATTTTGTGTAAGGTCCAGCAGAACGTTGGTGCTGCTGACCGTGCCGTGCTCCGTGGTGCGGCCCACCGCGCCGCCCAGCGTGATGGTGTTGGTGCCCGCGCGCAGGCCGTCGTTCAGCGCCAGCGCGCCGTTTTCGACCTGACAGCCGGTGACGGTGCCCTCGTTCATGCCCGCAAGGCCGCCAATGGTGACCGCCGGAGTGCTGAACTGCACCTTGGCGTTTGCCGCCAGCTTCACATTGCGGATGGTCGCGCCCGCGCTGTTGTACGCCGCAATGGCGCCGATGCTCTCCGACGTGCCGGTGATCGTGCAGTTGCTTACGCTGCTGTTGTTTTCCAGCTCGCTGTCTTGGCCGATGGTGCCGAAGTTCGTGGCCGTGACGCCGCCCGCCGTGCCGTTGGCCGCGGTGACGTCGGCGCGGACCTGCACATTCTCAATCAGCGCGTTTTCATTATTATTGCCCGCGATGCCGCCTGCCTCGCCGTTGGTGGCGTAGACTGCGGCGGCATTGCCGGACGCATGGCTGCAATAGCTGATCGTACCGCCCTCGTCATTCACGCCCGCAATACCGCCCGCATATTGTGTGCTGGCGCGCACCGAGGCACGGTTCTCCACACGGGTGATTTCGGCGCTGTTCGTACCGGCCACACCGCCCGCGTAGTTGGCGGCAATGACGCTGCCCCCGACCGCGCCGGTGGCGTTGTCAGCGCCGTAAATGCTGCCCTTATCCGTATTGATACCGGCCACGCCGCCCGCATAGCGGGTGGCGGTGACACTGCTTTGCAGCTGGTCGGACAGCGAGATATTGCCGACGTTGGCACCGGCCACGCCGCCCGCGTACTGGTTGGCCTCCACCGTGCCAGTGCTGTTGTTCTCTGTGCAAATGATGAGGCCCTTGCGGGTGCTTGCCGCAGCGTCACCGCCCAGGTTGACGCCCGCAATGCCGCCGACATAGCTGTCGCCGCGCACGGCGCAGCCCTGCGCCGGGTAGGCAGACTGAATAAGACCGCCGTTGACGCCCGCAACGCCGCCCAGATAGGTATACCCGTTTTCACGGTTGCCGAGGGACGCCTCCATGCTGCCGCCGGTGATCGTGCCCTCGTTCCAGCCCGCAAAGCCGCCCGCGGCGCACTTGTGAGCCACTGTGCCGTAGTTTGTGCAGTCTTTCAGCGTTGTGTTGGGTGTGGCATAGCCGATGATACCGCCCGCCAGTGCGCCGCCCGCGGTGCCAAAGTCATAGCGGCCATCGGCCAGCGCGTTCAGCGATACGCCGCCTTTAAACACGCCGTTGTTGGACGGGTTCAGGCCGCCGACGGACAGGGCGTTCTGCGTTGCGCCGTTGGTTGCATTTTGAATCGTCAGCTTCGTGTCGGCGTCGTTTGCGCCGACGATGCCGCCGACGTAGATGTCGGCCTGCAGGTTGAGCTTGTTCTGGAAACCGGTCAGGGTGATTGTGGTATTCGTTTCCGTTTCCGCGTCGGTGCTGTCGGTCAGCACGCCGGTGCTCTCGTTAATCGTCGGCAGCAGCGCCTCCAGCGTGCCGCCTGTGGGCTTGGCCGCCAGCAGACGGTTGTAGCCGATGATGCCGCCTGCGACGGCGTCGGCCTCGACGCGGCCCGAGGCCACATTTGTTATAAACGCGCCGTCGCCCGCCACGGTGAAGCCGCCCACCGGCAGGTTGGCGCCGATGACGCCGCCGACAAGCTGCTGACCCGCCACGCGGCTGACCTTCACAGTGGCGGAGGGCAGTTCCGGCGCGCAGTTCAGGCCGATCATGCCGCCGACAGCCTTGCCCGCCGCCACGATCTGGCCGCTGATGGTCAGGTTCCGGCCGGAGGTGTTGGAGATTTTCGCATTTACATCGTTATAACCGGCCACGCCGCCCACGTAGTTGTTGCCGTACAGGATGGCACCCAGCGTCGGGGTGCCGTTCTCATCCCACGTCACAACGCCTTTTTTGCCGTTGCAGCCCGCGATGCCGCCGACGTAGTCGGCGTAGCCGCCCGCGGAGCCGCTCAGCTCCTTTAACAGGTTGATGCGGCGGGTGTCGGTGGCGTTGTCGCCGGACATACGGTTGGCGCAGTTCTGCACGGTGGCTGTGGCTTTCGGGTCTTGACTGCCGCCCCAGTCGGCATCATTGACGCCGACGATGCCGCCGACGTAGGCTGCGTTCTTTCCAAAGGCCGCGACCAGACCCGTATTGGTCATGCCGCTGATTTGGCTGTTGCTGCCGTTGACCGACACGATGCCGCCGACGTAGCGGCTGCCAAAGACGTCACTGCTGTTCGTATCGTTCTGTTGTACGCCGCTGCCGGTAAAGCCACCAGCCAGACCGCCCACAAACCGGCTGCCGAGCACGTAGCCCCTGCCGGTCTTGCAGTCCTCCAGCGTAATATCCTTGCCGTAGCCGACAAGGCCGCCGACGAAATCACCCTTGAGGGGGCTGGCGTCGGTCAATGTGCCGGTTTTTTTGTCGAAGCCCGCCTTGACCTGCTCCTTGAGCTGGGTCTCAGTCAGGTCGCTGCGGGTCACACTTTCGCAGCCTTTCAGGGTCACGCCCCTGCCGTAGCCCGCAATGCCGCCGAAGAACTGCCCCAGCACCAGGCTGCGCGCATTGCCCTCGGTATCGCCCTTATAGTTGGCGCCCGCGCTGACCGTGCCGTTGTTCCTCAGGCCCGTCAGGCTCGGGGCACCGGTACCTGTGTCTGTCGTAAACAGGTTGCCGACGATGCCGCCCGTAAAGCCGTTGCCGGTGACAAGGCCGTTGTTGACGATGTTCGTATTGCCGTTCGTTGTCATCTGGGCGGCGTCCACCGTGCCGAACACGCCGCCCACGCCGACGCTGCGCCAGAGGGAGTTCTCGTCATTCGGCTCAGCCGCCGCAGCGGCGTAGCGGGCCTTCTCGCCCTGCTGGTCTGCCGCTGTGTCTGTAACGTTTTTCGTGTCCTTGTCCACAAGCAGACCCGCCACCGTCACGTCCGACGCGACGGTCAGATTCTGCATGACGGAATCCGTTTCGGGTATGGCAACGCCGACGAGACCGCCAATGCCGCGCGGCTCGTCTGTATAATAGGTATAGTCTTTGCTATTGACGTTCAGCGTTTTCTCTTTGCGCTGCGTTGCGGTGGTAGTGTTGTTAAACGTCAGCGCCGCGGCCACCAGCGCACTGGTCGAGGAGTTCGTGCCGCGGGTCAGGGCGCAGTTTTCCAGCGTGCCGGTGTTGACGCCGCAGAGTGCGCCGACGGCGCGCACATCGCGCCAGTTCTCGTCGTCCTCCTCCAGCGCCGTAACGAATTTGGTTGCAGTCAGCTTGAGCTGGTTTGCCTTCGGCAGCGTATCGGCGGCGACGGTCTCGGTCTTGACGTTGACCTGAATGTCCGGGTCGCGCAGTGTGATGTAAGAAATTTTGCCCTTGTTCTCGCCGATAAGGCCGACATAGTGGTCGGCCAGCACGTCCTGCTCTGCCCTGCCGGTTTTTGCAACGGACTTGCTGCTCAATTGCAGATTGAGGATGGGCACACGGGTCGTCTGGGTTGTAACACCCGCTTTTTTGCTCGTAAGTACGATTTTTTCACCCAGTTCCGGGATCGTCGGCCAGGCGACAGGGTCATTGAGGGACGGCACCTTGGCTGCCGGGTACTGCCCACCCGACGCGCAGTAGACCGTGACGCCGCCGCCCGTCCAGTTCAGGCCGGTGCTGTTGCTGGCCTGGGGGGTCAGCATGTAGGTGCCCTCGCCGGCATTCTTCCAATCCGCGGACCAACGCAGATTGTACAGATGGCGGAAGTATTTCAGGTAGGCTTTGTCCGCCGTATCGACCTTGGCCAGCAGGGTGTTTTCCTTGTTCGTCGGCTCCTCCTTGCTGGCTGTGTAGGTGTCGCTGTAGTTCTCCCGCGGCTCGGCGCGCATGGCAATGTAGATGTCCTGCGGGTCGTTCAGCAGGCGGGTGATGCTGTACAGGCTCGTGGCGGCAACCTTTGCGTCGTTCTCACACGCGCGCAGCAGCGCCGCGTCCGCCATGGCATCCAGCGTCAGCACAAAGCTGCCCTTGTTGTAGCTTAATGGGAAGTAGAGTTTCTTCTCCTCGGTGCCGGTCTGCTGGCCTTCGTCGTTGTATTGGTAGATAACAACAGGCATCTCTGTGATGACCTGCTTGTTATCATCCGCCGCACCCGCGGTGTCGCGCTTGATCGTGATGGTAAACAGCGGCTTCGTCTTGCCGGTATCCTTGGCATCGTAGGCCGTGGCCGTGTAGGAGGTGTCCAGATCGCCGAGGCTGGAGTTGCCGCTCCAGCTCAGGGTCAGCGTCTCGCCGTTCGTCAGGCGGGGATTCTTGACCTTCAGCTTCGTCTGCACCAGCTGCACAACGTTGACGCGGTCCTCGGCAGAGTAGTAGCCGACAAGGCTGTCATTGCGGCGGTGGTCATAGCTGCGGTCATAAATATTTGTGGCATCGGCTTCATTAAAGCGCAGTTTGCTGGAATTTGTGTCGTAAAAGACCGAATAGACCTGCCCGCTCTGCACGTCGATTTCGACACAGATTGAAGCATTCAGCAGCGAGGCGTCGTAGATGTAATCGCCCAGCAGCCGCTCCACCAGCGCGTTATGGTTGCCCGCGGCAGCGCCCGTGCGGTCATAGTAGAGCGCGGCCACGTTCTGGTTCAGTTCGGTCTTGGTGCGGCTCACAAGGGTTTTGCCGTCCGCGTCGGTCACGGTGACGTCGTTCTGGAAGTGGTCGCCCGTGCCGCCTTGGTTGGCAACGAGGTAAGGAGATACATACAATGAGAACTTGGCGGTGT